>Ga0307515_10009291_pt1 | contig 19018 bp, 4 predicted proteins | sample 17_EM_MG_FD_194513 | JGI IMG/M metagenome (GOLD analysis project Ga0307515, IMG submission 194513) | Populus trichocarpa ectomycorrhiza microbial communities from riparian zone in the Pacific Northwest, United States - 17_EM | ecosystem: Host-associated > Plants > Roots > Unclassified | place...
AGGCTAATTAATAGCTGTAAACCTGGCTAGGGGGGAGCGGTAGCGGCAGTAGTGGGAGTAGAGAGGGGCCTTTTTTTTTTTAAAAATTATACACCGTTTTAGCTGCCCTAAGGGCGCTATGCCGGGTCTTCTATTTTATAGAGGTAGATCCTAGGTAATTACCCGTCTTACCTATAACAGTGATTCCGTGAGACCCTTATCCGCCTATTTATTATATAGTGTAGGTATATAGTACCTAGGAAAGAAGTAAACGCCTAAAATCGCTAAGTCTAAATTGGGAATTAAACGCTAGAGTAATACAATTATAAGGATATATATAAGTAGGGTAAGTTCCTGTGTAAAGGAGATAATCGAAATTAAATAATTAAAAAGTAGTGAGTATATAAATTACCTCCGTTCCGTACTATATATTGGAGCCAGGCCTATTTTATAGGCCTAGAGTTCTTACTTTAATACTATCTGTCTTCTACTAATATTGCGTATAATGTGTCTACCACTAAAAGAGACTTAGTTAGTCACTTTAAGTCTATTTCTAGCCTCCAGAAACTGCCCTAGGAGGCCTGTTTATACTATATATTATACTACTTTCTTTACTAACTATGCTAGGTTTAAGATCAATTTATAGCTTTAAGGTTAGCTATTGTACGGCCAGACTGCTTTCCTTAGATCCTTAAAATTAGGGCATTTAATTAGGACGTGTCGCCTTATTTATTCGTCCCCGCATATATACCTTAAGTTAGGTGCGCGTTTAATCCTATAGAGGTAGCTTTTAAGGGCTACCTTACCTATACGGATCTGTATAAGGGTGGCAAAGAAAGCCTTTAGTAAACCCCTATATACCCTTAGTCTCTACTTTAAGATCTTTAGTGCTATTTTATGCAGTTCTCTTCCGGCCTCTCCTGTCTCCTACTTATTTACCCAGTAGTTTCCTAATCTTACTTTAGTTGTTCTATTTACTGCGGATAATAGGCTTTAGAGTAACGGGAAGGTAGGGGCTTTTAGTCCTATCTCTCCTCCTTCTCTCCACCCCATTGCCATCTTCGCTAAAATATCCGCTTATTTATTCCTATTAATGTCCACATATAACGGGACCTAGTGTATTACTACCCGTATACTTAGCATCTATATAGCTTATAGTCTCTTACGTACTCCATAGACCAGGTACTAGCCTAAGTAGTTTTATAGTTTAGCAACTACTTATATTACTGCTTAATTATCCATAAATATTATTAATCTTCTAATTATTAGTAAGTGCTTAAGTGCTAGGTTAAGAGCTAGCTATAGCCCTCTTAGCTCTCCCGCGTACACTATACTGACTTAGTTTATTTCTATATAGTTAGCTGCTTTAGCTCCTAGTTTAGGGATATACGCTAAAGCTCCTACCTCTCTGTTAATTTCACTGCCATCTATATATGCCAGCACGTGTCCTAGGTTGTTCTTAGCTTCCTATATAATTTAGTTATATTTAAGCTTGCCTACTTCTATCCCTTTAGTAATATAGATCTTTAGTGGCTTAGTCTATAGGTATATAATTTCCGGACGGATTACTTCTATAGGGGGTATTTCTTCCCTAAGGCGGAGTGCTACCGTATACTCTAATTTCTAGAGAGGACTATACCATTTAAACTTTAATAGGGCGGATCTCCGTAGTTATTAAATCTTATAGTATAATAGCGATCCCTTAATTTAATTTAGAGAGAACTTAACCGCCTAGTAGAGTGATATTTTAATTAATGGAATATGCATCTCTACTTCTAGTTTTGCCTTAGCGGTAGTTCTAAAAGCTCCTATTATAAGGCAGAGTGCTCTATACTAAATTTATAATAGAACTTAGTAGATATTCTTTATTCTATTTATAAAACTACGCCCTCCGTCTAGTATATACTAGTAGGAGGCTATATAGAGTATACGTGGTATGACTGTGGCTATATAGAGTTAACGTATGTGTCTGGTTATAATACCCTATATAGATCCTACAATGCCTAAAAGGCATATAAGTTGGCTTATAGATCTTTCCGCCATATAGTCTAGGTACGCTCTCCCTATTAGCTTATTATCTAATATAACGCTAAGGTATCTAGCTTTCGTTATTAGTTATACTGTTTAAGTTCTTTTATCCTTTAGTGTGAGCGCTAGAGGACGCTTACGTTCCTCTTCTAAGGCCATCTTCCTAGGCCGTATAAAGTAAATAAGTTTATACTTTTGTAATGCGAATACTGAGGCGTGTCTATACGCCCACTTCTCTGCTCTCTTATACAGCATTAATAGCGTCTTTGTTATCTCTTCCGTGTTTCTCCCGTTTACTATTATACTTATATTATTAATATACCCTATAACTAGGCCGTGCCTTAGTCCGTCTTTGTCTATAGTAATATCTAAAAGATCTACGTTATAGAAAAGGTATAATATTAGCGATATTAGTAAGCCTTAGGGAATTCCTATTAGTGTAGGGAATCTTTCTAATATTCCTTCTGGTAGTTTAATGCATATAGACCTTCCTATAAGGAAGCTTTAGATCTATTTAACTATTAGTATAGGAATTCTTCGTTTCTATAGGCAGTGGATAAGCCTCCGGTGTAATACGTTATTAAATACTCCACTTACGTTAAGTATAAGTAAGCTTACTATATCTTCTTCTCCTATCTGCTATACTGCGTGTATTTTCTTTAGAAGGAGATATACCGCGTATTTACAGCTAGCTGCCGCTCTTTTACCTATATAGGTGCGTAATAGAAGGCTATAAGCGTCCGCTATAAAGAGCATCCGTTTTATAAGCACTTTATCTATAACCTTACCTACTATATTTAGCAGGGCTATTAGTCTATATATCTTAGGGTCCTTAAAGTCTCCTTTCTTTAGTTTCCTTAGTGCTACGGTAATTAATCTTCAAAAGTATGTAGGGCAGTATCCTACTATAAGGTATTAGTTAAATAGTTGAGTTAGTGGCTCTTCTAGTTCCTATATAGCCTTGTAAAGCATACAGCTTAGGAGTTAGTTTTCCCCTAGTGCTTTATTAGGGCTAGTTATCCTAATAGCCTCCTCTACCTTCTATATTTTAATATCCGGGACCTATAACGGGTTTAAATATTAGTAGTTATATATATCTTTTAGATCTGCAGGGAGTAGTGTTAGGAAAAAGGAGCCTCTAAGGGCTGCTGTCTTTTCTTCTACTATACGTTATAGAGTACCTACTACGTCTCTAATATCTGGCGTGAATGTAGTTCTTATAATATTCTGTTTTCGGGCCCAAGTATATAGGGACTAGAGTCCTTTTATATCTTTAACCTCGCTTACTTTATTTCTATACTCTATTCTAGTTACTTTCCTAATAACCTTATTCTTCTCTCGCCTTGCTATTTATAGTATAATATAGTTTTCTTTAGTTAGGTATCTATTAACTGCCTATATATATATTATTCCGCTTTAATAACCTATATACATTTATTCGTCTATCCTAGCTTAGATCGCGGGCTAAGCTTAGCTATTAGTATAGAGAGTTTTATAGCTTTAGTAAGGGTGTCTATAATTCTAATAATTGTTATATTAATCTGGTCTTATAATAAAACTAGGGGCACTTCTAGGAGATCTTAGAGTATATTATAGAAAATTTCTTTATTTATCTTCTTAAAGAGTTGCCTAGTTGGCTCCTCCTTTTATTCTAATTAATATCTAAACACTATCTCTACCGGGAGGTAGTTAGAGCCCTTATTAAGCTCTTTATTAATTCCTATTTAATTAGGTAGTCTGCTATATCTAAAGTAATAAAGCTAAGGTTAATTATTAAGGGGTTAATACCTGCTCCCTTAGCTGGTCTTATAATAAACCCTAGCTTAAAGCCTAGCTTAAGCCCATTATTTTCTATTACTTTAATAAGGTATTCCGCCGCTATCCTACAGTTATACCTAGCTTTAGGCCCTCCCTATCTAGGGTAATAAAGGTTAAAGTCTCCTATAACTATAGTGCTATAGTCTGGTCTATTTATTTGTCTTAAGGCATTATTTAGCTTTAGGAGTATATATCCTCTTAGGAGGCCGTCCAACCAATTATACGGTAGGAGGGGGTTTAGGTTATAGATATTAAATATGGTAATTATATACTGTTATTCTTTCCCTTAATTCGTAATTAATACTATAATAAGGTTACTACCATAATCCGTAATACGGAGGTATCTAATTAGAATACTTCTGTTAATAAAAAGATATATATATATCCCCTAGTAAGGCGGGTAATACAGGTAGAACCTATTACTAATTAGATTTATAGTCGTAGGGAGACCCCTTTCTAGTCTCTCGCTACGCCATACCTCCTAGATAGCAATTACGTCATACTACTAGGTTTACTCGTCTCGTAGGAGCTCCTATATTCTTATATAGCTCTTTCTTATATTATATTATAGAACCCTAGTGGTATAGATATCTAGGTCTTCTATTATTACAAACGGCCGGATATATCTATCTGTAGTAGTGTAGGTACTTTCCCTAAACTCCGTATAGAGTACTATAAGCTCCTACTAAGGTTAAAGCCCTTATCTTCAATTTCTGCTTATTTGTCTATAACGATCTTAACCATCTCCTATTCCTTCTCTTTCTCTTTCTCCTTTCTTAAGTTAGCTCCATTTCTGCTCTTACTTCAACTTATTATAGCATTATCTTTTAGTTTATTCTTCCTGCTCTTTATACTAGGTTTTGCTTTAACGGTATTATAATTACTCCTTTTTATTTATATTGGTAACATATCCCGTTCTAGGTTACTATTATTTATCTCTCCTTCCTAGCCAGGCTTTTTGTTTGGGCTCCCTGTCGGGCTTTATACCGCCCTTCTTTTATTACTTCTATCCGTTATTTCCATTTCCATCCCGTCTATTTAGTTCGTGGTATTTACCATACTTTCTATTATCTATAGTAAAAGGGGTAAAAAGCTCCGTTAGCTTAAACTTTAACTCCCCATCTCTAATAGCTTTAGTAATATATACTGGGTTCTTAGGCCAGTATAGGTTTGCATAGAGTTTAGCTTTTACTTCCTCTACGCATACTATCTCCTTCCTATAGATGGAGCAGGCTGGCAATTAGGTAGTATACTTGCCTTAGCAAAGATAGTACTTAGCCTATTTAGCCTTACAGTCTTTTATATTATAATCTTAAGCAGCGCATCGTCCGCATATCTCTATCTCGCGACATTAGGTTCCTATATATCCGTATTAGTAGTATTTAAAACATCGCCTTACCTAGTAGGCGTAATTATATTTTTTGGTTCTCTTATAGGTGCTATCCCAGCAGAGGACCTCCGCGTAAATTGCGGCGTTCGCGCCTAGTGCGGTCTTAAATTCTAGCACCAGAGATACATCTCTTTACTTCTCCTTTAGAGGCTTTAGCCACCTCTAATTAACAATCCTATAATTACTAAATGCCCTATAGTTCTTTAGCTTAAACTTTCTAATTACAGCCTTTTTATCTATCTTGGTAACGGACCGTATTAGTATATTGTATATTACTACTCCGTATATAGGTTTCATTACCTAAGAGCTCCTTCCCAGTGTCTTTTCCCACTCATCTCTGTGTCTACGCAGGTCGTCTACCTACGTTAGCGTCTTAGCGAATATAAGAACGTCTCCGGATTTAAGGATCTTTAACGCGGTAATCCGTGCCTTATTTACTAGTACGTTACCTAATTTAGATAACGCGTTATTTAGCCTCTTTTAAATAACTTTATGCGGCTCTCTAAGGCTCTAGAGGACCTCCGTATCGGCCTTCTCGCTAAATTTAATAACTACGCATCTATATTCTGGTGCGGCTAGAGTTAGGGCAACACTTATAAAGAGGCATGACTATACAGATAGGGGCAGTGGTGTGGCTGCAGCGACGTTCGCCTAGCTTTAAACGGCTAACTATAGGCTTCTATTTTATGCGGTAGGGGGGGTAGCTATCTCTTAGTTGTATTTAATATGTTTAACTATATTCTTAATAGCTTCTATTTAGCGTTTAAGACGCGTAAGGGTCTCTTCCAGTTTCTTTCCTAAGGGCTATTTAAGGGCTGTTTTGATATATTTTAACACTAAATTAAAAAAGGGCTTATATACCCTATACGGGAGGGCCTTCCCATCTGCTTTTTCGTGCGGCGAAGCGCCGAATTTGAGGATTTTGGCGATTTTAACCGTAATATTTTAACCGTGCGCGTTATGGTTTAGGTCAACGCGTCCTACTTTAGGCCACTAACCCTTCTTTTTAGCCATCTCTAGGTATCAAACGATAGCTAGAGGGCCTATAGGAAGAATACAGCTTAAGTTAGAACGCTAGAGGTTATGGTTATAGAGTTATTTCAAAAATTTAATTTTTGCAAAGATTTGTGTTTTTTAGAGAGGGGCCTAGCAATAGCAGTAGCTATAGCAGCTATTTATATATTAGTATATTCTTAAATTCTTAAATTCTTAAATTCTTTTATAGTACTAATACTTACTAGTATACTTATCTGCTAGAACTAAAGTCCTACACGTAGGCTGTTTAGCCTAAGATAGCGGTGGTATAGATAAAAAGCGGCAGCTAGGCGCGGATATAGTGGTAGTAGTAGTAGTAGTAGTAGTAGTAGCAATAGCAGTAGGAGTAGGAGTAGATGCAAGAGCGGCAGCAGCAGCAGTAGCGGTAGTAGTAATAGTAGTAATAGTACTATTGCTTAAGGAGGAAGACGACGGCAATAATAATAACGTAAATAGCTATTATTAATATATATATTATGCGATTATTATATAAGGTAGCTATATAAATTTTATAGCAGTATAGTAGTAGTATAGCGGTAGTAGGATAGTAATAGGGTAGTAGTAGAGTAGTAGTAGGGTAGTAGTAGAGTAGTAGTAGGGCAGTAGTAAGGCAGTAGTAAGGTAGCTACTTAGTTTTTAAAAGGACTTTATTTAAAAGGACAAAAGCCCGCTATAGGCGTAAGAAATATATAGAACAGTTCTTACATCTACTCTATCTAAATACTATTGCGTAAGGAACACTAAACCCCTAATATATACTTACACTTATAATATACTCCCTAATATTACCTAAATAAAATTTCTATTAGTATAGATTTATAGAGCTTACGAAGCGCTTTAAGATACTACTACCCTTATTTAAGGATAAGTAATATTATATAGACGTAGGGCTTATAAGAGCTTGCTAAATAAAGTATAGGGGAGCGTATAGAGCTCTACTAAAGCTCTATACGAAGCTCTAACATTCTATATTATTATACTATTCTTACGTCTACTTTATACGGATACTATAATATAAACTTCTACGCGTATACCGCGTATAAACTACCGTATATACAATCCTTATTACTACTAGTACTTTATAAATCTCCCCCTTAACCGCCTATTTTATTCCCGTTATTATTACACTAAGTCTATTTCTAAACACCCCTTTAATTCTAATAGCCTCCGCCTTACTATATATGTTTACTGCTAGTATAGGCGAAAGGAGAAGAAGTAGGCCTAATAACCGCCTCTATGGCAGTCTTTATAGCCTCTATAGTAGTCTCCACTACCTCTATAGTAGTCTCTATTACCTTTATAGCAGTCTCTATAGCCTCCACAGCCTTTACGCTACTACTTTAATTATAACTAGCTACGCCAACCCTTCCAATTTAGCCCGTTTAAAACTTGTAATATTTACCATATAACTAATAAGAAAGCTCTACGCTAAAGGCCCAAATAGGGGCAGTTATATAACCTATAGAATTAGAATTAAAACTAGAATTAGTACCAGCCTCTATTACAGGACTTAGTATAAACATATCTATAGTAATAGGTATAGTAGGTTGGTAAAGAGAAGATATCTAATAGCTAGTGGCGGCTATTAACTATAGATAACTATCTTTAGGAGATTAGGCTATAGGAGCAGCTATAATAACAAAGGCTATATAAGCAGTGTAAGTAATATTAGAAGCAGCACTGCTAAAAGCTATAGTAATAATAGGAAAGGGACCCTATAAACGGTCCTATAGGGGTAAAGGTAGTAAGGGCAAACTATAGTAGTAATAGGGGTATACTACGGCAGTAGTAGGGGCAAACTACGGCAGTAACTATAGTAGCTATAGCAGCACTTGGAGCACTTGGAGTAGTAACTAGAATAATATCTAGGGCAGTAACTAGGGCAGTAACTAAGGGAGTAACTAGGGCAGTAACTAAGGGAGTAACTAGGGCAGTAATTAGAATAGTAGTATATCCCTAATAAATTTACTAATTACCTAGCACGGCTACGGACTTTTATTTAATTAATATAGTAGAAGCTAATACTAATATAATAGCCTATAAAAGTTACTGCCTACTAAGCTTTTATAGACCTTTAGTCCTATCTTACCGCTCTCTAAGCTTTATCTAAAGGTTAGCGCCTCTTATAGGGCCTTTATATAAGGGAAAGCCTCTATAATATTATTATATAGTTATTATCTATATCACCCTCTGCTATATTAAAGCCTATATCTTTAGTAGGACCTTTAATAGTTAACTACGTCTAATCTACTATATTAAGCTAAGATCTATAAAAGGTAAACTACTTTATATTATAAGTAGGATCTAGTTTCCTCTTCGCTTATACTTTACTATAATTATAAATAAATTATAGAGTTAGCTATTTAACTATATTAATATAGATTTGCGCGTACTATAATTTACTTATAGCTAATTATATATAGTACTATTATATATTACTAATATAGATAATCTAATACTACTACCACTACTAATACTAAATAAGGCTATTATGGTAACGGGTATTATATATCTAGAAGTGCTATTTAACTAGGAAAATCTATATAATAATATAAAACTTAGATAAGCTATTAAAAATTATTATATTATTAAGTTATATATATTTAAAAGTGTTACTCTATTCGCTAAATCTATATAAAAATATATATATTATTAAAGCTAGCAAGTATTACCTATATTAGGCTAATATAAACTCTAAGTCTATTAACTTATAGCCAACTATATTAGTACTATTATTATAGATAATCTATTTACTACTGTTGCTACTAAATAAAACTATTACAATAGCAAATATTATATACTTAAAGGTATTACTCTACTAGTTAGATCTATATTATTATATAAAAAGTAAGTATTAGGAATAAAGGCAAGCGCTTACTATCTGAGGCATATTGCCGTCACGTGTGGCAAGTTGCCGTTACGTCGCCGCGGCACTAGCGTGGCGAGGAGCCTTAAGCTCCTCGCCCTCCCTTATTAAGATAGATATAATAATAATAATTATACTATCTACAAACCATAGCTACGTAATATTACCTTATGTAACCAACACTAATTAGTAATTAACTTCACTATTATATTATAGAATAGCTAGGTGTTCTACTAAGAAGAGACGAGCCACTATACTAGTGCTACTCATGCTAGAAGAAGCTATCTTTTAAGGTTAAAACTAGTCCTAAACCTTAAATAAAACTCTTCCACAAATCTAAGGATTTAAAGGCTAGAACTAGTCCTAAGCCCTATAATCGCAAATATATATCACGAATATATACTAAATAATAAATATATATTATGAACTCGTATTAAACGACAATCCCTAAACTAATAATACTCTCCTCCCTCTAAAAACATGGCTACGCCTACTTTAAATAACTAGGAAGACTCCTTACTACTAGGGGTAGCTATATATGCGAAATTCATTAATAAAAATTGGGATAAATTTACTATTAATATAATAACTTATACCGTAAAATAAGTTAATAGCTTTCTCCTATACTATATCCTATTCTACTAAAGTAGACACTACGCCGATTTATAACTGTGGGAATATTTTAGGGAGGATTTTGTAAAATAGACCGCCGACACTTAGGCACTTAGTAATATTAATATTATTTAGGATTTCTAAGACTTCCTTTATAGAAATAGGGTATATATTACTAAGAATAGTAACCCAATTACTAGCAATATTTAGGCCGTTATTATTAGTATAGAAGAATTAGTATAGACAGAAGCTAAGATTATATATTAACTATAGAAACCTAAAACTAACCTATATTCTTTAGAAGGCAACTTTAATTTGTATTAAAACCCCTAAAACGCTAATCCCTTACCTAGAGATACTTTCTTACTAGGAGGTACTCTCCTACCTAAAGGTACTCTTTCGCTACCCCCTTTATCCTAGCTAACCGGTAAGCCTCTACTATAAGAAGTTACAAATCTAATAAAGGTATATTTGGACGAAGAAAAAAAGTTTAGAAAAGAATTATATAATATACTTGGAGTAAAACTATAGGTCTTCTATAACTGTTATAATAAGGTTAAAATTTAATGCTATTAGTACTACTACGCTTTCTCTATTATATTAAAGGGACAGGTAGTAGCATTTTATTATAACTATATTACGGGTAGAAACTATAGCTTTAACGTAATACTTTAGTTTACTAAAACTTACTTTAAGACTAATAAAAATCGCTAACTTTATATATCTAAATAGCGAGAGACTACGTTTTAAAGAGTTATTACTTCTAACCCAATAAAGACTTATTTAAAGTGCCTTTAGCTACTCTTTAATAAACTCTAGAAAATCTAACGTGGCCTTACTAAAACTTACTAAAATAAGAACAGCCTAAGGGACTAGGTTATCTTAGCCTACTATAGCATTCCTAAGTGTAATTTGGCGCTATATAAACCTATAAATACGTTTAAAGGAGTATATATTAAGCTATGCTCCACTATAGGTACTATAATATAAATATAAGAATCTTAATAGTTCTATACTAAAAGCTTTACCTAACTAAGCGTTCCTAACTAATATAATTATAACTAGACTAATTAAATATATAGTGGCCGTAGTAGGGAATATAGTAAAGGGTATAATTAATATTGACTATAAGGTAATTATAGAGGTCCTTATAGAGGTTTATTTTAAAGTAATTACTAAAAAAAGTGTTACGTTTATAAGAAGCTAAATTACTAGTTAACTAGATACTCCCTTAATAAACGAAAGAAGGTATATAATAAGTTCCGTTAGAGTATAAGAAACGTTAGAAATTATAAGGTTATTATAGCCTACTTTTAAAGCTTCCTAGTTTAATATAAAGGCGTAGAAGATCTTAAGGGTAAGGTTAATAAGACTAAACAGCTCCTTATAGATATAGAAATTAAGGACTACTTACCTAACTAATACTTTACTAAGTATAGTAAGGTAAATGGCATATAAACCGTCGCTATTTTTAATAACTAATCTACGCTCCATTTTATTATAAAGTTAGATATCTTTAATAAGCTAAAGGAGAGCTCCGCGTTTTCCTTTAATAACAGATACTCGGCGAACGTCTTTTATAGTATTATACCGGATACTAGAGCCGTAAGAGTATCTATAGTAAAAGAACCTTAAGTTCGAGCCCTTTAGTAGCTTAATAACTCTATTTAGATTAACTATTTAACGGTAGGCCAATATACAATTCGTTTTAGTAAGGGTACTATAATCTCTCTTAGCACAATTAGGGTCTAAACCCCCTTAGGATATATCACTTTCCATATTATTCTTATAAACACTCCGTTTCTATTTTACATTAAAGATATAAATAAATTAGGCGTTAGGCTTAATAACCTTAAGAATATACTTATTTAGGGAGATAATCGGGTGCCCGTTATACGTAAGTGGGGTTACCCCTAATTACTCCTTTATTAACTAGAAAAGAGTATTGCTTAGAGCCACTTAACTAAGTTAGAATTACGCTAACTGCATCATCGTTTTAGCTACCTATCCGTTTATTAATTGCTTAGGGTTCTTTAGCAAGTAGACTATAAAGTTAAGGTTAAGGTAATTAAGTATCTTATAAAGTACCGCTATTACTACTAAATAAACTAGAAGTCCCCTAGCCGATTTAAGTTTACCCTTAAAGATAACTACGACTTTAACTTCTATATTATTGTTAACGTTATATATCTTAGCAGCAAGCCAGTACTCTAAGTTATTAACTTCTTAACCTCCTTCTAAGCCGCATAATTCTTAAAGGATATATTAGCTAGGAACGCATAGGATACCCTTTAGTTATACTAGATTAATATCTACCTAGAACCCCTTAATTAAATCGTCTATAATATAGGAAAGAACTTCTTATTTATAGAGTTCTAATAATAGATAAAGGCAATAGTAATTAAGGTTAAGGAAGTCCCCGTTAAGGCGCATAATAGTATTAGAAAAGTGGAGCGATATTATACGCCATTACGCCGCGTATATAAGATTATCTCTTTAGAACTAAAGGATGCTAGCGAAGAACTTACCTTGCAAATGGCTATTAAAGCTATTAATAATTCCGCTGGCCCGGATAGACTCGTACCTATATTACTAGTCTTTAGCGCCTACCCTTAAATAACTAACAATTCTCTACTATTTTCCTCTATTGTGTAATAAGCTAAGGCTATTTATAAGGTAATAAAGGAGGTGTAATGTCTCTACGCTACACGCCAGGTTAATAACGTACTAGGAATAAGAAATGGCCTAAATACCTTAACTATACTTAATCTGCCACTCCAGTCTAAAGTACGCGTATAGCGTAAAAAGGGAGAATGGTTAGGCCTATATTAACTTATTATAATTAATAGTTAAACTTATACTATTTAGATACCTTACAGACCTACTTAATTCTATTTAACTGTTATTAAGCCTTACTATAAAGATAATAATTCTAAGCCTTTATAGGATGCCCTAGAAGATACCCTAAAAGAGAACTATAATTAACGTACTTTAGAAGATGACTACAATCCTGATATAATTATAGTAGATATACTATAACTATAACGCGGTAGAGGTCGCCCGAAGGGATTACAAAATTGCTAATATCTTATTAATTTTAAAGAACAATTTATTGCCGCTATTAAGAATAGAGTTAAGTTATTAATGGCCTTTATAACAGCTAAAGAGAAGGCTAACTTTAAGCTCGCAAAATAGCTCCGAAAGGAAGGTCGTATTATAACCTTAGGAGCTCCTTTCTAAGCATCTAACAAGCAGGAGATCGACGGTCTTATTATAAGAGGAGTCTTTAAATTTAAGAAGTATAACCCTACTAAGTTTAATGAAGTTCGTATTTTTAAGTTAAGAATAGTTAATAAGATTAAAGGTAAAGCTATTAATGCCCTATTTAAGAAATCAAGGCTTATTATTTAAGGTTACAACAATAATAGTAAGGAGGTAATTCTTATATAATCTCCTATAATTTAACAAGCTAGTCAGCGAGTTATTATTACGCTAGCTCCCTCTTTAATAAAGAATAGAATAGCAGTTTATTTATAAGATATTACTTAAGCCTACACCTAATTAGAGACGCACCTTTAGCGCTTAATATTGGTATACCTTCTGGAGTAAATTCGCTACCAGTATCCTAAAGATATAATTATAGTTATGCTTAAGCCATTATATAGAATCGCAGAGGTAGGAACTCACTAGTAGGCTACCTATAGTAAGCACTATAAAGAGAAGCTTTTAATAACTACTTCTATATTTAATCCCTACTTCCTTATCATAACTACAGGAACTCCGTTTGGAATTATTGGCATATAAACTGATAATATAATTATCTTAGGTGTAACGGAACCTTATAGCAAGTACTACAGTGGGTCCTGTTAATAGGCTAGGTGTGTAGGTAATGCGTAAAGTTAATAACGTAATAATAACTGGTGGAGTAGTTGCCTAATAGATTAACTCTAATTATATTCTAAGAATTACTACAAGGAAAGAACTATCTAGGTAGGGACTAAGGTCCTTTAAATACACAAACGTACTCCTATAAAATCCTTCTTATACATAATATACATAAGGTACATAAGGTATGTACATTCCGTCCGTTTTCCATGTTCCTTACGTAGCACATTATATAACTTATACTACTATTCCTTATCACATAGTTCTACTAATTCTATCTTAGACTATACTTATATTAACTAACTAGCTTCTTCTAACTCCTCTCTAAGTAGTTATAATATTGTACTTAAAGCGTTCATAACACCATCTCCCTCCTTTCTATCTTTATCCTTAAAAATTCCAAGCATCTCTAAGTTATTTACTAGAGGTATAATATCCGTCTAATTAATTTAGTTAATATTATTACTCATAATACCTAAAGCCTCTTCTTCTTTATACGCGCAACGACGCGCCTACACTATTACTATAATACTATTACTAGATAAAATTATACCATCTCCGTGTTCTCGTTATACAAAAAAGGGGTTAATTTACGTTATATTAGCGAGTCCTTTATCCTAGCAACCCTCTTCTTATTCGGAGTGTACTAAAGTAAATATTTGTTCGTCCTATAACGTTTGCTTTTCCTCTAACACTAAGTATACGCGTCCTATAACTCTTAATAGTCGTTAAGTTCCCTAAGTAATTTATTATAGGGTTTCGTATTTAATCTACCACTATAAAGCTTAATAGTAAGTTATTATAAGCCCTAGCTAAGCTAAAACGTTCTTATAATGCGGAACAGAAAGCCCTAAATACTTAAATCGCGGCGTCTACTTATCTTCTTCGCCTTAAGAAGGTTTATAAGAAGGTTTATTCTAAGAAATAGAAACTTATAAAATAAGGTCTGCAGGAACTTAGTAATAAAAGAACAGATTCTCTTCTAATAGTAAAGGAAATAACTTTAAGTAATTTAGCAATTGCTCTTCCTAGGTCCCCCTTAGGTAACTTATTCTTTAATAATCCTTCTTTAATATTACCTAACCTATTCTCTTCCGATACTCCTATACCTTTCCTATAGCGTTCTTTAAATTCTCTAGTAGTTCCTAGGTAGTCTTATTATAGCCTATCCACTTAACCTTATACTATGTTTTATTATTAACGTCCTTATAACTAATAATCTTTAAAACTTGCCATTTGTCTTCCTTTTATCCTCTATATATATCTACTTTATAAACTAGTAGCTTAACTTTCCTATATACTAGCTCTAGTATTACAATATACTATACAGGGTAGATCTTTATTTTGGCTAGTAGGTTTAACTTAAATATAACCGGTAAAATCCTCTAACTAATTTTGAAAGGTCCTAGCCTAACATAGTCTAACTTCTTACTTAGTCATTAACTCTTAAAAATTTTGTGTAGTAGATATATTTTATCTCCCTCCTTAAGATCTAGTCCCTTAGATCTCTTAACATTATAATATTTCTTTATTCTTTGCTATACTACCTTAGCTGTTTCTATAAGGTTCTTATAAAGATTTATTAATATCTCCATCCTTTACTTAGCTATACTACTTATCTTCTTTACTTAACGTAGCAATAGCAATATTCTTAGCTTATATCTATAATTCGCCTTAAATAGTAATATACCCATTTCTTTTTATAGTATTACATTATATACAAACTATATAACTAGTAATAGTAATACCCAATTATTCTATATGTGATTAATATAATATCTTAGATACTACTTTAGTGTCTAATTTAATCTTTCTATTTAACCGTCTGTCTGCGGATAATATACGGTAAAAGTTACTACTTAAACTCCTTACTCCGCTAAAAATACCTTCTAAAATACTGCTATAAATCTTAAATCTCTATCTAATATAATTTTACTTAGTGCTCTATACCTTATAAATACTTCTTTAATATAGATTCTAGTAACATCTTCTGCTAATATTTCTTCTATATATACTATAAAGTATCCCTACTTTATAAGCTTATCTACTATTACTAAAATTATATTATAATCTTGTCTAGTAATAAAATCTCTTAACTTTAGCAACTTAATGATAAAGTCCCATAATATAACCTCCTATAGTCTCTCTAGTATTTTAATAGGTTATAGCCTTCTATATAGCTTATACCTTATTAGTTTATTTCTTTAGCAATTTAGATACTCCTTAGTGACCTTTCTAGCTATCCTCTAAATTCCGTTAATAATATACTCCTCCTAAAGTCTTAACACTAAGCCTATAGCTCCGTTATATCCTTAAGTTAGTCCTTTATAAAAATCTTCTATAAATTACTCTACTATACTTCTTAGGATATACTTCGCTTTTTAGTTTTTGTATATATCCGTCTATAGATCTTTTAGCTATACTTCTAGAATTCTTTATACCTAAAAGCTTTCTAGTAACTTATAGATTTTCTCTAACTCTTCCTAAGTTACTATAATTTTTAGATAATTATACCTAATTAATCTATCTATATCTTTTCGCAATAAAGCCCCTAATGGCTTTTCATCATTTTATAGTTTAGCCTTTTAACTTAGAGCGTCTGCTCTTGTATTATCCGTACCCTTAGTATACTAAATCTTAAAATAGTATTCTATAAGCATCTCTGCCCATCTAACCTATCTTTAGTTAAGTTCCTTTATTATTAGGAATCCTATTAGGTTCTTATAATCCGTCTTAACTATAAATAGTTTCTTTATACCTTATAAGAATACTCTCTATTCCTTTAGTGCTGTAACTATACCTAATAACTCCTTATTATAGATGTTATAGTTTAACTCTAGTAGTATTATCTTCCGACTATAGTATACTACTGGGTGCTATCTATCTAGATGCTTTTATATAAAGCATACTCCTAATATAAAGTCTAATATATCTATCTTAACAACCGTCTCTAGTCCTAGTTAATAGATCTTAAGAACTAGCTCCTAAGTAAATAACCTTTTAACTTCTTTAAATAGTTCTTATTATTTCTTTCCCTATACCTATAGTTCCTCTTTCTTTGTTAACCGTATAAATGGCTTAATGTTCTTTAACTATTACGCTATAAACCTTCTATAGTAATTATAAAACCCTAAAAACGATCTTAACTACATAATATTCTCTAGTTCTTACCAATTCACTATAGCCTTAATCTTCTTTAGATCTATGCTAAGTTGGCCTAGTTTAATAATAAATCTAACAAAATCTATCTTCCTAGTAAAGAACTCGTATTTCTTAATTACTACTAGCATCTATTCTTCTTATAGTCTCTTTAAAACCTATTTAACATATTCCCCATATTCTTCCTTAGTTATTAAGTAAATAATAATATTGTTAAGGTATACCATAACAAATTCATCTAAGTATTCTCCTAATATATTATTAATTCGCTTTTAGAACATTACTAGTACGTTTATAAGCCCGAATTGCATAACTAATGGTTTATATAGTCCTTCCTTTGACCTAAAGGCTGCCTTCTATTTATTGCCTTCCTTAATTCTAATCTAATAGTACACCCATCTTAGATCTATCTTCGTAAAGATTTGCGCATTACCTATTCTGTCTTAGATTTCGCTAATTAAGGGTAAAGAATACCTATCCTTCCTAGTAATGCTGTTTAACTATCTATAGTTAATACACAGCCTTAGCTTGCTATTCTTCTTTAGGACAAATAGTACTAGATAACCCGCTAATAATTGCAATAGTCTAATATATCCCTTTTATAAGTTCTCCTAGACAAACTCTTTTAATACTCTACCTTCCTTTTTAGTAAGCTTATAGATTAGAAAGAACCTTAGACTTATTCCTAGTTCTAATTCTATCTTATAGTCCTATACTATATACTCTAACAGCTTTTCACTTTCTAGTAACTATAGTTTCTTACTATACTTATAGTATCTCTTTAATATATAGCTTAGTCCCTTTTCTGTTTCTTTATAGGTTGCTCCTACTTAGTACCATACTAACTTAGCTTATTATCACATTTTATAGCGTTAAGTATCTTTAATATTAACCTAACCTATAACCCAATTAATCTTTAGATTGTACTCCTATAACTAAGGCATCCCTAATATCGCCTCATCCTTCCCTAATAGTAGGATATTAAAAGATATCCGAATTTGTCTTCCTTTAATAGTTAACTAAATAGGTCCTATTTCGAGATTAATAATACCGTCCCTATAGGCTATTAGATCTCCTAAAATTGTTACTAATAAATATAGGTACTCCTTTCTCCTATATAGTAGTCCCATTCTTCTAACTACTGCTAGTAAGATATAGTTCCTTATTACTCTACTATCTATTAGTGCTTTAAACTGTTAATCTTACTATTTAACTTATAAATTTAGGTGTCTTCTTTAAATTCCTTTAAGGGTCTAAGGCTCTACTACTAGTTCCCTCTAATCCCGTAGGCCTCTACTTTTCCTAACTATTAGCTACTAGATCCTATTTATACTTAATCTAACTTAGGCTAATACTTAGTTTGCTTTTTATCTTTAATATACTATAGACAGGTATTCTCTAGATATTCCCACTATTATCGTCTATCTAGGCATTCTTCCATAAGGAATCTTCCTAGTTAAAGTATTAAGTCCCCTTATTCTTAAACTTCTATTAGGTGCCAACTATATATATACTTAATGTTTTGGTATTTCGCCTTATCCGTTATCTAATACATTCTTATTAAATACTTCCGATTCTTATCTTTTAGTATCCTATATATGCTATACATATTATCTACGCATACTATCTATAATAGTGTATAATATACTTAGTATCTCGGGTTAACTCTTAGCTTGTCTTTATCCTTAAGTTTAAACCTTTCTTATATTAATCTAAGCGTCGCAACTTTATTTACAGGTACTAAGATTCGTCTCTTACTTCTCTAGTCCTCTAATTACTCCTCTAGATCTTTTGACGTTATAATTAAGGCTCCTTTAATATAAGTTATAGCCTTTTCCATAATTAGGTGGTCTTAGATAACTTTTTTATCTAACCACATATAGAAATCTTCCCACTTATTATTGTGTCGCTGCCTATACCACTTTTAGTATAGCTACTTAAGTATATACGCTCTATCCGTAAGGAAGTATCTTCTTATTACTACGTTATAATAGCCTTTTATATATTGTTCCTTAAATCTAGTTAGGATTCCCAAATCCTCTTCTTATTCTAGTTTAGTAAGCCACTTAGCTCTTAATATGCCTATTCTTAGCCTATTAGTAATTCTTCGTACTAGCGCTCTATCCCTTATATAACCTAGCAAACTAGATCTCTTATCTAGTTTCTGCTCTTGCTATAAGGTAATTCTTGCTCTAAATTCCTCTATAGTTTCTTTTCTTTCGCGTCTTACAAGTAGATCCTTAAAG
>Ga0307515_10009293_pt1 | contig 19017 bp, 14 predicted proteins | sample 17_EM_MG_FD_194513 | JGI IMG/M metagenome (GOLD analysis project Ga0307515, IMG submission 194513) | Populus trichocarpa ectomycorrhiza microbial communities from riparian zone in the Pacific Northwest, United States - 17_EM | ecosystem: Host-associated > Plants > Roots > Unclassified | place...
TCTTTGATTATTAACACATTGAGCCCATATTGTGTTGTATCAGCAAAGAATTTTAATCTCCCATATAATCTAAGTGCTTATCTTAACTCTCGCGGGGGCAACTCCACGCATGGAGCAAATTTTGCACTAGAGGGTCCACCTTTACATTAACAAAACCTAAAACTAGAAGGTAAATTACTTTAGCTCTAGGAACACATCACTATTGAAATGAATAGTGATGAATCAATTTTTTATTAAGATTTTTATTTATAAATATCTTCTTAAATCAAATAATTTTAATAAATATATCGATTTAAGATACTTGAACTTAACAGTCAGCGATGTCCAAAATATATGGACTCGATAGCAAATCAAGTCTAAAATAATGTAGGTCTAACAAACTTACCAGACTAAAGGTGTTGTACTTGGTGAAAAGTCAAGTCCAAGGTGTGACATTACTAATTCTAAGATTTTATACCTGATCTTAAACAATTCTTTATGATATAAATATTAAAGACATAATAAATCATCGTATATCTTTATCTAGAATAATTGGATGCATTAAGATAATGATTTCTCTATACTTATAGGTGTGTATAAGGTTTCTTAAGAGACCACTCATACTTATTGTCTCATTAATGATATGTAAGAGGTTTTTACCTCTCATTAATGTCGCTGAAAACAGAGGACTTTTTGGCTTCTCCTTTTTCATGGAAACGACAAGGTTTATAGTGTATAAATACCTTCTAAACAATTCAGGTAAAACATACACAACCTCTCTTCTTTCTAAAATAAATATACAAAGACTTCAAAGCATTAACAAACTTAAAGCTCAAGAATAAACATCTTTGTCCTTGGAATTTAAGGCACTTTGAAGTTATTTATTACTTTAAGTCATTTAATATCTTTCTTATAAAGATATTAACTTTATTATTAGAGAATCTTTAAATCCTTTACATTGGAACTTTTTTTTTTTTTTTTTTTTGCAAGTATTAAAGACCTTCATAGTTAACATGAAGTTCTTTAGATTAAGAAAAAATTTATTTGACCAGGTCACGGTCAACCTGTGTTTTTTATTATTTCATATAAAGTCAATTATCCCCAAATTTCTTTTGAAACCCGACCCGCCCTAAGCTTTGGATCACGAGTCAACCCGCCATTTTGTTTTTAATTGGGTTATCTCGTTCGCATGACCTCTCGCTCATGAGTTTTGTTGACCTCACCTGATTTTTTTTGCCATTTTGCTTTTTTAGACTTCTTTTTGTTAACTGATTTTTTTTCTTAAATTCGTCTTTATATGTTTGGATTCTTGGGAATTGGCAATTGTAATATTTTTCAATTTTATTTTTATAATATCGAGTTGTGGATCTTTTTCTTTTTTAAAATATATTAACATTGTTTTTTTATATCACAGAAAATTTAATCTGGCCTGCAGCGAAATAATTAAGAATTCAATGGCATGCTTAGCACAACATCATTCAATGTTTTCGGATTAACATGTGATACTTCCTAACATCCATTACTATCAAGCCAGCTCAACGAGGCATAAGGAAAAATTCCCAGCACTCATAAAGTTTGGTGTGGAGAAAAGGGGAAGTGATGATAAGAAAGAAAAAGAAGAAACAAATGGGAAAGTTTTTTCTTTTCCAAAAATAGATCGTAAGGAAAATGGGCTGAATAGTCCAAAAAATACTAGAGTTCATCATATGCCAGCACAGCGGATGGGTTGTGTTTCCATTCATTCGAAACATAATCAAGCAAGTTCTTATCCGTGTTGCTGTTTGTCCAAGTCATTGTCTCTTCTATGGTGGCCACATGGAAGTGCTTTCACTATTTCAGTGCCTTTGATTATCTGTCTCTACTCTTTACTAAGAAAATAAGGTGAAATGTATTCATGTAGCAATAGACCTGTAAATAATGCATGAGGACTTTTCTCATCACATCATGGACCGACCATAAATAAAGATCTTTTCTTTTGCAAAACTTTTTCAAGAATATTTTATCAACAAAGCATAACCTTCTTGATGAGATGCAAGCATAATGTTGTTAATTTAATTATAAGTGCCAATTCGCTAGCTGGCTTATTCCTAATTTTAACTGCAATTAATATCCAACTAACCGATCGAGTGGAGAAAATGACTTGAGAATATACAAGCCCAAGAGATGACTACAGAACTCAAGGGAGAAGAATAATATCAGAATGTATGGGATTAATCCCCTTGTGAAATCTGAAATGCCATGAAGAGGAAACGGAGGAAGCAAAGAGAATCGGTAAAAAAGAAAGCAACATAATTTAAAAATATTTTGGATATATATGTCGATAGAAATTTCAGCTCCCTTTAGTCTTTATGAGCTGTGACAAAACAATGTGAAAGTGGGAAAAGTTGTTTGACTTGAGCTGCACAGAAAGCCCTTTATCTTGGATAGTAAAGAAACTAAAGCTGTTGCCCTTTATTTTTCTGACCAGTGTTCTTGAATTTTGGTGAGTGAAAGAGTCAAGGAGTCCTTATGGCAACTCGAATACTGATCTTTTGCTTCTATGCTTATGCCATTGTATACGTAAGTGGGTGTCATGTATAACCAAGAATGTTAATTCAAGATTGTGTGTGTTTATTGCATAAACTTTGATTAAGTGTAACTCAATCTATATATGTTCTTGGAAAGAAATTGGTTGTAGGTGCCATAATACAGTGCCGTGGGAACAAACGAATTTAGGTCCAGTCATTTATTTTCCTACGCAACTAATGGATCCACATGCCATCCTCTTCTGTGTTGTTGTTGCTGGAGTTGGGTGAGCACTAATGCCTTGTCATTTTCGCCCGCTCCATGTGAGGCTTTTCTCGCGGTCCTATGAAGGAATGGTCCTATAATTAATGGAGACATGCCCTAGCGAAGGGCCCCTCATGAACACACCAAGCCTCATGGCCTCTTTGCCCATGCAAAATGACGAACTTAATTTCTGAATTCATGAAACATAAAATAAACATAAGAGAATTTGATACACAGCTCTTTACAATCTCATTGATTAGGTGCTCTTTTAGGAAGGAATTACACAAACGAAGGATCAAAGTGTTAGCACTATCCTCCATTGAGGCCCTTGAATGGCCCAATGTTTCCCCCTCTGTATGTGCACCTAACGTGAGGTCAACTAGTTTTAGCATGGGAAAAGAATTTACAAATCTCTCTCTCTATTAGGTATGTTCAATATCATCAACGCAAATGGTGAAGCAAAAGCACATTGCACCGAATCTCTTACAGCCTGTACTGTTTATAAACATGGAAAAAATAAAGAACCCCGCGAATCTCAAAGCCAAGCACTTTTTTAAAGACTTGATGGAGCTATTTTGACTCTACCATCTCAATAATATAGAACTTTACAGTCCAGAATGAACCTCAACCCACAAAGAGGACGGTGTGGTGGAAAAGGCAGGTGTCCCTTTCTATAGAGTTCTCTTTATTCTTTGGTTCTTCTCTTTGTCAGGGTCCTTATCCAGCCCTTCCTCACCTTGACTCCCTCCACCTCGGTGCCCACATGGCACATATGTCCTTTGTTGGATGATCTCTTCCTTCTGATTAGCTGGAACATATGACCAATCCTCCTTCGCCACCTTAGTGAGGCATGCGGTTTTGCATGCTCTATCACAGTCATGGCCTCCTTAGTGTCTTTGCCTTGTTTGGCTTCCTTGTTGAGATTTTGATTCCATGACTTGCTGCAAGGCTCGATGGAGACCTTAGAAACTGTGCCTTTTTCCCACAAGGCAGCACCATTGTCTTCAAACTTAATCGATATAAAGGAGTCTGCAAAAGCTTATGAAAATTTAAAGTGAGACGGGGAGTTCCAACGAGAAAAAGGATCAAAAGCTAAGAAAAAAGTAGCATATATATTCTGTATACAATCTGTTTGGAAGCATATTGTTACATTTTAACTGCATCGGTAATAGATAAATAGAAATAAATGGAGACTCATGCGCTATATATATTAACCATACATAACACGCTAAGGACATTTGAGCTTAGGCCCCCGTTCCTAATTTTTTTTTTTTTTAAAAAAAGCGCTATAAGGACATGATTATTTGCCGGAAATGATATCCAAAGGGGTCCCTCGTTAGATTTTGTTTGCATGATCTATATGTGTGTCGAATATTAACATGATATATGTAATTAATCAAAGGTAAACGCAGCTGCTAAATTATGCACTAATGAAATTATATATCTATAATTGTATATCTATGATTGAATTTTCATTGTTCAAAATTCATCTTTTCATTGATCCAATGATGTGGGCTAGCTAGTTTCCACAGCGCGCGCGCACAGGCTCACGAATCACAAGCTCTTTCCATTAATTTTCAACTTTACAGTAGTGATGCTAATTTGTTAAATTAGGGATAAATGTAAGACGTAGCAGAATGATTAGAACATAATGAAACAAATAATAATGATAATTAACAAGATTCTAAATCTCATCAGCCAATCTGTTAAGTGAGGATATTATATGTATGCTTTGACCATACATTTGTCACTACACAAACAATAATTTTGCTTATACAGACAAACAAATAAGCAATGCTTTAGTTTCCCTTGTGTTGGAGGGAATCGAGAACATCAAGGAACTGGGACTCTTATAACCACAGTACAAGCAATCACAATGCACACAACAGCAGCAGCAGCAACAGAAAACATTAGCAGCAAACAACAACAATAGGAACAGCAAAAATACCTTCTTGACTGGTGTAGGCAGCGTCTTGGTCAGAGTTATCAGACTTCCCGTGCCGAAATTCAAACCGATTTAGCAAATAACCAAAAGCAAAAATCTTTGTAAGGTTGATGGGTGGCTTCCTGTGTGCTGTACCTTCATTCCTATGAGTTTCTCTCGCTGCAGAAAGGCTACCTTGCTTCGTTGCCAATATGAGGAGCCTCTCATTCAAGCATAATGGACAAATCCCAACAAAAACCTCTTTGGGATGGAAATAACAGTATGAATTATCTTCTGATCTACAGGCATTCATGGTACGGTGATCAAGAGAATGTAGAGGAAGACAGAGCAAGAGAACAAAATACTGTGGACTTGCAGGGGTGGGGGAGAGAGAGAGAGAGGCTGTAGTAGAATGTGTGTTTGATTGCTGTGTATATATGTATGGTGGAGTGAAATTTAAATTAATTTGTAGAGGGCTTTATCATGTATTAATTTTTAAAGAAAGAATCCATTCACAAGAAAATAGTACTAGTGAAGACGGTCCACCAAGAAATATCACTATCGGTTAAGTTTGAAAAATATAACAAAGGAGAAGTGGTCTTTGGGATCTCAATGTTTTATGGACATTCTTGTACACTAGGTAAACTTTATAATTTTTTATGGCCCATGGTTAAGATTTACAACGTTGAGGCCATGGTGGATGGCAATCCTCTTCCCTTTTAGAAAAAAAACAAGATTCGCCTAAGAATTGGGTTTTTCTCCTTGGAACTCGCCTTCTTTGCCTAGCTTCTTTTCACTTTTTTCAACTTTTCTAAAGCATCTTTATCCATAATATTAAGAATAAAAGTCATTCTTCCCGGGATAAAATGTCTAGTCCTGAGGTGATTAACTAGTAATTAACTAATAATCCAGGGGCCTTAGCTTTTTCAATCTTCCACGAAAGAAAATGTCCAATTGACCATGATGGCTAGTTATTTTTCCCAGATAGACCAGGTCTTGCTCTCTAAGGAGATATTGGATTATGGAATGGGTCTGCGGGAGAAGGCCGAGTCAAGATTTGCAGCTCGCGTTTAATTTTGGAACTACAAAAAGGTAGTGGAAGTAGGGCACTCGAATTGAGGTCAGTTGCTTTGATTAAAATACTACATCTAGTTTCTTAGAACTTGTCCACTCTGGAACTTTTCTTCTTTCTTTTGTTTTTTTCCTCTAGTCGCCGGACCCTTAGGATTCTAACGATGATTTTATGAACCAAAGCATGTGGGTTAGAGCGTGGAACCCGTCAGAGTTTTGTGGCATGAATCTTGCAAAAGTGAACTTTTCAAATTGTATTAATTTGTTTTCATGATAATTTATATAGTTTTCGACTATAGGTAAAAAGATCAAACCACCTTCAATACATTTCTTAACGTGTCATGCATTCAAGAATAATCCTTGCAATTTACTATACGTCACGCCAAACAATCATTGGAGGCGGTTGCAATTTTCCTCGAGATACATATTTTATAATTCCTCCGAATTTGCAAGTAATTAAGTTACCTCGTGGTAGTGTCTTTGTTTTTCCTCTTCTTCTTCTTCTTTTTTTTTTTTTTTTTTTCTTTCTCTTGTCCGTTGTGCTCCACAAAAGGTTGTCACTCATCTGTGGAGTAGTAGAATTGTAAATGCATTGCAATCTCTCGTGGGCACATCATTTGTTGTATTATTATGGTGGTACAGGGATAGAAGGAATCTAATAAATGTTAACAAGAAAAGGAAGAAGATGAGTGCCCAACAAAAAATCGTAAAAGGCTCGAAAAGTGATGGAAGCAAAGAAGCTAATGGTCACATGGGGAGAAGGAGGGCTGTTTCCATTTTGGTGGCCTTCAAGTCAAGTTCCCATCATGGGCCAAAGTTTGGATGCAGGATTGTGGGTCTCCTCTTGCCACCCCTGTTGTAGGGTAATCCTCTCGTCCACTCTTACTGCAAATTGTAACCTTCTTCTCCCACCAAACATTTCCCACAGCTTTAAAGGTCTCTAGCTGCCTCGTCCATCTCTTCTTTTTCATTGTTTCCCCTTCTTTATCTTGATTAACTCCTTGTGGCCCCCTTTCGCCTACTGGTTAACGATGGCTTCAAAAGACAAATTAAATACTTTAGGAATTTAGGTTGTTGACTCTGCTCGCTCTTATGGGTTGGTTAGACCGAAATCAAAGAATGCTGATTATTTACGTTAAATGTCAACATCTTTAACATTCAAGGTCTCCCTTCAAATCCATGTCACAATCTATTTTTTACCCTTTTTTTTTCATCGACATAAAAAATAGAGAAAATAGAAAATACAGAGAGCAAATAATAGACACGAGAGTTTAAAACCTTTTCCAAAACAACATAAAAAGACCAGGAGAGAATAAAATAGAAAGATAAAGAGCAGGAGGATGATAAATATGAAGAGATGAATAAGTAAACAGACAAGAAGCTATCAATAGATAAAGGGAATGGACATGTAAGAATCCAGAGAGAAACTAAAGAAAAAATTCACCATATTTTTTCCAGCAACCCTCTCATCCAGTCACATCGTTCCCCTTTTCTCCTCCTCCTCCTCCAGCAAAAAAAAAAACCTATTCCCGCCATTAAATCCGGCCAAACCTGCCCCTACAAAACCACCAAGTCCAGCCAAAAAAACACTACCCCAAGCACCCAACTCCCTCCAATTCAAACTAAAAATCCAACCCAAAAACACCCTAGAAAAAATCAAACCACAACAAGAGAGAGTACCGGAGCGTGAAGCACACATGTCATAGTCCTAAGCACATGTCAACGCGCCAGCACGTGATTTACACGTGCCAACAAAGCCTACCCTCCATTCTAGCATTTTTCGGGTGACCCCAGCAGCTCTCCAATATCGTTTTCAAACCCAAACATTTTTTTCTCATGTTGTATAATCTTTAACATATCATTATTTTTTTGTAAAATAAATATTTGAAATGTTAAGGTTCAAGTTGTTGCGTGACAACCGCTTGGGAAAGTATTTTTCAATGTGATAAGATTGAGATCAATACCATAAAAAAAGAATTTGATTTATGTCCGGATGCATAAATGTGAAGATGTGTATTTATAGTCGAAAAGAAATTTATGCTCAAATAATGATTTTCAACAATTTTTTCAAAAAATTAAAAGAGGGGTAGGGTTATCCTCACATATAAAAATATTTCTTGTTTTTTTTTTTTTTTTATCAAGTTCAATAATAGTATGATACTTAAATGATCATTAAATGATGAGTTCTGTCACTCATATGTTATACTTTATTATTTTTATATAATAAGAATATATCTTTGTCATATGTTTTCTTTTCTAGAATCAACCCATGACCCTTAAACGAGTCTTATTTCTTGGAAATTGATTTATGTGTGTATATGAATTTAGATCTGTGAATTGACTTTACTCAATTTTTTATTAAATAATAAATCATTATCTTATAAGTAGAGCTATTTTTGAGTGACAATTTGTTTATTTTTTTTAATCAAGGAATAAACCCATTGGTAATATGATTCTTAAACAGGTTGAAGTTGAAAAATTCAATATGTTTTCAGTATATACATGTGTGGGTGAATTTGGACATGTGAGGTAACCGATGTCTTTAGCAATAATTTTTTTATTCAGTTCTATGTCATACAATAAATTATTATTTTATTAGCGAGGTCAGCTGATAATATTTATTTTTTAAAATACGCATTCCAGTTTTGACTTTTTTTTTGTAAATATATTTTTTTCATCTATGTATCCAAATATTTGTTTAGAATTTTTCATGTGCGAATACATTACCTGCATGTGAATATGGGTCGGGTAAAAATGACCCCATTCGATCCATTAAATGCAAATAAAGACCTTCAAGTTCATTTAAGACATAATCAAGTAGAATAAATAAAAGCCCAAATTTATTTTTTTGTTGTCCTTGCAAGTCCAACATCGGTATTTCAAAAGTGAAAATAAAGTCCAAGATCCCGAATCGTTACCTTAGATTTTGTAGTCCTTTATCATAAATCAGTTTAGGTAAATTTAAAAAAAAAAACATAATAAATATTTTTTTATTGTTAAAATCAAGTATAATGCAACTTATTAAGATGTATAAAATGATTGTTATATTTCATATGATATAAGTAGCCTTTTATTTAAAAATATATGAAAATTAGTGAGGATTTTTAATTACATAAAATAAGATAATTTATATTTTTAATTTTACCCTCTTAATCCTACTTAGCTCACCAAAATATCATCCGCCACAGTCTTATCTCTAACTCATCACACCTCTCCCCTAATAATAAGTTAAACTAATTAGCTAGGTACCATATTCTATATCATTGTTATATTATTATATATGCTAGTTCGGTGATGCATCATGATCATTCAAGCAAGTTTTAAAAACCTTTATATATATATATATATATATATATCTTTTCCAGCAAAATAATTTGGCATCCAGACAACACTGTCTTGTTAAAGAAACACAGTTCTAGTGGACACGTGAGGCCACGATTAAACACCAATCCAACATAAACGGCAGCTCTGTACGAAGGGAGTGGTAAGAAATAATTAAGAATATTAATTAATGTGGGAGCTTTGTTTCTCTCGTGTCCACATTTTTGTGCGAGAGTCAAAGTGACAGAACAGAATTCCGACCACAACTAGTACTGTTTCTCCGACAGAGCTGCACTTGACGTTACAGTGTGTGTGTGTGTATATAGACGGTTATGATTATGTGCTGTGTTTACAAACTGGTGGCAGCAGCTTGTTGGCTTGCTCTATCCTCTTTCTTCCTTTCTCTAGTGCAACGAAAATTCGAATCATTGCAAATCTTTATTGTTCTTCAAGAATAGTCCAACCAACTCTAGAGAAAATAGCAGGCTTCAGTTAAATTATGCGAGATCCATCCCATCAGTTTGTGAACGCACAGTACCATGATAAACCCGGTTCATGTAATAATCATATCATAACCATAAGTATAATTTATTTATACAGTAAGACTATAGCATTTTTTAATACATTAGAGCCCGTTTGTTATACATAATTATAGTTAAATTGCTAAATAATTGATTATACATAAGTAATTGAATAACTAAAATTATATCATCCCTGCAAGGCTGCAACGCAGGGCATTGATTAGTACTATTTTAGAAAAACAGAAGCAAAAACCTGTAACAATGACGCTTAGGAGTAAAATAGGTGTTGTCATACGTGTCTTGATCTTTTGAGGGTGCTCATTTAATTGTGATTTTGTGATTTTTGAAGATCTTGAATTATTTACTTTTATTTTAATAATTATTAAGGTTATCACAATTATCATAAAGATTCACCTAGCATTTTGAACTGTTTTTGTTTATGATTTTTTTATTTTTATTTTTTAAAAAATTAATTTTAATTTTAATCTTATTTTTATTTATATTTAGATTAATATCCCTTCTCTATTTTATGATATTTAGAAAACCTATTTGAAATTATGATTATTTTTTAATTATATATTTAATTTTTGAGGACGTTTTTCTGATTAATCTATATTTTTTAAAATCTTTTGTATAGATAAACTTTATTTTTTAAAATAAAAAAAATTATTTTTAAATAATATTTCTAATATGTGAACCCTACATATTATTATTTTTTTTATTTTATTCAATTAATTTAATGTGTATGTCTATTTTTATTATCTTGAATTAAAAAATTAGTTTATTAAAAAAATAAACAAACACAACCGTGTAAATATTATGTCTTGCGAAATTAAATATCTTGATTTTTCTAATTTTTATTTTTAGTCATTGTTTATAGTTTTTTATGGTTTTTTTTTTTACTTATAAACATTATTTTCAATTTATTTGATTACATACATATATAAAAAATTTTATTTTCACTTAGAATTTTTTTAAATACAAAAACATGTTAAAAAAGTCTATATATAATTTTTTTTTGTTGAGAAAAAAAAATATAACCCATGCTGAAAGGCAGGTTAAATATCTAGTTTCTGTCCTATAATCCGTGCTGCCCTTCAGGATTTTCTCTACTCTTTTCCTTTCCCGCATATCCTTGGAGACAACATCTTATAACGTTTTTAATAATTTATGTAAATTTTAGGCGGCATAGCATTGTATTCAGTCTTCGGTCAGCTGTTTAAAAATCAAGCAAGATGGTAGTTCAGTTTTGGTGAAAAAAATAGGGAGTAGCAACCCGCTCAAATTGAGTATCCTCATGGAGCTCCAATCATTTGAGACTCTAAGCTCACCGCTTTCGTCTTTACCAAAAAGAAATACAGGTATTTATATAAGAAAATCAAGAAAGAGAATTTATTACAGGATACATGTTTGAAAAAATGAAACAGAGCGGAAATGAGAGAGCGTAAGATCTTACAACTAGAGTCAGTAACTCGTCAAAAATTGTGCACGATCACTAAATAAAAACCGGATTTTTAACTCACTATTCATATAACTTCGAGAGTTCTTCAGAGAAAGCCTTCCTGATGGCCTCTCTCTTGAGCTTGAGAGCTGCAGTGACTAAGCCAGTTTCAGGAGTCCATGGATCAGAAAGCAATTTGATCTTTGCTGGGATCTCGAGCTTCTCCAGTCGTGCTGCCTTTGCTGCCTGCAAATTGCAACGATGATTAAAAATAAAGAAAAAAGTGGGCATGCAGTCAAAAGCAGCTGGACCCTTTTTGTTAAGCTGTTCAGATAAAAAAAAGGTTCTATAACTAAACGATTGTTGCAGTAGCTTCTTCGATCTCAGTTATTTTTATTTGTTTGTTTTTAGTTTAGTAATTTTATTTTTTTCCTATCAAGTACCATTAAGCTTTTCTAGTTTTCCTATTTAAAGGAATAATTTTCTATTTTTTTTCTTTTATATATATATATATAAGGAGCTATAATAGCATTTTAGTAAGTGAGATTTTAATGAATAAAAATTGAATATTTTTTGTTTATTTATATTTTGTTTTCCAGCTGCGTCTACAAGGGTGCTCCTCTCTTGTTGCTCATACAGGGGTGTTGTGGTAAAATCCTGAGCTAGCAGGCAAGACCAAGTGCTCCACCAGGCATATATTAAGACAAGATTCATAAGAAAAATTTCAATGCACGTCTTGATCAGGTAACAATGATTATGCACAACAATCTAGACGATACAACCATCTAAGACCAGTTTATCTGAAAGAATAGAGACTATAATTTTCTATCTCGTGCAAAAGTTTTTATAAACGAAAAGCATGATCAGGAGTGCTTTATGAGCAAGGCAAATGTTGGCGGGATACCCAATTTTGGCAACACCCAAAAAGGATGAAACTAAAATACTGGACAGAATTTTTATTCCTGACCATTTTATGCCTCGTAGATTCAAATAAAGGCTCTACAAATGTCTTATCTCCGAACGCTTGCTTGTAGCATTTCATGAGTGTATTTTTGTATCCACTTGCTTTATTATCTGAATCGGAGAATTCAAGAGCGTTGCATAAATGTTGCTTTCCAAAATTTTCTGAGTAATTTGTGCCATAATTATTGAAATGGGTGGAGACATAAGCTAAACATTCACTGGCACCCTTTCCTAATCTGGAAATTAAAACATTATGATCAAAAGGGCATACCTTCACAAGTGATGCCTGCACTTCTTTTATTGCTTCTTCTTTCTCGCACAACTCTGCAAAACTAGTAAATGCAATTCCCCTCTTTGAAGCCCATTCTTCTAGAACAGGTTGTGCAACCACAATAAGGGCTACACAGTAACTATGAAATGGATCCGCATGCAGCATCATATTGTCAACATAGGGGCTCACAATGAGAGCAGCCTCAACCTGCAAGGAAAACATTAATCCCGACAAAAATGTGATGGAAACTAGCATTTTATGATAATATATTGATACCTTTCCTAAGGATACATATTCCCCATGTTGAAGCTTGACTATGTCCTTTCTACGGTCAATTATTTCAAGGCAACCATCAGCATGAAACTGTCCAATATCGCCTGTATAAAACCACCTCATTCCTCTCTCATCAACCTTTTCAAAACAAAAAACTGGCACAGTGAAGCTTATGTTCTACTTTTTTCTTTCGGCATATAGTTAGTTCTCTACGATAAATACTGGTATGAAACTTTGATTTGTTACCTTGTACACCTCTTTTGATTTTGCTTCATTTTTAAAGTATCCCAGAGTAACATTTGGACCACCAATAACTATTTCCCCACGAGGCATTGGTGAATCGCTAATTAAATACCCGCCTTCAGGCCAATCTACTAACTGAAAAAGAACAAGTTACATGATTAAAATTCACTCCATTCATTCACTGACTTAAAAAAAGGAGACGAGATGATCAAATCAAAACCATAAGAAAAAATGGGGAAAAAAAACCTTGCAGACAACATTGGTTTACTGACAAAGCTTCATGCAAACAAGAAGGGATATTTATCTATTAATTGACAAGAGCATTTTATATAAAAATATATTGCAGTTATATGAAAACCAGGATTTCAGAATAACTGTTGGAAATCATCATAGCATATCAGCCAACAACGAAAACCTAAGATCAAAACCAAAAATCCACTTATTTCTTGAGCTAGCCCCAGATGGCTAAAATCTCTGAGGACATGAGAATACAGGTGGCATACCCACAAAACCCTTGCTAAAAAGCACCCCCATCTCATGTGCTGAGGCTCATGACAAATATTTCCTACTAAGCAGATCATTGTTCATGACTTCGAAATTTCTGAACAGAACAGCATGAGCTTTCAAAATCAACCATTAATTTTTAATCATAGCTTACCTTAATATATGAGCAAGGGACTGGATTACCAACTCGACCAACAGATGTATCGTCAAACTCAGAAAATGTCCCACCAGCACAAGTCTCGGTGAGACCATAGCCTTGGCCTATTGGAGCCCTGTATGAATCCGTTGACTGTTGCTCAGTGGCAGAAAAATGGAAAACACTAGACCAAAATTTAAAGTGTGGACTTGGTAAAAAAAAGACAGCCCTGATAATGTGGTTGTGGTTGATCATTCATGTTTGTAGCAGTAATCATACTGAAAGGTGAGGATGGATTCATCTGATGATGGATCTACTAGCTAAAACATTTTTGCATTAACTTAAAGAAGGCATGTTAGCATCTCGTGAACTACCATCAAAATTGAGTCTTAATGAAAATAGATAAGTTCTCTTTTCTAACTGGAAGCCCATCTTTTATATTGAAGTCTTCAAAGAAAATTGAAATAAATGACTTGGGGGCTCAAAATCCAAGCTGCCACATTGCATGAATTTGGAAAAGAAAAATGCAACTCCATGAGGGGTCATAACCATGATGCCAAGCAGTAATTATTTTCTGATGCTTTTCTGGATAATATTATAGCTCTTTCTGAATGTTATTGAAATAAACAACGATCAGGGATAGAAATATAATTTTTCAAACATTAGCATGATTATATTTGAACTCCAGTTCCATAGTTAAAATAGATCATTGACACGCAAAAATTTATTAAGGCCATACTAACCCAAGGCAAATGTTGATAAATCTTTGAGTATCACCAGAAAGAGGAGCACCTCCAGAAAGCAAAAAGCGGATGCGACCTCCCAAAATTGCCCGAACCTTTCTAAACACCAGGAAGTTCCACAGAAGCATTTCTAAGCCCCTAGCTCCAAACCAACTACCATTAATTGCAGATATTCGACGAGCATATGCAAAATCAAATAGTTTCTTGGCAATGCCACCCTTTTCATCAACCTGAAATGTCAAATATGTTTTAATAACCAAACTTGTTTTCAGACAAGATGTCATTCAAAAACATGCACGCAGTGTGTGTGCGTGCAAGCGCGCGAACGCACTAGAGAGAGAGAGAGAGAGAGAGATGAGAACTTGTCAAGATTCCCTGACCTTCTTCCGCACACCTTCTCGAACACGATCAAGAATTGCTGGAACAGCTGCCATCACAGTTGGCCTTAAGACAGTTGCATCCCCCTTAGTTCCCCTTTTGATCTTGTTTGATGTATCGGTGAGAGTCAACGGGCTTCCATATCCTATAGCACTTCCAACACCTGCAACTAAATTCTGTAACATAGACAATGAAGTGAAGCATGTATACAGTTGTGTGTATGAATTTACATGGGGATATGAGAAGCCATGTGGCTACTCTGGTTATGTAAATCACCAACTGAATAAAAGCCCAATACCTCTGCCGCGATTTCAAGGATATGAGCCAATGGCAGGTAAGCCAGATAAACATCATTGCCTTCAAGGCCAGGAACAATTGTCCTGACAGAAGAAACTACGGCTAGGACATTACCATGAGTCATCATCACACCCTGTATAGAATGAACATAATAGAAGTAAATAACTAATTGCTAGATTCTGATATGGGGTCATATAATTATTGAAAACACCAAGAATATAGATGTGGATCGGTAATACTGACTAAAAACCCTAAACACTGTAAAAAAACAAATAAATCTATTCTATGGAAGAGCTTCTAAGTGCCGTCTTTGACATAAATTATTGTATCATGCCAACAACGCATGTCAAGAAACATAAGTACCAGCATGGGCTTAGGAACACCTAGGGAACAAATTTCCTCATCTGATGCATAAAATTGATAGATCATTGCCAGTCCACTACTTTACACACAAGTCAAACATCTGGAATGTGTGCTTTAATGGAGCCTTTAAGCTTTAAGTTGGCTCCAACATCTAATCGATGTAAACAGCCAAGGAGTAGAGTAGTTTAGAGAGGAGGTTAGGAGGATGCTTAGACCCTTGGTAAATAAGGATTCCTCACATAATCAATTCAAACATCACATACAGGTCCAAGTTACTCCTTAACAACCAACCAATGAGAAACCAACTAAGATGTAATACAGTGAAGTTGAACAAGATAAAGAGGAAGCGGAAGATGCATATCATATAACAGATGCTCCTGACCTTAGGCAGCCCAGTACTCCCACTTGTGTACATTATAACTGCAACATCTGCCGCTAGAGGTAAAACATCATCAACTGGATTTTCTCGTCCAAGTTTCTCCACGTCAGCCATTGAGACAACTCTCCAGCGACCGCTTTGCGCCACCAATGATGCACTTGATGGAATATCATCATCCATACATATCACGCGTTTCACTGTGTCAAGCTGACCACTTACTTCTACAAGTTTTTTCAGTTCTTTGTTCCCACAAATCACAGTTGTAACTTCTGTCTGAAGAGAAGAAAACTCAAAATTACAACTGAGCAATATGCAGTAAAAGGACAGGGGAAAAAAATTATACCAGCATGCTAACTGCAGTCAATCATTCAATTTCCGACCAATAACATGTTCGAACAAATAGGATTACAGAAATGTGTCGGGGCAAATGCCAATCTAGCAAATTGGGGCGTTAACTAGAGAGAGAAGGGGGGTAACCTCATTTAATGAATAGCAAAGTGCCTCCTCTCCCAAAGATGCGTAGATGGTAACCACAGAAATGTTGCGCCTAAAAGAACCCTGATACAAGATAAACCCATCAGCTACTCAGGATATTATGTGACGTGTAGGCTGGATTTTGGCCCACTGAAAGTAATACACCTGAAATATCAATTGTCAACTACATAGATGAATGTGAATGCCAAAGACTTCTGCAAGGAAATATACTTCACAAAACACAAGCTCGCTCACAGCACTTTTCATATAACATGCTCCTTGAAAAAGAAATCGTATCAAGTAAAACACACAATATTCACAAAAGAAAGAGCACCTGTAAGGCCATAAACCACTCTGCTCTTGTATCAGCAAATATCGCAACACGTTCCTCGCTTCTATGCCCAAGGTGAGCTAACCCAGAAGCAAAATTGCACACCTTTTCAAACACTTCCCCATAGGTCAGCCACTCATACTCTCCCAAATGAAGCTTCTCAAAAGACCTTCCATCGGCAGATACTTGAGTGTCCTTTGAGATTAATGTCCTCGTCCCAAGCAAGTATTTATCTGCATGTTTCTTGCACGCCAGCTCAAAAAGTTGAGCAAGAGTAAAGACACCTTCCCATGCAGTTTCCAAGAGGATTGGAAATCGAGAGTTGCGAATGGCATATCCTGGCTCCCCACCAACATCAACAGGCACCCCACGTTTCTTTGTATTCTTGGAATTCTGATAGAGAAGAGTGACTAGAAGAGGAACTAGGACACCTACTATGTATGGACTCATCTTTCAATTCAAATCTTTCTAAATCCTGAAAACAAACAAGACATCACTTTTCTTATTTATCTTAGTTATTACCTAATAGCCACCAGAGACATCACCATCGCCATCAGTTCATGATAATCCCATCAATCTATTTCCAGTGAAACTAAATAAAGTAGTAATTAATAGTTGCAGCAGCTTGACAAATTGAGATAGAAGGAGAAAAACAAAGGAATACTCCGCCATTACAAAGACTTGTCTTTGATTATAACAACATGGGTGGAGATGCATGAAATGACAGAAGATGATACGAATGATGTCAACATAGATATCTATATACGATAAAACAAATGCTATTAAAGACAGTATAGAAAAAATCTGATAACGTTGTACAGTGATATTGTTATTACCGGGCGGGGCTGGCTTCGTTGAATACTGTGTCTGTGGAAATGGAAAAGCAAGATTTAACAATGGCAAGAGGATTTGCAATTTAAGGAGGGAGGGAGGATCGAAACGGAAGCGTTTTACAATAGTCAACTTCTCAGGTAGGAGAAGTTTTCTTGAAAGAAAAAAGGCTCGGGCGGAAAGATCAAGGGTATAGAGGTTGGAGTTTCAGGAGCACTGCGGAGCTACTGAAACTTCCGTCTTTGTTTTCTAGTGTTGTTCCTTTCTCTCTTTCTTTCTCTTTTTAAGCCCTACTTATTTCTTCATGTAAAGTTATTTTCTTTTCAAACTTTTTCGATGATTATTTATTTTTAGAAAAGTTAAAAAAAAAACATTATAAAAAATCAAAAAATTTATATTATTTAATAATTATATCAATTTTTTATTTTTTACAATTTAATTTATTTTTTATTATTATTATTTATTTTTTTATTATCATTTTCTTAATTAAAAATTTTAATTTATCGATTTAGTTCTTATTGCTATTTATTTTATTTATAAAATTATTATTTTTTCTATTTTTTCTATTTTTAATTTTTTTATGTATCAAATTTGATTTCATTCTTTTTATTACTATTTATTTTATTTAAAATAATTTATAAAATTAAATTTTTTTTCAATTTTATTTTCCTACAAATTTTTTATTTATCAAATTTAATTTTTATTTAAAAAAAATATTAATAAGTTATTTTTCATTTTATTTTTTATGATATTATCAAATATTAAAAAATAATTTATTTTTAAAGAATTTATTTTCTATGAAAATTATTTAAAAAAATACTTTTTAGAAAAAAAAATTATTTTATTTTTCATTTTTTTTCTTTTGTGATGTGATATCATACCCGGTACCAACTCAGAACTACAATTGGCTGCCCTATGGGCCATACATTTGGCTATTTGAGTTTGGTGATCGACTGTTTGAGTTTGGTGAGATCAGAACCGTGCAAAAACGGGTGATGAAGAGTGCAGAGTCATGGATGTGGTGCGTGTGGCCCATATAATATCACCCACCCCCTACTTTGCCTTCCTAAATCCAGCTCTCCTTCTTTCCCACCTGCAAGATTAGTTGCCGTTTCGGCGTTAATTAAACATAAGTAGAGCTTAAACTAGCCAGAGATAAATTGTTTCAAGGATAAAAAATATCTTTAAATGTAAATTTTTTTTATTGATTTTGGGGTGTTTAGGATTATAATTGTGGCTATTTTGTACTTATAAATATATTAAAATAATATTTTTTATTTATTAAATTTTTTTTAACATTAGGGCATATAAAAATATTAAAAAATATTAATTTAAAAAAATTTCAGATTTTTCAAAAATAATTTTTTAAAAAAAAACAGGTCTTTCAAAAATTATTTACAGTTCACTTCACTGATGTCATCAGCTCCTCTCTCGTGTGGATTTGAACCATTTAACAATTTAACTCTCTTGTTTTATTTAAAATCATAGTTTAAAGCACAATTGATTTCTTTATCAATAGAAGAATAAAAATTGTATTTCTTTTTCCAAAACAAAATTGATTTTTCTCATAAAAATAAGAAAGATGATACTTATAACTTTTTTAATAGGAAATCAAAATTAAAATTTATAAAAATCATCTTAATATTTCTATATCCATGATGATTTAATTGTACAATATTATTTTTAAATAGTAAGCTTCAGTTTTTTTTCTAATTCTAATCTTTAAAAAATCAAAGTATTTCTATATTTCTAAACATCACTAGAAAAAAAATATTCTGCTAGAAAGAATTTAAAAAATCGAAAGA
>Ga0307515_10009294_pt1 | contig 19017 bp, 9 predicted proteins | sample 17_EM_MG_FD_194513 | JGI IMG/M metagenome (GOLD analysis project Ga0307515, IMG submission 194513) | Populus trichocarpa ectomycorrhiza microbial communities from riparian zone in the Pacific Northwest, United States - 17_EM | ecosystem: Host-associated > Plants > Roots > Unclassified | place...
TCCGTGATCTAGCACTTGGTTCTCAGAATTATGCAATTTTAACCAAATTTGCCCTAGTTCATATTTTTCTCTTCAATCGTGTCTAGGGGTGATCATTTTCAGTTCGGTTCGGTTTTTATTAAAAAAGCAACCAAACCGGTTCAAACCGACCAGTTTCGGTTTGGTTCGGTTATTTTAGATCAAAAACCGTTTTTTTTCGATTTGGCTTGGTTTTTCCGATTTGGCTTGGTTTTTTTGGTTTGTTTTCAGTTTGGCTCGGTTTTTTTCCGGTTTGGGTTCGGTTTTTTCAGTTTCAGACTTATAAAATCGAAACCGAACTGGTCAATTTTTAAAAAATTCTAATCATTTTAATCAGTTTTTTTTCACGGTTTGGTTTTTTTAGTTATTTTTTTTTATGGTTTTCAAATTTAACTTTTTAATCGGTTAAACGGTTTTTAGATTATGACAATAAATATATACAAAGAATATAGGTTCGAATTTATTAAATCATTTAAATAAAGTTCAATTTTCGAACTTCTCACAAACACATGATCTTAAAATGATGATTTCCTCAACAAAAATAAAAAAATAAAAAAATTCCAATACAATAAATAAGATTTTTCGAGTTACCAGTGCTGATTTAACTAATTGGGCTATAACTTCAATAGCCCAAAAATGTCAGTTTGGAAACATGGGACAAGACAGATTCATCTTCGTGGCGTTTAAATGGTGTGTGTGAAAACGAGCTTTTAGTCCAAAACAATAAAGGCAGGCGGCTACAAGCCCAAACTCCTGTTCTTGTTTCGGGCCACATTTTACAGTGCAATTACAATTATATATATATATATTTAATCCTCTCATTGTTTATGCATTATTTATTTATATCAGAAGGAATCATTACATGTTATTAGCTTTCAATAGTTTACAGATACCAATTGTTTCTGTTCAGTTCCCCCCACTTTTGTATTTGATTGATTCGAACCTCGATGTTTCTCGAATTTGATGTTTCATTCACAGCAAAGGATGTTTTCTTTTATGCATTGAATATATTTAAAAGTATCATACCGGTTTTTTTTTTTAAAATTTTTTGTTTAGAAATATATTAAAATATTTTTTTATTTTTTAAAAAATTATTTTTAATACCAATACATTAAAATAATTTAAAAATATAAAAAAATAATCTTAAATAAAAACAATTAAATTTTAATTAAAAAAAAATCATACCACACAACCAATCATATTCATAACCAAAGTCACTCATTATCGATCCTAGTGCAAATAAAGCAATGCCAAGTTACATGGAAATTAAATAATTTTGGAGACAACATGGTCCCAACAGGATTGAAAACCCAATGACATATAATTATGTCTTGATAACGTTATACATGACATCGACTAAGCTAAATATGACTCCCATGATGTTTTAAAAGCTCATATTTTTTAACAGCGGTTTGGTTTCCCAGTAAAAAAATATTCTTGAATTAATCTCAATATTAAATTTTTATTTGGTCTTTTTATATACATGATATTATTCTGTTATAGCATATAATATCAATAAAAATTAGGTTTATCGGGCACAAAATAAACTCTGATATTTTCAGAAATTTATTTTTTCATTAACTTTTAATTAAAAATAATTAAGTTAGATATCTCTATTTATATTAGTTTTAGATTTAAAATTTTTGTAGAAAGAGAATTTACATGACTAATAAAATTTAATTAATATTAGGATTACTAAACTAGATAAATTTTTGTAGATCTTAACTGTTAAATAAAAATTGTAATAAAAATAATTATACTATAAATTCAAAAAATAGAGCATCCACTTCATATTCATATCGAAATGAGAGAATTCATGAGATTAATTTCTATTTCTCACAGAAAATAGTTTTGCTAATGTTGTTTTAAAATAATAGAGGTCATATGTGTTAACCAAATGCTGGCTAAATGTTAATTCCAGGGGACTCGCATATTTTTAATTTAAACACAAGAAATTAAATAAACTTACAGGACTTTTGTTTTCTATTTTTTTTTTTTTGGAAATAATCCATAATTTGAACTTACTCATTAACTCTAACTCTCATAGCCATAGCTCGAGCTTCTGTTCCCTAACAATGTTTTTGATCATTCATTTGTACTTAAGAATTAAGTGAGAAATGATATATTTAGTGTTTTCTGTTTCGAGAGATGCTTGTAATACACTGTGTGAAGGGTTGCATCAGTACTGTAATTAAAAAATCTACAAAGGTTTCCTACCACATCCAATATAGAGCTGAGGATTTGGAAGCAAATCAACCTCAAAATCTGGATGATGGTGTGAGAGCCCATCTTTAATTTTGGAATTATTGACATTTGAATTTTTTTGCAAGAGAGTGGTAGACACCTAAGAGCTTCACTGCTGACCAACTTGAAATAATCCTTATAATCTGATGTGTTACAAGGTGATTGGTACAGATAGACCTGCCGGAAAATCTAAATGATCATTTAAAAGACCAAAAGGGAATCAAAACCCTAATGCTGTAGCTCTTATGTGTCTTCATGCTACTCATCCAAGAAGTATATATTTTGTTAAATGGAACAAATGATCAATCTCCCTTTCATGGCCCCCAGGTCATAGAAATGCACACGCTACCTTCTCACGCTGCACGAACAATGTAGAAGCTAGCTAGGCATATTCATTATGTGGTTGCAGGAGATAAGGTTTCTATATAAAAATAGACAGATAGGGCATTACTATGAGGAAAGAATATAAATATGAAGCCTTTTTGAATATTTATCATGAGATACCCTATCATCATCATGAGAGAAAGTGATGCAAATAAAATTATGAAAGATGGTATATTTTCTACTGAATTTGGTGTTTTTGTGGGGTTATTTATTTTAAAAAATATTCTCGTCCTGTCATTTTCATTTGCTATTGTGGCAAGCAGAGCTTGGAAGTTGGAAGAGAACATGGCCAATCAGATGAACTCCAGTTGTCATCACTCCTTTTGAACCCATTAACGACTCCTTGCTCCACTTAAGAAGATGCCCGTGTATGCCTTTGCGCGTATGGACAATTGGAGATGAGCATAAATAGCTAGTTTAAAGCCCTTTATCCCAAAATAGGCAAAGAAGCTAATCATTTGAGCTTCTATTTTTCAACAAGATGCAAACAACTTGAGTGCAACTTACTCATCAAATCTTCTGAAAAAGAGTAAGAATATTGGAAAAGAAGAGCAAGTGCTAGCAAGACACAATTGCGTCATCTCGATGAGTTGCTAATGTCATTTTATTAAGGAAATATAATAATGTTATAAGAAATTAGTTTATACAACATTATTCTCACATAACCCCATACTTATTTTGTCGTAATGCCATGCACTAAAACAAAAGAGTAGTGATTGTCATGAACTTGATCATATGTTTTAGACTACGAAAATTATTTGAGTACATTGCTCTAATCAGTTTTGAACGTAAAATTCACTCCATTGATTCAATTTGTATATGAGCTTGTTGCAAGTAGTATTTACGAATATTTTAGTTTATACGTTAATTGAGATTAATTTTTTTTCCTAATCCTATCTTAATTACATGTATGGTACCATGTTTAAGAGTTTTGGAATCCTTCACAAGTAATTTTTATGAATAACTGGGATCTACAACTACTAAAAACCATAGACTATATTCAACCGCGACTGTAATTAACATATTTCATCTCCTTTGAATAGCCTCATTAAAACATACAAGCAGGGGCGGAGCTAAAAACCAAAATTAATATAATAATATATATTATTAAAAAACTTATTTATTTAAATTAAAAATAAAAAATAATAAAAAATTTTAAAATGTTTTACAGAACCCGGGTCCCAGCTTGCCACCCCTGGTTCCGCCCCTGCATACAGGGGTGATGTGATATTCACAAAAGGTAGCAAAATATTACAAACCCTATCTTAAAGAACTTTTTAGCAGCATAAGAGAAGAATAGATGACAAAAGCATTGCGAAATATTGAGGTGTCATGTTAACATCGGTTAAATCGAATCCGAGTAAAACATACAGAATTAACTAACGAACGGATACCATATTAAAGCTTTCAAAGTTTGAACTGATAATGAATATGCACTCATTATTGGAGTATTGATTCATATGATTCATAATGAAAAAGACAACAAAAACATTGCCAGATATACCTCTACATACTCATACTCATAGAGGGTCCCGAAGTCCCACTAAAACGACCCAAAAGAGGAGGCCAGCGTGGGGAGACACCGGCCTATGATTCGGCAACCGCCCCAGTACTATCATACTGTGCAAAGAAAGCTACCTGCCATATTGTAGCATGCTTCATTTCTTTTATGGGACATGGTGTCCTTATTCATTGCCACATTACTCTATCTCTTGAAGAACAAAATATGGCTGACAAATCATGCATACCTTACCTTATCCTAAATAATAATTTATTTCAAAACTCCTTTAGCTGCCAACATAAATTTCTCTAGTTATGATAAACAATCATACCAAACCAAAATTGGCTTTATCTTCTATTTTGCTAGGGTTTCCGAATCCGATCCACTTTCCCACTCTTCTTTTTCTTATTCAATCTCCCCCATATGTAAGAATTCTATATTTGGCGCCATGATAGCTAAGGGTGCATTGTCCATCCCTTTTCACATGTGTATTTTTCAGTATTTATCATATGGTTTATAGTTTATGTACTCTTTATATATGCTTTTTGACGGAGCTTTGTAGTAATCTCTCTTTGGGTAAAGCGTACATTTATATTTTTATTGTCATATGTAATCATATGCCAAGGACATGCTATATCTAGTTTTTCTTTTCCTTTTCCAAAGGCAATGAATTAAGGGCATGCAGGATTTGGACCGGAATTTAATCTCCTCATAATTTTTAACGAATAGTATCATATAGTGTTTGGGTTAATTAAATAAATCTTTATATATTAATCCAGCCATTTTTCAATATTTATTATGAATAAATACATCAAAAAGTTTTGTGTCCTAGGCTTTTGATATAAAACGTGATGCGTTTATAAACTAGATAAATCAAGTAAAGTCCATGGAATAGTCTAAACACATCTAACGTATAATCTGACAAAAACAGCAATAATTCTATATTTGATCGTTATATCATGCTCGAACTTGGTCAAAAGATTCTGTCAACCCAAAAGCTTAAGCTGTTAGGTGAGGTCCCAAGATATGATTTATATTATTCTCTAACACACGTCCTTAAGTGAAAGCCCTTTGGACTTAAAACTTGTACAGGCCTAGATTACCTTGTGCTTGATTTTTTTATCAAATAAATGGAGATGGTGAGATTTGAACTCGTGACCGTTTGGTCATCAAGGCTCTAATACTATGTCAAATAACCATATCAACCCAATAGCTTAAGCTGTTAGGTAAGGTCCCAAGATATGATTTATATTATTCTCTAACACACTCCCTTAAGTGAAAGCCATTTGGGTTTGAAACTTGCACAGACCCACACCACCTTGTGCTTAATTTTTTTTTATCAAATAAATAGGGATGGTGAGATTTGAACTTGTGACCGCTTAGTCATCAAGACTCTCATACCATGTCAAAGAACCATCTCAACCCAATAGCTTAAGTTGTTAGGTGAGGTCCCAGGATATGATTTATATTATTCTCTAACACACCCCCTCGAGTGAAAGCCTTTTAGGCTTGAAACTTACACAAGCTCACATTACCTTGTGCTTAATTTTTATCAAATAAATAAGGATGTTGAGATTCGAACTCGTGACCACTTGGTCATCAAGGCTCTGATACCAGGTCAAAGAACCAATTCAATCCAAAAGCTTAAGTTATTAAGTGAGGTCCTAAGATATGATTTATATTATTCTCTAATAGGACCGACTAGCTATAATCGATCATGGTAGGGAAAGGCTCTTAGATTAAACCTTGAAGTTGTGTTTTTGATGATTTAATTATTTTTCTAATTACTCTCGGATCTTTATATTTTTCCCACTTAACTTTGAATAAGCAAGTTTTTACCTCTATATAAACACTTGATGTGTTATTTTTTTAATCATATTATTAAATTAAAGAGTTTTCAAAATATATTAGAGTTTTTCTCTACTAATTTTTCCATCATTTATGATTGTAACATTTGGCCTTAAGAACTATAGATTTCATCCACGCTATACATTATGTCAGCATCTTTTATTTTTTTTAATCTAAGCTTGGTGAAATCTAATTAATCTAAGTTTGAAACCAAGTTATAAAAAAGAATTGTTAAAAATCACTAATCCCAACGTGAATCAATCTTTTTTTTTTTAATTTGAGTAAAGAAGCTATGGAGAGTTAAAAATCAATTCCTACGACCTTATACAGTAAATCACAAGTTCTTAATATCTTTAAGCAAATGTTTATACTTGGATTCAAAGTAATTTAAGCAAGTAACTAAACTTGATTTAGATATTTACTTGAAATCTTAAATTTTCAGAATAATTCAAATTACATTACCAAAAACTTAGTCATATTTTCTTCTTTGATAGAACAAAATTAACCATAAATTGTGATAGAGAAAGGCATTAATATCAATTTCAATTAATGCACTACACATATGAAACATTCAGCATGTAAATTTAATGATAGTTGTTCTTATAGTTAAGAAGTTATGTTTTTCTTCTGATATTTTGATTCAAATTTCAAACTAAGTTATAAACAATAAAATTATTAATTTTTTTTAATTCTGATGTGAATCTATCTATTTTTATTTGGGCAAAACAACAAGTTTAATAATAATATATAAAAGCTTGCTCAGAATCGATCTTGCATGCATATAATAATGTAGCTTATGGTGTCTATTCCAAAGATTTTAAGGATAGGAATTTTGTGATGGTGACAAGCTGGGGATAGAAAAAAATTCACTTTTTAGGGCAGTAAATCACAAGTTGTTTTACTTTAAAGGACTAAAATTGATAATGATAGTGGATATGTGGACTCAATTAACTTAGTAAAATAGATTTTGTACGCTACATAAAATTCCAAACATTCTTTTTGTGTCGTCCTTCACGTATGTTGACTGTTGGTGAAGAAAGGACTTCTCATAAGGACCTACTCGTTGGACCCAACATCTTTAGCCTCAACTACTCGTTGAGCCCAAGTACATGTGGTTCTGACAAGCCGCCAGACCCAACATGATACGCTCAACTACACGTTAAACCCAAGAACATATGGGTCTGGTATGTTGCCAGACCCAACATGCCTGGGCTCAACATTTTACTGAGTCTAAATGGATGTAAAACTGATGATCTTTCTAGGCTCTCTATTAAGTCACAAGTCTCTGCTTGTTTTTTTGTCATGACCCTTAACATAAAAAGTTAAGGTCAAAGATACTTATCTCTCTATATCCCTAAGTGTATAAAAATCTTTAAAAGAACCTATTACTTATCTCTCATTAATTATGTGTAAGAGATATTTATCTCTCTTTAATGTTATTAAGGTAAGATGACACTTCAACCCTTTCTCTTTATAAAAGGGACAAGGTTCAAGGATTACAAAGGCCTTATGATTCCTTTAAAGAGCTTTGTTTCACAATTTCTATTATGGACTGCATATTTATTTTCAGAATCTCTCTTAAGAATACCATTGTACTTTCTCCCTCTAAAAAGATATTTATTTAAGCATAAGAGATTCTTTAAATCCACTAAAAGGATCATTTTTCAAATACCAACCATTTTGGCCTACCATTCACCAGGTATCAACTACCAGCCACTTTAACTAGGGAGAGAAGAACAGATAGCTTTAAAATCAATAGATTAACCAATTATTCAACACATAATCCTTGTTTTTAAGCTACTTAAATTTTAGGACATCATCAATTGGCATGATCTGTGGAATCATATGAAAATGCCATCAATTGTTCTTCCTGAACTAGTTTTTTATATCTCTTATCGCTGTTAATGGTAGATGATCAAGACACACTTGAAATGGGATGTGTCACAGACCTTGATATAACTGCTGGCATAACTACTCTACTAAAGCATCAACAACTTTTCAACCAAGTCTGACTCCTCATTAAGTTGGTGTTAATCATGCAAGAATCGCCAGGCCCAATAAGCCCAATATAGTAATAGAGAACCAGTCTTTATCATGTTTTTTAGTGGCCTCTGTGTTAAACTTGTATTACTTATTAACACCAATATACTAGCTAAGAGAAGCTTTATAGAGCTACAACATTACTCCATCAATAGGATTATGTTCATTCTTATGATCTCGTTGATGGTACCAATAAAGTTCATCAATAAAAAAGACTACTTTAATGATCAAGAATGTTTTAAATAAGCTTAGGAAACATAATTTATTATGAATACTTGATGTGCACTATTTATAAAAAATCAGAAGGGTACACAACATTTTTGTTACTTCAACTCAGAATATGATCTCTTATTTTGCATAGGGATTCAGGGAAACAAGCAAATTCGGGTTACATGTTTGTCAACTTTATGTTTGACGTAGGAACACTCGAAAGCTTAAAACCTTTCCACAAGTGCATATGGGGTGATGACTTATCATAAAACAAACCCTAAGAAGTCTCTTTGGAAACTATCCAAGGGAAAATGAGTCACCTACCCAAAAGGCATCTACTGGAAAAATCCTGTGTATAGATTAACTTGTTTAAAATAACAATGTTTTCATCTTCTCTAGGTGATGCTTAAGAGCAATAACCCCACAAACTTATAGGGATAAGATTGAGTCAATCTTTCTAGTACGATTGCATAATTTACCTTGGAATGGATCAATTCAGTCTCCTTAAATGTGACTGCACAAACTCTCCAAAGATAGGATAACTAGGGTGCAACTAGCCTAGACCTAACTAATAATATCTAAAAATGTAACACCCCACCTCACTAGCAAGATATTGTCCGCTTTGGGCCTCCCAGTCCATCCATGTCCAGGGCTTCCACTCAGGTCCCCCTCACGGGTTTGTTTTTGGCAGCCACGCATGGCCCCAAAACGCGTCCTACTAGTCAAGGTGAGCATGCACTTATAAGGCCCTGGCTCTGGACGCTCGCTTCCGATGTGGGATCTCACAATCCCCCCACCTTAAGACGAGCCGTCCTCGGCTTTGATACCAAATGTAACACCCCACCTCACTAGCAAGATATTGTCCGCTTTGGGCCTTCCAGTCCACCCATATCCAGGGCTTCCACCCAGGTCCCCCTCACGGGTTTGTTCTTGGCAGCCACGTATGGCCCCAAAACGCGTCCTACTAGTCAAAGTGAGCATGCACTTATAAGGCCCTGGCTCTGGACGCTCGCTTCCGATGTGGGATCTCATAAAAAACTTCCTTTATAAATCCTTGAAGAGCATAACACATTCATGTAGAAAGGGACTGTAATTTCAAAATGACTCTGAGTAAAGCCCAATGTCAGTTGGTTGATACACTCAACCTTGGTAGGCATTTGAACTATATCCTTTCTTACCTGCCAAACATTAACAAACTCAATATCCTCCATACTTAGAATGTTAAGGGCATCATCTTTATGGGTCTGCGGCAGCCTTCCTCGCTCCCAAGGTTCACTAGCAATGGCGAGAGAAGTACTTCTCCTATAAGGAGAACTACCCCTCTACCAAAGGTGGATACTAGAGTTTTACCCCCTCTAGTTCTAAGTTCCACTATGATGAAGCCTTGTCCCCTGTTGTTTCTCCTAGTCTCAAGTTAAAAACTCCTCATTAGAGGCAATAATATTCCTTTTTTTTTTAATTTTATAGATAGACTTTAATCCTTTTGGGTCTATTTTTCTATTTAAAGTAGAATAGGAAAAAAAAGCTTTTAGTGGGAAATACCTAGAATGAGGGGTTTTTTTCTCAGATTAGAGCAAAATTGGTTCAAAGTTTTTTGTACAAACTAGTTTTTCAAAAATTAAATAAGAGAAAGTTAAAGAAAAAATAAAAGCAAGAACAAATAGGGTTATAAAGGAAATATCTTTTCACCCTCATCATTGGATGAATAACCTTTTGTGTCATCTCAGATCTCAAAAAGTCTATTCAATTGCTACATTGAATGCATGTCGCCGTTTTGTTTCCTAAAAAACATCTTATTTTAATAAAGATAAGTCACTTGATTATCTCCTCCAAATAAGAATTAGACACATGGCTATAAATAATCCTAATAATTATGTAGAGATAGATCTAATGGGGAAGGTAAAAAGTCTCTTTTATTAGGACAAACAATTCTAAAGTAAAAGGATGTTATTTAAGATTAATAACCTTAAAAAATCTTTGTGTGATAAATATGTAAAGAGTTGGGGGATATTGATGGATCAACATGTTTTATGCATGTTATTTATTCCTAAAATCCATGTGAAAAAAAAGGACTAAAGGCAGGGTGATGACCCAACATCTCTGAGCTTAGTTACCTATTGAGTTGAAGTACATGTGGGTCTGACAATTTGCTAGACCCAACATCTCTTGTCTTAGCTATGCACTAAGACAAAGTACATGTGAGTCTGGTGGATTACCAGACCCAACATCTTTTTTCTTAGCTGCGTGTCAAGCCCAAGTACATGTGAGTCTAGTAATCTACTAAACTCAACATATGTTGGCTCAGCTAAACATCGAGCCCAAATACATATGGTTCTGACAATCTACCAAACTCAACATCTCTAGCCTTAGCTACATGTTAAGCCGACGTACATATGGGTCTGGCCAACTACCAAACCTAATATCCTTAAACTCAGTTATACATTGAGCTCAAGTACATGTTGGTCTGACTAGTCACCAGACCCTACTTCCCTATACTCAGATATGAGCAGAGCCTAAGTACATATGGATCTGGAAATTAAGCCTAAGTGTATGTGGGTTTGGCAAGCCGCTAGACCTAATATTCCTAGACTCAGCTATGCGTTAATCCTAAGAAAATGTGGGTCTGGTAGGTTGCCAAATCCAACATCTCTAGGATCAGCATCAATTGTTGAATTGATAATAAATTAATTTGTGTAATCTTATTTTGTTTAGGATTGTGATTTGTATTTGAGTCAATTTATTAGGGAACCTAATGAGTCACACACATATGAATCATTAGTTAGAAATTAAAATGAGATGATTAATCAAATGTGACTTGATTATAAATAAATTTTAGAAATTAAAGATTAGAATGCAATTTATATAGGAATTATAATTTTAAACCTAGAAAATTCAAGTATGGACTTTATTGAATAAAATTTTAAAATTTTCCTGAAATAATATATTTGATATTATTCAGGGGCAAATTGATATTTTTTTCATTTATAGGATTTTCATATTTTCCTATAAATAGAATGTTATGTCTCTTATTTATGAGTTGTACACAATACAATACAAAACACCTAAAAAACATAAAAAAAGAAAAAAAAGAAAAAGAGAGCTAGCAATGACATAACAATCATTCTCTCATCAAAGAGTATAGGAGATTTCTCACTAGTGATTTGTTTAGATTACTGTTAGAGGCTAGACACTTAGACAACTTGTGGTTTGCAATACCAACCTTGAAGTAATTATTCAAAGCCAAAAAAACATCTAATCTTCAAGTAATCTTTTTATAAACCCTAAACAACCCTAGATTTATCTAACGGGATATTAGGACTCCTAAAAAAATTTAAATTTATTGTTTCGACTCATATATGTGTTTCTGGAAACCTAATATAGCTATTGTTTTGGAATAAAAGAAATATAAACAGTAGTGATATAGAATATATATTTACTTGTTTATTTTATTTTGACAGAATAAAAACTTATTTTAAAAGTATTGAAGACATGGATTTATTTTATATTTGTCTTTGTTTTTTTTAATTAAATCTATTTTTAATTATTTTTTATTTTAAAATATTAACAAACCATAACTACAATTATCTAACATAATGGAATCCATTTGAATTGTCAATTAAGAGGGTGTTTATTTTTGTGGTAGTTGTTGCGTTTAGGACAGACTACATAAATAAAGTGTTTGGTTATCATTTAAACCACAGTTTTAAAGTGTGGGACCCATTTAAATTTGCAGTCCAACCACAAGTTCACGAGAAGCATTCCACATTTGTTGTTGTTGATTTGCAACCCCAGTTAATTAATCTCTCTCCACTAATAACTTTTGATAGAAAAGAGAAAAGAACCGTTATTTTATTGAGTGACTAAAATACCCTCATCATTTTCCCAATCAGCCTCGTCTTATTCTATATATCTTTGAGGGATATTTGGTTCAACCTACCTCGTTGCTTTGCTTTTTTATTGTTATGAGATTGAAAACCTGAGGTCACACCTCAATTTGTTCTCTCCAAACAAAAATGTTTACCCAAAAAATGAGTGAGAAAACTTTTGAAAGACAGAAATTACCATCGTCTTCTTTTAAGATCCCTAATATCCTTCCATAAGATCTACTTAGTTTTTTTTTTCTTTTTTGACAAACCATTGTCATTTACTTCAGTAGATCTTGGTAAGCTAACCTTGATAATTTATTGCATCTATTTTCACTCTCTGCATTTCAAATCACCTTCTTATTTGTTATGTTTAAACCTTACAATTTTTTTATTGGAGGAATGAAAGTTATGACTGCTAATTCTTGTGGTTCAACAAGAATAAAACAACCCATATCATGATTGTAAACAGTAGAAAAAGGATTGCTAATCGAGTAATCCAAATGTTTCTTTTAAAATCCTCAATTCAAAACTATATGTAGAATGAAACCAATTATGTGATGTTGGTAATTGCATAGATTAGATAACAATTTTAGGATTCTTTACCTTTGATTACATTATCTTATAATTATGTGTTTATGTTTTTAGGTAATATATGTTGATCTTAAACAACCCTAAATTCCAAACTGTATGTTCAATGAAATCAATAGCCACTTGCAATATGAAATGTCTTTGATCACCATCATGATCAACATTGTGCTACTTCCTTCTTTAAGGTTTGAAGGATAAGTTTTCATCTAATTTATTGTTTTGCATCCATAATCAAATAGATATTCACTAAACCATAAAGGTCACATAAATATTAGCTCCAAACCCCTCACTAATTTCACTGTTATTGATTGGCCACAAACTTGAGAAGAAAAAATATATTTCAGTATTTGATCATAAAGTAAAAAAAAAAATAGTTACTCTGATTGAAAATCAGATATAATAATATTTTTCTTTCATGGAATAGAAGCTCTCGGAGTCTCCTATAACAAATTGAATTTATTCCTTAACATTACTAGCCCTAGTAAGGTAGACAATATTTATTATGAACTGCCCATAAGTTAAAGATACATTACGTGAGATTGTTGTTTTTTCTTCATATTGGTTTAGGTGTAATACATGTTGTTAGTTTTACCATACTTCTTCTTTTATATTTTTTGTCAAAAGTTTTTTACCCATACTATGTATCTATTTTTAGGCATTGTATTCAATAATAATATAACTATTAAACAAGGTTATCAATACGTAACGAATTCTACAAAAAGGAACATTCATATGCTCATTGTTAATGATTACATTATACTTATGACATGAACTGCTTAATTGTATGTTTAAAAATAACATATCTAGTAAGGATTTGAAAGGTTCTCAAGGTCAAGATAAAGTATCTTGGATTAAAGAGATGTTGCACACTTTTTGTGACATGTATCAAGGCTATTGAGAAAATGCATGAGGCCAAACATGTACTTTTACAAAGTTGGATTGAAATTCATTATAAGTACCTTCAAAGAGCAGATAAGGCATACATTAATGAAATCACAATTGAAGAATAAATGTGATGGAATAAAAAAGGATTGGATGATATGGAAGAAGTTAATATTTGAAACTAGAGTTGGTTGGAGTGGTGAATTAGAGACAGTTTCTGCAATTGTGGTGAAAATCTAAAATCTATGTTAGTTTGTTGTTAATTCAGTTTTGCAATTCCTTTAATCTGGTTTATAATTTTCATTCATTTGTTTTGATTCATTAATTACAATTTTTGTTTGTTATGTGTAAGTGATGAGAGATAGAAAGTTTAGGCATTCTAGTATTGAGTCATCATTGTGTTGTAGATATGACATTATGTATACCAATATTATAGCAACTGGACAATTTGCATAGGCTCCATCTTAAGGAATTTAGTTTGATGATGATGGATTAAGAAATACTAATAATGAGAAATTTAATCTAAAAAAAGGAAGTGGAGATTTAGAGTAGGATAATATTTCAAATTTTGCTGATGATATAAGTAACATAGTTGCTAATGTTATTGTTGCAAATAGCAATAGCAACCGCAATAGTGGTGGGTAGAGAAAAGCTACTCAATAATCTACATATAAGAATGAAAAAAAGGGTTCTAGAATAGAAGAACAACTTTTTTCATGTTGGAATTGATTGGTTGATATCATGTTTAAAATGAGTGATTGCACATCCACTTCTAGAGATAAGAAATGGTGTAGCATAAAAAAGATGATGCAAGAGTTTCACTCTATTAATGATGTTGAATTTGGCAGTGAGCTGCACACTATTGCAACTGAGTTTTTCTGTTTAAAAAGTAAGAGTTAAATGTGAGCAGCAATAGAAAATATAGATAAAACATTCTCCTAGTTAAAATTAATATTTGAAAGAAGATCAAAGCCTTAAAACTTAAGGTCAATTTCAATCTTCTCATTTTAGTTAAACATTATATATATATATATATATATATATATATATATATATATATATATATATATATATATCTTAATAATGTTTGACTTAACTTTTATTCAAGAAATTAAGTAACTTTTATGCATATTACATCTTTCAACATTCTTTTATTATGATTGTTGTTTCTATTTTAATTTTGCTTGTCTTAGATAAGTAATTACAATTTATTTGCAATGCTATAAATTGTATTGTTTATGTATGTGTAAAAATCTAATGAACCATATATTAATTTTAATTGTTCTATTTTAAATACATTTTGGTTGATACTTATTGCTTTTGGCTACTGCTTGCCACTGTTATGATAAATATGAATGTCATGTTGTTACTGATTTTGACGTTCCTCTGTTACTGTTCTATTGCTGGACATGTAGTGTATCTTTATTTCAAATGTAGACATTGTGTAAATTTTATGTGGTAATGATGTTGTTTCAAATTTATTAAGTGTGGGGGAACTTTTTCACAGAACTTTAAATTGATAGTATATGTTGTAGTTATAATTGTATTGACTTCGATTATTATTATGTGAGAAGTTTAGTTGAGAATATTAAGGTTTGAAAGTTTGTTTGGAGTTGTAACAACTAATGATCAAACATTGTTTTAACATGTTGACACTCTTATATAATTCATTTTTTTCCAGAGGTTTAGATATCACTTTCAAATTTATTCTTTCATGTATATGAGTTAAAAATTTTGAGGTCATAGTATTAACTTCGTTGTATAGCATTATGTTTTGAGATACATAAACAAGTAACACTTTTTTATTTTGAATTGCACTCTATAATTTTTGTTTGTTTATTGTTGGTCAAAGATATATGCCTAAAAGCTATTATGTGCAAATGAATCTGGAGTTTGTTTGAAAGCTTCTTCAAGTAATTAATATTTATATGAAGCTGTAATATTGCGTTGTAAGTTGACACTCAGGATTATTAAATTAAATTTCTACACATATTTATTTAAAATTCAAACAAAGCAGTTTTGTTTACCAGTTGAGCATATAGTATAGAGGAAGACCCTGGAGGATGTAGTAGTTCTTTTTAATGCACTTTATGGTTAAAGGATATCTTTCAAATAATGATAACTAAAGTAGTGATTTGGTTTGAATGCAAGTTTGCACTAGTAAAATATTGGTCTCCGTTTAATCACTGGGTTTTTAAGAAGTGTTTGAAAAAAAGATCATTAATTAAAATCTAATAGTTTAGGTGAGATAAATATTTTAGTCAATAACTAAACATTATCAAATTGTAGGATTCCATTTTATTTGTGTTAGTGCTACCATAAACACATTATCTTTGAGTCAGAATTCTAAGTAGCGGGTTTCAATTATAAAGTTAATGTTTGATGTGAATTTATTTATAAATTATGACCAAATACATGTCTTTCTTTGAGAAAGGAATAAGAAATGATAACAAAAAGTTCATTTGTGATGTTGTGGTAGGTGTAAATAATACAAATCAATTACCACATGAAACAACTGATCAAATCATAGTTCATTTCACTTAAAAAATTATTTTCCATTGTAGATATAAATACATAATGGTTTAATGATCTATTTGATTAGGATTGTGATAATGAAATGAATTGTGTTGTTGAATATTTTTCGTATGGTGGTGGTGGCGGTAACAATAATGATAGCAGTGATGATGACAATACAGATGATGGTGATGACGACAACAATGACAATAAAAACGATGTTGATGAGGAAGATCAAAATACATAAGATTGGAAATTTAATAACATATTTTTACTAATGAATGCCTTATTAGCAAAGAAAATTCAATTTAAGGAGGAAAATTCAAAATTGCATATTTAAGGACTCAATTGAAATTTTTCTAGGCTTAATTGATTTTATTGAGGGCTTACTTGCAAGAAAAATTGATTTTTGAAGTCAATTTAGGCTTTAATTGGAACAAATCAAAGTCCAAGGGTAAAAAATTACAATTTTAAAGAGTTAATTTGATTAAATCAGGGGATTAATTGCATAAATATTGAAGTTTGATAAGCAATTATAGACTTGATTAAAGAAATCCAAAACCAAGGACTAAACTGAAAAAGGCATGTGAATGCAAGATTTGAAATTGATCAAACAAGGGGTCAAATTGAAGAAATTAAAAGTTTGATGGTCAATTGAGGGTTAATTTGCATAAATCAGGAACTAATGACCTAATTAAAAAAAGACGCTGAATTTTAAGGCTGACAATTAAGTTAGATAGGGGTAAAATTGCATAAAAATTAAAAGTTGAGAGGTAATTACATGTGCAATTAAAAGAAATTGGTAAAAAATGGACTGAATTGAAATTTATCAAAATCCCAAATTGAAACCCTAATTTTTAGGATTTAGCATAGACAACGCGTCATTTAGCCACTGTGTATCTTCTTCTTCGAAAGTTTTGGTTGATCGAGTACGCATCTTCAAGAGAATGAATGTGGCGTTTCCGACCATCTTAGGGGTTGTAATCACCATCATTCGACTGAGAAACATCCCTTCTACAAAGATCATCTACTTCCATCAAACATTTACATCTTATTTTCTCCAATGATCTTACCATATCTTGTCCTCAATCAGCCTTACTGCATTTTTAAATTTTGGGCTGATCGAGTTGACACTTTCAAACAAATAAATGTGAAGCTACAAACTACCAAATTGAGCAGTATTGGATTCAAATGAAAGGTGTGCACCTCCTTTATCAACTTAAAGTGGTCTATAATGACAATGATGTTGGAGTTGCTCCAATAAAGCCTTGAAAATGGATAACTCAGTAATAAGTGTCTAAGATACCCATTTTCCAAAACCACTTATTTTTTTTTTCATGTGCTCACACTTCAAAGCTGCTCAGATGACTTTTATCAAGATTAAAAGGCCAGAAAACTTAACTTGGCCTCCAAGTTTTGCAAAAAACCATCTTTGAGTTTGTTAAAAATCACTATTGCAAAACCAGCCAAGGATAGAGTTTCTAATTGTTAAGATTTGTCCAAAACCATTCCATTTCGATCAGAGGGCTAATCATTGATGATTGATTATCAATTTTTAATTGAATCCTTCAAAATCCTACCTTGAAACACTATAAATGCCTTTAGAAAATCAAGGCAGGAGGAAGGAGAAAAGGAGAGGGAGAACTGAGGAAAAGATTGATAAAGGAACCCTAATTGTGAAGGTTTTAAGAGCCAAGCCCGAGGATTTCCTTAACTTTGAGAAAAAGTAACAAACTTGAAAAAGATTTAAAATATTCATTTAGCCTGGTAGATGATGTCCATGGGGCACATCTCTAGCATGTTCTTTCATGTTTTATGGTGTTTTTTTTTTAACATTTGTTGTATTATATAGCCTTTTGCTTTGTTTTTTTTTTTATTAATATACAAAATATTGTTTTTTTTCTTTGTTTAATCCTGCTTAAAGTTGTTCATTAATGTTACTGGATGTTTAGAAGATGCTTGAATGTTTAGATTAAATGAAACAAAGTGTTTTTATAATCTTCCATACATGGCATTAGGAATGTTGATGTTTTTTCTGGGTTGTTAATGCATGTTCTTGCCTTTTGGTTTTGATTTAGCCTTATGGAGTGTTAAAGTGTCAATTTTGAACCTCAGATTGTTAAACATGCTTGTTGTTTTAATTTAGCAGTTTGTGAAAGTAGAACTTCATGCATAATATTGATGATTTGATGTGATTTGTTAGTTTTTTTGGATTTAAATATGCTTAGTATTGGTAATGTGGTTTTTAAGGACAACAAATAACATGTTTTAGAAGCCTAAAAGGCTAGTTTTGTGTTTAACAATGTGTTGGGTTTTTCTGAGTTGTTGGGTAATGTTATTTGAGTTCTTGAAAAAACATTATTTTAACTCTATGATTTGGACTAATTTTGATCCATTTCTTTACACATGACACTTTGTATGACTTGATTAATTAATAATATAGGGTTAGTTTGCATCAATAACATTTTTTTAAGGGTTTTAATCTTATGATTTTGGTTTTGAATCGAAACCTATTTTGATGAAATCATGATTATTGGTTGATAATTGTCGATGTTTAATACTTGATTATTGTTCAGTGATTTATTTTCAACCTTTCTATGTTTTTGATTTCATAAAATCTGGTTTGGATTAATGTTCATGTTACTGGAATTTAGGTTAAAATGTTTTATGTGTTCTTCATTGTTTTTTGTGTTTGATTTGTTTTTGGATTAAAAAATTTAAGTGTTTTTTTGTTTTTTTTAAGTTTGATTCGTTTAAAGTTTTGGTTTAGTTTGTGGGTCAAACCAGTGGTATTTGGTTCGGTTTATAATCAAACCAAAGGTTTCGTATAAACCTGGTTAGTTCAAAGTTGGGTCACATTTAGGTCAAATGGCTAAGGCCTTGTTTGGCTTGCAATGTTTTTGCTAAAGATTTTTCAGTTTA
>Ga0307515_10009295_pt1 | contig 19017 bp, 17 predicted proteins | sample 17_EM_MG_FD_194513 | JGI IMG/M metagenome (GOLD analysis project Ga0307515, IMG submission 194513) | Populus trichocarpa ectomycorrhiza microbial communities from riparian zone in the Pacific Northwest, United States - 17_EM | ecosystem: Host-associated > Plants > Roots > Unclassified | place...
TTCTATCGATTTCACCACCATCAAGCATCCTATCATCACCAAACTTGAAAGAGAGTTACTCCACATGGCAAAGAAGAAGAAAAGAAACACCTGAGTACAAAGAACTAAGCCCTTTGATGACCAACCCTACTAACTTTCACTAGAATTCACCATCTACCCTGCTATTGGCTGTACTCTAAACCAGCCGGCTTTCTGTTCCGTAAGGTCATCTCAAGTGGTCTATCTGGAAGTCTTGGATTTGGATTCAATGGAGTGTTGAGTACTGGTTGAACTGGAGAATGGATGGTGGAAGAGAGCTGATTGTTGAAACTCTCCCATTCTGAGTCTGAATTGGATTTTGCCTTTCTACCACAAATTCGGTTTTTTTGCTAAAATTTTTAGCAAAGACTCTACAATCAATAGAAATGAAGTACCTGAACTGTCTTGCTTTCCTTTTGTTTTGTGTAGCTGGTTGATTCCTTTTGCTAATAACTGTCTCAGCAGCAACTTGCTCCTTTGCCAATTTTGTGTTATGTGGTGTCAAAACCTCCTCCGCTGCAATTACATGAGCTTTTGTAATTACTCTTTGATCTGTCTTTACAGCTGTTTTTCCTTTATATCGCTTCTTAATATCTTCTACTTCAATATTCTTTATCTGTGCAGTTGTCAAAGTAGTTTCTGCTGTATGCACAAAGTGACAGAGTATTGCAATTGCCGATGAGGTGTCACCACTTAAACTCGCTTTGATGTGATTCATTGCGAGTTGAGTTTGTTGGCGAAGGTCTCGGCAATTGTGTGGGGTCTTAAGATGCAGAATAGTTTGGTCCCGAACAGGTGAAGGTACAGGACATGACGGAAGTTGAGTTAATACTTAATCGGGATTAAATGGAAAGATGCCAGTTTTGCGACAGACAGCTTTGATATTATTTGCTGTATAGGCAGCTGTACATGCTATAGAATAGAACCACCAGAAGGTTCCCTTCACAATACCTGTTTGAGTGTCTTGCATATGATCATCTGCTGCCTTTCCATAGTAGTGTGGAAGAGGTTTGAGTACTCCAACATCAAGAGGTTGTAAATGGTGAGTTGAGTGAACAGGAAAGCAGAATAGAATAATATTGTATGCCAAGGCATACTGGCAGAATTTAATCGAAAGGTGAGATCGATGACCATCGTATTTATGAAGTTGTGGGCAACTGTTACTCGAAGTATGAGTCTCAAAGCGTTTTATCCACTTCACACCTAGTTCATCATCGGTTCAGCCATTGAGACACAAAGCAAATACTGTATCAGGGTTGGGGGTCTGTGAAAGCCAGCCCATATACTGTTCTGCACCTTTGAATATAACATAAGATGGTGAAACAACTGCACCAGTACTGCAACATTCAATCACTGTAACTAGCTCCTGTATTCTATCCTGTGTAACTCTTGGTGGACGTTTACCACGACGACAAATTACTTTTGCCTTTGCTGAATACCCCAAAATTCATTGTGTTTCATCGAGATTATACATATTACTGGATTGATTTCCATGCTTTCATAATAGATGCTGTAGCTTTCGCAAATAGTCACGAGGTGACGACATTATTCGCCATAGCCCATTGCCGTTAAAGCTGTGCCAAATACTCTGCTGCAAGTGTAGGATGGCAATCCAATACTTGCGAAGTTTTGCTAAGTCTGGATTGTCTTCTTCCTCTGCTCACTGTCCTGCCGAAACCAAAGCCATTGCCTTTACATGATCCATATGAGGAGGAAATCCCCAGTCATCCAGTTGCTTGCACCAGTCTTCTAAAACCATTTCTGCACATGGTGGAATCTTCTGCTGATGTGCATGAACTTCTGTGTGAGTGACTCCACTATAAGCTCAAACTTGGAGAGTTGTTCATAGTACATTAAACTTGAGTGCTAATTACTCCAAAGGTAAATTCTCTTTGTGTCGTTTGGCAAGCGCAAGCTTAATACACTCTTTCCGGCATTCACCACAGGTTGTGCAAGGTTTAACTGAGGCCATACACGTTGCAACGATTGGAGTGATGAATTTTACTCCAATTTGCAGTGTAGGGTTGAGGTCACCAAAGCCGGCCTGGCAATATGAATTAGCCAGTTTTCATGTAACTCACATTACCCTGAAATCACCTCATCTTACACAAACAAACACGGCCCCAACCCTGTGGGGAAGGCACCGTAATTCAAACCATAACATACAGTAAATCAAACTACCATAATGCCAGTATATTATAAATACCCACTGTATGATTCCATATCTGCAAGTACACTCAAGTCTGTATACCCAGCTGTGGTTGATGGCATAGGGTTGAGTGCAGCAGGATATTGAGTGTACATATACAAATCTGATAGGAAGTAGTATTCGGCAGATGGTGGAAATCATCACTGGGAAAAATAACTATGTTTAATATCCAGCTTCCAGAGAAGCTGATTGAGAATTGTCATCCATAGTAGATATAATGAGTGGTACTAGAAGGTACTATAGACCTGCATATTGACTAGATTACTATGATACACATTTGATTATGCGTACTTGATACTATACATTATACTATGTACAAAAAAAATAGAAACTATACTGCCAAATGCAATTGATTGTACTATTTCAGGTATATCTTTAATTACAATCCCAAGAACATCTCCAAGTGACTTGTAAGGAATTAGCAATTGCTTTACTTGTAATCTACTGTAAGCTGTGTAATCTCCTGTAGTTTCACATTATAGCCATAACTTTATATAATGAAATTCTGCCCAGAATCATTACTTGTAATGTCAATAACCCATATGTAATACACAGTAAGCTTACAGTAGTATTTCTACTTTATTGGTACACTACCTATGTGCTCTCCATATAATAGCAAGAATCGCTGTAACTGTCATGGGTGATTTATCACTGGCTACTGGAACAATCCCCTCCAGTTGCAAACTAGCATCAAAGTCCACATAATGATCATAGAGTATTAGATTATCTTGTAATATAATATCCATTCATGAGCTATCTATATCCATTTCCTATCTTTATTTATGTCAATTCAGTTGAATAATCTTTGAGGGGGTAATTTAGTGCAACTGAAAGGCATGTTCAAGGATGCTTGGAGGTGATAGATCTAGTGGGATTGGAGGGATAAATTAATGCAATTGGATGTGAATAATTGAGTGCACTCAGGAGGGATGATCAAGAACATTTCCAGGGTAAATTTATCCAGGCATGGAGAAAGAGTGGCTGAGCCGTCTTCAAGGGACAATGGAGTGCATTCAGACTGGAGCGACTAAGTACACTCCAATAAAGCTGAACAAGTAGGCTTGGATACTGATACTAAGTACATTTTGAATGATACTTGCAAATGGTAACTTAGCTCACTTAGATATGCACTCACAGAAAATTGATCTCAGCTTCCTCCGACTGCAGCTGAGATGTGGTCCATGATGGTTGGCTGTAGGCGATACATTGTCATAATTAATGTCTACTGTCTGCAGGATGTCATTAAAGCCCATCAATTGGGGTTTGCTGCAGAGGGCAATTGGAAGCTGACTGCTGATAGTGACCATAAAGGGTGAATCTGAACTGGCTGCAGACAGTGCTTGGGAGCTGGCTGGTAATAGGGAATTCCAGCTGGCTGCAAATAGTCCTTGAAGAAAGTCAATTAGAGTTGGATGCTAGTAGTTCTTGGATGCTGGCAGGTAATGATTGAGCTGAGATGGCTGCAGATGGTGCTTCAAAGCTGGCTAATAAGAGTTGATCATTGCCTAGATATAGATGGTGCTTGGTCAATCTGAGCTGACAAGATGTTGAGTCTGAATTTAGCAGTTAGTTCAATATTGGTAGAACTGAAGAAGTGAACTTAACATCTGCTGTCCAAGAAATGACTACAGAAAATCTATTGTGGCTGGCTGTAGGTAATACTCAGGAAGTCTCAAGGGCTAGCTGCAGATGGTACATCAAAATGGACGATGTGGACTGGAGGGAGAACCAATCAACGATGGCTGGAGAATGTATTCAGTATTAACCAGTGACGCTACTATTATTGATTAACGGCCGTAACTTAGCTTAGTGTTGTCCAGTACTGCCAGAGTAGTATAGAAGGCAATAGTCAGTATTTGGATATGTCTATGGGAGAATGTGCGAGTGTATATAGAAAAAGTAGTATAATCTTGGAAAATGAATTCCAAAAGTTGAGACACTTGATAATCTTGATGTTAATTAAATAGCCATCATGTTAATATACAATACAATACACTCTGTTTTCCTGCTATTGGTCCCACACACTTGGGTGGAATTGTTGTAGATTCATGCAGTTTGAGTAGTTTCTGAAGGCCAGGCATTCCATCATATTCTGTTAAACTTCTTGGGTCAGAACTACTCTTATCTTATGGATTCCTTCTTGATCGCATAAGAGGTGTGGCAGAATGGTGACAATAGGCTCTTTTTGTTCCTGCCCCATGATTTCACCAAATTATACTCAAGCTAATCGCTAAATGCAGTATCATCCTGTAATTTGCATTGTTCAACTTAGTACCATTAGCCGCCAACCCTGAGTAACCGTCTTGAAGAACCATCTGTAGACAGCACGAATCAACATCGTCGGAATGCATTCCCAAATAAACAACAATCCAATTTGCATGTCTCACTTTAACTCTACTTGGTTACTTCAAAGTCTGCTCATTAAGCCTCCTCTGAGAGTGTTCAATTATCACTGGCCAAATGTAGTCAAATATCCCCTCCAAGCATGCCTGAATACTCCCAAGCCTGAGCACCATTGTTAGCTCCAAAGATCCATCTCCATCGAGCTCTGATTAATCATCTGCACCCAGCTGGGACAGAACGCCACCAATCAGCTTGCAACCAATACCTGAAGCCAACTCTGTTTAACTGGCTCTGAGAACTATGGTGGTGAAATGGCAGAGAGACTATTATCTACACTCAGCTATATATTATGGGGTATGCAACTGAAATCTGTGACAGAAGTCTAGTTTCAGCTCAAGAAGCATTGCAAGAGAGTGAGAGGATTTGATAGGATACTGTATTGGAAGGAACCACACAATTGACATAGATCTACAAAAGCTCAATGAGGTGTATTGGATTGCATGTTGAGATGCTGGCTATTTACACTGGGGTTTTGCACATATATATACTTCCTGATGCCCAGATTACCATCATTATCACTGGGTGGCCATGCCCACGCATCACCCCAGGTTCTTGTGACTTTGTGAGTGGTGGAAGTGAGAAATAAATCTTCCCACTACACTGCCTGCAGCCTGCCAAGATCCACTGTCACCAGCCAGCTGCTTTGCACTGCCTGCAACTGACCCTAACTGACTGTCTTCAACCACTGTATGCAGTCAGCGCAGATTGACTGCCTTTGAATGCATTCCAGAGTAAACTTCATCAACATGTCTTAGTATTCCTCCAAGGATATATTGTTACCAACTCCAAGCCAACTCATTTGGCCTTCTCAGAGTTTTCTCAATTATCTCTGACCAAGTGTGATCAACAATTCCCTCCAAGCCCTCTTGTGCTCTGTGAAGCCTACTCAAGTACTTCTACCAGATGTGCTCAATCAACCCCAATGCAAGCCTGCTAAGTATTTCTCAAAGTGCGTCTCCAAAATTACATGGGCAGTGCTTCCGGCCAGCCCTAAAGGACAGAATGTCTACATATAGTGATTTATAGATATCTAGTGAATAGATATTATGTTTTTACAAATCAGTTTGAGCTAACATAATCAAGTCTGAGTATGAAAAATTCTCAGTTAAGTGTACTGGAGGCCCCACTTAATTATAAACTCAATTCTCATAATGCTATAAATATTATCTTGCAAACAGCAAAATATATGCAAATGTACCGTTAGATACTGCAACTCACCAGTAATAACAATAACATGTGGTACAACTATTGTAAGGGCCTTAACAAATCTAGGTTCCTAAAACATGGGACAAAAGTAGCATAGCATACCATAACACACTGTATTATGGCCATAATCCAAATAACATATCATACTGTGGTGGTTTTGGTCACAATCAATCTCGAATATGCTAACACTAAAGCTTCTCCCAATTCTCCCAAGTATACTGCTAAGCAAGTACCCAAGGATACCTCCAATTGTATCCAATGTCCCTTGTTCAGCCTACTTGCCTCACTACTTCCAAGTATACTCTTAAGACTTAAGATACTTCCAATCTCACTTGACTATATGCTCTCCTGTATACTTCTCAGTACTGCATTTTGAATGTTGCTCAGATGCAGGCATATAGCACAGGATAGTGTGAAACTGGTGTTGTCAGAAAAGCAGTGTTCAGAAGCCAGCATGTGGCATATAGCCAGTAGCAAGTGGCAGATAGTGGGTAACAGGTGGCAGAGGGTGGGCAGTAAGTGGTAAATATTAGCCAAAATCATGATGTTGGTCAATATCTCAGTCTGCAGTATTTATGAAGAGTTGCCATCAAGACAAAATCTCATAATAAGTTGCCGTCATGTCATTGGCAATTGCAGCCATTGATTTGGCAGAAATGGTAGAAAATGGGATCTTGGCCAGAACAAATCTCTGATTCGGATTTTCCAGTGGAATCAACTATTCCCTTCTGGTCAATTTTGAACATGTGTAGGCGAATTTGGCTGGGGCATACTGGTATTCACTGAGATGTTGAGGATTGTAATATTAATCTAAGTGATGGCTATGTTGGGGATAGAGATTATGGAGGTTGTGATAATAGTGAGCATACTGCCAGTAGCACTTAGATTGATATGTTGGCTACATCAACATTAACATCAAAGATTCCACAGACTTAGTGCCTTCTATTAGCCAAAGTTTCAACAAACTCAATGTTTTCCATTAGTCAAATGCTTTTCATGGAAAACTCTACTCTTTCCCAGTACAGCCCACTCAACTACAGCTCTTACAATGGCAGCTCACTCACGCAGACATGTAACAGACTGCCAAGCAGACTTCATGCACTCTCTAAAGCAGGCTGTAATAAACTACGGCACTCTTTAGAAGACATATAGTGATAAGGTATATAGTGGTAGTATAAATGTCCACACCACTGGTGATAAAGACAGGTTTAGTTCCACCTCTGGCTGCAAACTAAGTATAGTTGCATAGACTCAAGTGTACATTTCTATCAATTAACAATTGCTAATTATGGACAAGAAATTGTGTAATAGTGTACAGAATGCTCATCTTGAGCTGCATTCAGGCACATGTGTGTGTACTGTCGCCTATAGTCAATTTGCACCTTTGCCAATAATGACATTGGATGACTTCAGTATAGGGGTTATTATAAACTGTATCTTATAATGTACTAATTGAATTATTTGATATTTACAGTTTTGGTATGTACAATGACAGCTATTTCTCATTTCACAAGATGGTGCATAGCAGCAGTAATGGTAACAGTCATAGTACTAGATGAGCAAAATGATATTCAGTTACTAGAGGCCTTAAGCAGTATATAGGAATGGGAGAGTGTAAACCTCCAATTGTCAAATTTGGAAGGGGATTGAACTATAGAAGAATCATCTAGCAGACTGTACAGTAGATTGCAAGGTAAATTAATTCTCTAAGATTAAGTATGGAAGTACTATCCTAGTAATTGTATCAAGGTTGGGAGGATAACCAAGTATGAGTGAAAATATTTAAACAATCTGATATGGTTATTCAACTTTGATGGAAATGTAAGTTAATTACTAAAAGTTATCAGAATTATAGGAACTCTTTAATTGAAGGACTGTAAGTATTGTTTGAAATTATTACAAATTACACCAACAATTAATTGCCCTTAACAGTGAAACTATTTAGAATAATTGCTGAATATAGTTTTTTAATTATTGTTTATTATTAACATTCAGATCAGACTATTCTTGCTATAATATAACCATCAACATTTAATCTTTTGAAATGCTATTGGCAGAAACACCCAAGAAAAAGGCCGCCGATTTACCAATATACAGCAAGTACACCAATGACAGAACTCTACAAACAGAGCAAATTACTTTGAGTGAGTATGAAGTGAAAAGTATTTTCTATATTTCAAATTTCACCAGGGCTGACAAATCCAGACATTTATATTCCATCCATGGGAAATAGTATCTGGTGGTACTTTATATACTTACTCATCATTTGGAATCTGCCAAGGAGAGAAATGAAATTGTAGAATCATTTTGTTCAATTTAGGAGACCTAGTGTAAATAGTGCGATTTGTATCATTTTCCAAATGAACTGTGATTCGATTAGCAATATAATTCATTGGAATGAAAATCTAAAAAACTGTCTGGAATTACTAGATAAGGTAGAAAGTATATAATAGATTGGGTAACTAGAAATTGAGGATTATAGAGCAGTACAGTCTGAAACAGGGAACTATAGAAGCTAATAGAATAGGATGAACTGAAATATTTGACTGGTAATCTAGACTAAGAATTGCTAAGCAAAAATATTGAGTTCCAAAAGGGAGTATAAAGTGGTTCACAAAGAGGTATCTGATCACTAGTGGCTTCCACTATATATTGTTATTATCTAGCACTGCCAGAAATTAACTTAATATTCGTATTGAGAAAATAAAACAGTACTATTCTTGTCCATTGGGTTATTAGATTATGTATAATACATTGCTGTAGCAGCTAGTATTAATGTCAGAGAGATGAGTGGTTGAAACATTTGAAATATAGTAGACTGGTACTCTGAGCTATTGCTATTAGAGAATATTTGGTGATGAATTAAATTTACAAGTTTCATTTTAGATAACAGAAATACTTATTATCAATATCAATTAAGAGATAAGTATTGTCAAATACAAGCACTTTAACAAAAATTAAAGAATAAGTCTCAGGGTATAACTTCAATTTGAAATCACAAACTACTGCCTGGAAAGTAGCTTCAGCCAAATGCAATTTCATGATACTACTTATTAGTTAAAACTGTGTTCATTTTATTGTCTAGTTAATAGTACCAGTCAACTAACTTTTGGAGTAATTATACATAATGCAACACATACAATTTCTTGCACTTGGAGATCTATATTGAAAAGATAACTATCTAGTATTTGAAACATAGACAGCATAGTGACAGAAGTACCAGACAATGTGCAATAATAATTCTGAGTATTAATTACTAGTTTCCATGCTTTCTCAACTGTGGAGTACTTATTATTTAATATTATAGGCCAAGAAGTGTCTGTCAACAGAATAACATTGATATGCTTTTTGGCAATCTTAAAGAAGTTTTTTCATATTGGTGCTTATTTATTTACTTATTAGTCTATAATAATTGGAGTTTCTGAGCTGCTGAAAGCTCAGGCTCTAATGATTTGTTAGGGAAGGATTTTTGTTGCTGGAGTGATAGTGGTGCCAAAATTATTGCTGAGTCTGGAAATTTATAGAATGAAGATCAGTTATGGTAATATCTACATAGTTCAATTTCTTTGGTTCGCTTCATCTTAGTAGTTAATGTTATCATTCCACATCATCTCTGAATTGGATTTTGGGCATCTGACTGCATACCAATGCTGATGTTATTAAGATAGAATCCCAAGGTGTAGTCCCCATTATTGTCACTTTCTATAAACCAATTACCTGATCATGCTAACACTAATCCTCTTTATGTGGATAATTTGTATGAAGTGTACTTAGCAGTATCCAATACAAATTTTTCAATAGCAGAAATTGGAAGAAACATTTCTAATGGATGTTTGTACCAAGTGATCTTTTTTGGAATACTTTGCTGGTTCAATGTGTACTTTGTTAGTCTTCTATACGAAGTGATTGCCTATAGAGAATAGTATCAATAGTAAGGTGTGAGCTTGTTAGAAGAAAAATAAAATATATATTGAAAGACAATATTAAGTTTTCAATAACATGGACTATAAAAATTGCAAAAGAAGTGACTCTGAATTGATGAGGTCAACAGCAATATATAAAATTATTCAGAAACTATTAGCTTACATTCCATATACTGTGAATATCTGTACTGATTGTCTTTGATAACTTCAACTGCTGCAAGAGAAATCTCTTGTGCTTCTGATGACACCTACAGTTGTGGCAGTGCTTTCAGAATGCTTGACAATATGATGATTAAAATGGTCACATTTTGAAGCAGCTAAAACATCTGTATTGGTCTTCCAGAGTACTGTAAAGTTTGTACTGAATTTTCACAACAGCAGTTTCAAAAATCTAACAACCAGAGGGCATTTTATCAATTATAGTTGTCAGATTTAGACATTTGAATTTAATAATTGCAAAAAGATATGCTTCATTACAATATCGTATGCATTGCCTACATATATCTATCAATTATCCATCTGTCTATAAATCTAGATACGCATAGTTGATTTGAGCTGTTGCAGAATGTATTAAAGTGCAATCCAAGGTGTATGTAGATATAGCTATCCACTGAAGTTGGATGTACTGATAAAGAATGAATTTATACAAACTTATTGTTTATGATTGTACCAGTTTGGAGATATATTTGGAGGCCCTGATTATTCAAACCTGAAGGCAGAAATTGATTAAACTTAGAATTGTACTTCAAGATGGTTTTTGTGCAAGTTTGGAGATGCACATGGAGGCAGCAATTGTGGAAATGTAGAAGGCAGTGATTGAGAGAACCTCGAGATGTACTCTGAGGAGATAATCAAGCAATTTGAGAGATACTCATTGTGGTGGTGGCAATTAAGTAAAGTTAGAAATGTACATTGAGACTGTAATCAAGTAAACAAGAAGTGTAATTAGAGGTGGTTAATCTGGTGGTAGTTAATGGAGAGGAACATACAATGGAAGCTGAGACTCTATTCTTTCATTATTAGATAATTACTGCAATGTGGAGTATTGAGTAAAGTTGGTAGGCTGAAAGTTGTGATATGAGAGACTGACTCTGACTGGGAGACATTCAAATCTGAGTGGATGTGTCACAAAGTGATAACTGACAAGCATGAAATGGCAAGGTAGAGAGGGAAAACATAATATAGTATTGTCAGGTATTGATGCAGTTGTAGAAGAGAAATGACGAGATGGGAAATTGAATTAAAAGGAAAGTTGGAAAATCATAATGAGTAACTGGGACCTGAGAATTTTGAGTGGTACACAAAATTTGCTATATCCAATAAGGCTGGTATTACATTTGATTAAGTAGGTAAAGATAACCATACAAGGAATTCTTAAAGTGATCAGCCAGGTTGTACTCCTTATTTCCCTCATCCCCTTGAATTCACCCATATAGTCTGTATTTTCATTCACTACTCAACTATCACTGGTGAACATGCATCAGCAAAATGTATTTTAGTCAGTGGGAGCCTGTAGGAGTGTCTGAGAGGAGGCGGAGTGTAAACTTAGAAGCGTCAATTGCAGGAGAGAACCAGACCCTAGGAGGGCATTCCGGCCGGCCATCTGAGTAACTGGGATCTCTCATGACTGGTACGCGAGCACCATGGGAGCGGTTGTGAGAAGTTTGGGAGCACCTGGGACTGTCACCCAACCAATGCGGGAATCCCAAACTAACTCTGAGAGATGCTGGGTTCTTAGGGATATTCACTCGAAGAACTGCAGGCGATATCTGAATGTACACGAGTAATAAGAATACCCTCCACGTATAATGCATAGATTATTGTTCATTATCAACTTCTAAATCATACTATAGTACCCAGCATCTCATTCAACATTCTATCGTTTGCATTGCTACATTAAGGAGAACCAAAGAAAATGATGAGTGATTCAAAAATGAAAGTTGGTAAAACCGAAACATAAACCCAATTAAGCGATCGGAATGCAATTCAACATAGTCTCAATGCCATCCACTCAATCTCCCATCTCATCAGGGCCAACAAATGCAGGGACACACAATTCATCCACGGCGCAGAGAAGCTGGAGGCGCTCTTTGTATTTCCGAACCATTCTGGCCTGGCGAGTGGGTGAAATTGAATTCCAATGTCGTTTGGCTCGATTTGTGATATCTAAAAGGTTGGAATTGAGGTTAGCGAGCAGTGAATCAAAATGGGGTTTGAAAGGCAAATATGATGAATTCGGGGGAAAACGAGGTGTGCCATCAGGAAAGGAGGAGTGCCTGATGTGGAGTTCGAGGTGGGCAAGGGGAGTGCTGAAGGTGATGGCGGAGCGCAGAATGAAATTAAGGGGCAAAAATCCAGGCCAAGGAGTGCCGACGGGGATTGAGGAGCACATATCCAGCGGAGCAGCCCATCCATGCTGAGCAGCGCTGGAAGGGGAGAGAGGTAACGAGTCTGGAATGAAATAGAGGCGCTCAGATTCGAGGTCGAGGAGGGGATTGAGGCGCGTGCATCCTAGAGGAGGAGCTCCGTGAGAAAATGCGGTATGGAGCGCTGAATGAAATATCGAAGCGCCATTCGAGACTGAGGAGCACCTATTATAGCGGAGGAGCACCATTGGTGGGGTATGAAGCAGCCCCACCATGTGTGATTGTGATGAGTACAATGGCATCTGCAGTAATTCAATCCATCACCGTGGAAGGGCAAAATTTACCTCGATATTCATCTTGAGAACACATAACTGTAACCTTCTTTCCAGTGGCATACTCGGACAGCGCACAATGAATAGCTGCGGCCACAAGCATTAGTGTCTGCGGTGTGAGAGGTTGAAAGAATTGCGATGTGGTCGGTTGTTGCCCCAAGCTATTGGCGGTGAAGAAAAATTGATGGTAGATTAAGTCAAGCACTTCCATCCGCATGAACCAAGCTTTCTTATCATCGATGACCTTCGAGAGATAACCATCGTCAAACAGGAGCTCCTTAACCTGTATTCGAAGCTCAGTCTCTGATCCTAAATCCAACCGGTAACTTTGGACAATAGTTCAATGAGCTCCATCTGCCAAACGCCCTCGAATGGAGCTAATCGTTAGTTCTAACCATGAACATTTTTAGGGTTTAGCATCATCACAAGTCCAATCGAGGAGCAGAAGACAGAATTTACACTTACAGCTTCTCGGGTTTGCGGGTCGATTTTACGAGATGGACCACCAGGCACTTGACACACGGATGGTGCACCTACCGGAGCACCTGCGAATGCCTGCTGATGATCCTGAGCTTCAATGGCTAGTTGCCAAGCTTCGTCAACCATCGAGTACTTCTCATCGGAAATGATTGGCCATGGAGTCTTTGTGAATACAATTGCCTCCATGAACCGTTTCGCTACCTCAAAAGAAGCCTTTTGGTGTTGGGGAACGTTGTGATCACCACCGCCGGGCTTTTGTTGAGGAACATTCTGGTCTCCACCAGCCTAGGGAAGCGGGAGCGCCTGTACAATGTCAGACTCGCGTGATATGTTGATGGCTGACTTTTGGCGTCTGAGCAAGGGTGGTGCTATGGCCCCGGCTGGATGTCGCAGATTTGGAAGTGAAGTGCGGGCAATGACAGTGTCAGCATGGCTCCGGTTCTTTGGCGGTGGAACCCTTGTAGTTCGAATTCTTTCATCACGGTGCACCTGGTCTAGATGTAGGACCTGCTGCTGGCTGTCCAAATCGTCTTCTTCGATATCGGATGACAAGGTGGATTCTCCAAGGTCTTCACTTTCATGCTCGCCGATCTCCCGATCGGTATCGTTATCATGATGCGTCATGACAATGATAGCCCGGACATTAGCTATCTCCAACACTATACTCGAACGTTGGGTGAGAAGTTCAAACATTTGATCGGCAATGAAGATTGGCTGTCTTCTGCAATGCACGTGCAAGTGCTCTCTCATGGTGGGCTTCTTGATTCTTCTGTGAATAGTGATTCCTGACCTGGCTGGCTGAAGGTTCCATGTTGGATGAAGTGAAGTTGGGGAATGTAGACAGAAGAATATAAGGGGAAATATAGTACGAAGTTTAACAGAATAACGGGAGAATAGGGCAACAAAGTAACATGCGGTCGAGGAGGATGCAATTCGAGGCGTGCCTGGAAAAAGTAACGCTCAGCCGGGAAGATGCAATTCGAGGCGTCCCCGGAAAGAGTCCGGAAGACATGTCGGCAGTTCATATTTATATTCTTGACGCTGAATCATTGTTGTGATTTCTGAAGTGGCAGGTGCGCCGGATTGGAGGGATTCTTCATGCCCCCAATTCCCGAAGGTTAGAACTCATATCCAAGTCCGCTATTGATGCAGGAATTGGAGGTTGGTTTAAGCCAACATACCTAGAATTGAGCCAGATGCACCTGAAGAACTCGAGACATTGACATGGTTGTATCACTAACTAACTCTCAGGGCCGGGCATATGGAATACTGAGAAATTGGTCGATCATGATCGCCCCTGCATATGACTCTGCCCATGGTAGGTCAGTCTGCCTCTGGTTCGAGCATCTGAGTGGTAACTGCGTGGCACAGAATTGTCGGTGTGTTGAAGATTCTTGCAGAATTTGGACGGAGGATAGAGTTGGGACCTTGGTGAGTGGCAACAGTTGAAGTTACATGGGTTCAAACCGAGTTTGTTGCTGATAGTGGAAAGATATGAATCTCTGAATGTGGTATACCAGTCAGAAGGACACCCTATTTTCACGATACCTCTGTCGTTGTAGGATTTTGCAGCAAAGTTAGTGGTCGACTAGGCAATATCGTGTGCAGTACTTCACTTTCAGCGGTTCCGAGTCTGCTGAATCACAATCTGTATGCTGTCAGTGTGAGAGAAGACGGAGGATTTGGGTTAACAAAGGCGAGATTCAACACAGAGGAAGAATGGTAAAGGTACGATGAAGATTCAGGGGTAATCTAATTGATTCCAGTTCTCGTCAATGCCAAGATTGCTGGCGAATGGGTCATAAATAGTCACTCACATTAGGATGTTGCGCATACTATCTTGTAAACACCGCATCATTAAATCACAAACTCATTTTGAGTCTCAATGCTACAATGTTGACTTAACATACATATTGGGGTTCAAACCACTGCATAAGAATGATATGAATGCGTCATGAGGCATCATCTGACAGCGGAAAGACAAATAACAGCATGCAGTTCCAGCCAATTGAGGTTCAGCGAGCATTGAGTCGGCATGCAGGATACAATCTGATGTAATGGCTGGGATTGCAGGCTCGCCTTAGTTTGACAATTACTTGTACTCTCAGAAACTGCCTTTTCTTAACTCGAGCTTTCGTCACAATTTGTTCTTCATGCACTTTTGGGATTAGAAGTTGGCGGAAATCAGATATTGTCTGTTTATGATTTGTCACGAACTTCAGGCGTTCAAGATATGTGGTTGGTGGGAGCTTGCAGGTTACCGATTAGGCCGCTGAGCAGAGACTGGCATTCAGATTCTATCTCTTCGAGCTCTCTTGATGGAAATCGGATCACACAATCTATTTTAAGATATGCTTTTTTGGCGGCCCAAACATACAAGTTAGTGAAAATGTAGTTAAGTCTGCGTTAGAAGCGCTGTAAACTTAAGCCTATTCGAGGAAGTGTGGTATACAAGGGAGCGGGAGTTGCCAGTCATCTGCAGAATTGCTGGGCAGAAGCTGTCTTGTGAGGTTCACTCTCTCAAGCTGCAGCTCGATTATGGAGCCCGAACAACAGAAGCTATTTTAGGATCTGGGAAATGTATAGGTCTGAACATACTTGTTAGTCAAAATCCAGTTATGTGTTGAAATTTATCGCCCAGGGCTGTGCATCTATGGTAAGCGTGTGATGAACACCTTCCTCCAAAGGATAGGTTGACATGGAGCATGACATTCATGGCATTGAAGTGGCTGCCTTCACATACCGATCAAGCATAGATTCAGATATTAGCTTAGGATGAGCGGGATGAGCCGCGCCTGCACATAAAAGTTTCATGTCTGAATGATGACTCTTGGTATGTGCCGGCAGGCACAGATTCAAAGCATTCCGGAAGGAAGACAATATGCTTCGACTGAGCAAAATGAATCGTTCAGAGGCGCGCCTGGGAGTGGGAGTATATAATAATCATGAGTGGCAGCTTGGCAGAATTGGCCGTTGAATGGAATATGCGTGCGGTGTCAAATCTGAGACAATCAAACTCGACAGCATAGTGCCTTTGAGGAGTGCCTGAACTTCATTCCTGAGCGAGGAAATGCTCGGCTGTACTCTTCAGGTGAGCCTTGAATACACGAGCCGTGTCTCACGATATGCTACATCACCTCGATGTTGCTTAGACAGTCTTTCAATCTCTGGATGATTAGATATTCGGAGCTGGATCAGTCTCAGGCGAGAAGTTGACAGCGATTCTCGTGTTCAATTGACTGAAAATCAGTCATTATGGTTGATTGATTGAATATCCCGAATTTCTTCGTGACTGTAGTATCCAGTGCGCCTCGAATAGACACGCTTCAAATGATTTGAATCAAACTTGGAGGTTCAGGCGCACCTGAATACACAGATCCCGTTCGCAGATATCGTAATCACAATTCCACACAGACTGTATAAAATGAAAATGCGCAGCGTCGACAGATTCTCACAAGAGAATATACGGCACTATGGAATTTGACTTAGTCCACCATCAACTTGGCGCGCCTGCTTTTCATCACAGATTGGTTTATCCAATCCAGGCTATGATTCAGTGTACCAGATGTCTGTTTTCCATTGACTTCATCTCATATTCATCACAATTATCATCTAACACAAAATAGAATCGAACTCTAACCAATACTCCCAGACTCCTCAATTGCGCCATATTCTCCATACCATTTGCCTATGTTGCATCAGTTAGTGAGATTGTGTTAGTAGAATGTTTAAAGAGGCGTACCTTGATTTCACTGCCCTGATCATGATCGTTCATCCTCACCATCTGACAGCACAAAGTCTTCATGCTCCGTAAGCTGCTTCGTATGATCCTGCCGACACTCCAGAATCCAGTATATCGGTGTCGTCGTGATGTTCGGTCGGTTCATCAGATCATGCAGGACTCTCACTCGAGCCACTCCAGAGAGCTGGTGGAGATCACTCGCTCTGTTATCATAACCATTGGGACCAGTGTTCAATAGCCATTTCTGTGGAACTCTGTTTTGCCCCAGTTGGACAACCCGTGCAAAGGCCTGCCGCTGCTCATTCAACACCCAGATCTTCTGAGTTATCACCGCATGGTTTGCTGCTGTGAGATTGAGGCCTGTCCCACCCACTTTGGGTGTAGTTACGAACACAGAGGGATTTGGCGAATCATGGAATTTGAGCTGCATTTCTGTGCGCTCATCGTTGCCCATTTCTGAATACATGTAGAAAATATCCAGATGATCTGCAAAAAACTTTGTGAGCCACCACTTCAAATGACGAACCTGGCCAGGAACAGGACAAAAAAGCACTGCCTTTTGAGGAGGAGGTGCATGAGGCAAGGCGCATTTATTACTTTCGGGTTCGTGCAGGAGCACCTCGTTCGATGGTTCGTCTTTGTCAGGTTCGGGACACTCCGCAGGTTCCTCGACAAGCATTGGCAGAAATGTGTCTCTCAGCCATCGGAAAATCGGAGAATCCACCCAAGTATCGAGTGGCCATTCATTGTACGCTTGTCCAGGAACGTCATTCCGATCCTCCGTGTCTCCCAATACCAATGAGAAACATGCTAGGGGCCATCTATGTACCCTCCACGCTCCTGACGCACCCCGTGAAGTGTATCTTTCTCCAAGGGTCTTCAGTTTAGCTCGCTCGTCTTCAGTCCATTCGAGATCAACAAGGTGGTCATTCTCCCTCGGTAACCGAACCAGGGGTTTCCCATTCGTGAGTTTCGATTCTGACCACCTCCTTATCGTCCAGGGTTTTGCAATTTGGATCATCCTGTGTGGCGCATCCTGTTGAGCATCCTGGTCTTCAGTCTGGATGGCATGCATCAAACTTTTAACTGCGGAATACAGTGCATCGGCACCGTGCATTTCCATCGCTGTCTCATCCCCTGGATCTTCAGGCGCACCTGAATACAGCCACATCGCCTGATAACACCAGTCATAGAGTGAATGGAATCCAGGCGTTGCAGTGACTTGAAGTTTGAATCCAATTCTCGCATTCATCGCAATTCGCCAGCACACACTATTTTTTGTCTAGTACCGATGCGACTCATCACACATCCCAAAACTCCATGAACAGTGTGAGAGCCGGCCATTGCTTGATGGTTTCGCTCTCGATGTGAATGTATCATATGACATCAGGTGGATATTCCATCGGTTTTCCGGCTCGTCCATGCTGGTGTTCAGATCCTCTTGGGTGAGATTCACATGTTTGGCGTGCAGCAAGTTGACAAGTTCGAAATCGGTTGCATGTGTCATCTCGTTGATGACAGTCTTGAAAGTCTCTGCCACTCCGCGCATTGTGACTACCAAGATCGGTTCATGGGCCGATATAAGTGCCGGATGCCCGTGTGATGGTGTTGTCTGTATCTCCAACAGGCGGCGGGGCACCAAATTCAATCTCTGGAGCGGATACCACTCCCGTTCTTCACTGACAATGCCAGGAAAGTCGTTGTCCGCCAAAATCACCCACTCTTCCAGGATATTCCCCCACACAATGGACAGTGGCAACCCCATGACAACTATCTCAGTCAGCAGTTTGCAAAGCATTGCTGCTGCAACCGAGGTGAAAGTCTTTCCAAGACCCATTTCATAGGCCACCAGTGCTCCTGGCATATCAGCATCCCATACCCATCTCCTCACAATGAACCAGATGGCCCACACCTGGTGCGCCAGAAACTTAGTTCCCGGAAGGCCTGGAATTGAATATTTGTGGCCTGGAACACGGTCATCTGTTGATTGGCGAATCTGATGCGCATTCTGCAGCCTGACCGCCTCATCATAACACTCGTGTTCAAATTCGTTGTTGATTGTGTTGGAAACGGTGCTCAAGACTGAACTGGTATTATCTGGATCGAGAACCTCCTCACGATCCTCCACTTGCTCCTGAACCTCTCCTGCACTTTGGTTGGTCTTCTTTTCGTCCTCAATAATCTCTTTCAGTTGCTCCGAGGTCATTTGGGCAGATGGGCTCATACTCCGGCGCTCCTGAAATTCATCGCGATGTTAGGTATTTCACAGACAAGCATTTGGACCCAATGATATGTGGTATATAATCAATTCTATTCACTCAATCAGAACTTACATTAA
>Ga0307515_10009296_pt1 | contig 19016 bp, 19 predicted proteins | sample 17_EM_MG_FD_194513 | JGI IMG/M metagenome (GOLD analysis project Ga0307515, IMG submission 194513) | Populus trichocarpa ectomycorrhiza microbial communities from riparian zone in the Pacific Northwest, United States - 17_EM | ecosystem: Host-associated > Plants > Roots > Unclassified | place...
GTTTCGCCGGGATATTGCTCTTTAAAGGCTACAAAGTCTTTTTCGCCTAAAGAGAAGTAAACATGCACATCGTGTACATCAGATAGCTGTGTTAATGCTTCAACATCCTGTGGAGTAACTAAACTTCCTTGTTTTTTAAGCAAACGACCTATATAACCGCTTACAGGTGCTTTGATGAGGGTATAACCCAAATTGATTTGTGCGGTTGATACATTTGCTTTAGCCGATTCGATATTGGCTTTAGCAACCTGGAAAGCCGCCTTTGCTGTTTTTAACTGGTAATCAGAAACTACTTTGTTTTCAACCAACGGAGTTAATTTATCTACTTCCAGTTGCGCATTTCCCTGGGCAGCTTCCGCAGCATGCAGGCTTGCAAGAGCATTGTTTAACGCTGCGCGGTAAGGTTGATCATTTATTTTAAATATAGGTTGACCAGCGCTTACAAAGGCGCCTTCATCAACAAATACTTTGTCTAACGCGCCGCTTACCTGCGGCCTCACTTCTACGTTAACAGTGCCTTCTATAGATGCAGGATATTCCTGGTAAGTTGTTTGATTACCTGATGTTATACTCGCTACAGGTAATGCTGGTGGAGGTGGCGCCTGCTGCGTTTGCGGCTTGGGCGAGCAACCATATAATGTAAGTGCTAAAAGCGCTAATGGGATAATTTTCATGATACTTAATTTTGAGGGTGATAGATTGTGATTCATTTTGTTGCCTTGCGGCTGGTAGATATATGTTGAGCTAATTGTTTTCATTACTGAATTGCTAAATACTATGTGCAGTTTTTATTGAAATTATAACCTTTCAATTTTTTTTTGAATTGTGTGTACCTGTTAACGGAGCTAACGTTTTGTAGAAGAAGCGTTGCCGTTTTTGGTGTTAGATACCCTAACACTATTTAGTAACGCTATGTAAAAGTTGATATCCATGTTATTATTTATTTATTGTTGTGTTTATTTTAATTTAACAGTGTTAAATGATTTAACGATGTTATTATCAAGGCAAAAAATTACTCAGGTTTTATCGACCTGATGATACCGGTGATAGCATCCATTAATACCTGGCGATTGATGTCATCAGATGAGCCGCGCCTTAATAGGTTGATAGATACCAACCCGTGAACTACCGACCAGAACGTGTAATATTTAGTGCAGATAATATCCGATTCGGGATTGTCAATACGCATTACCTTGCCAATTACATCGGTGAACAGGTCCCACGGCATAACAGATTCTTCCAGTTTATTTATCTCGTCGCAGCAGCAATTGGTAGTAACACCAAACATAATCTGGTAAAGCTCTTTGTTGGCAAAGGCGAAATTCCAGTAGGCAAGCCACATGGCCTCCAGTTGTTTTTCTGGCAGCACGTGTTGTTCATGGGCTGTCCTAAGGTCTTTGGCTAATAACAGGTAACCTTTGCGGGCAAGTTCCAACAAGATAGCTTCTTTATTAGCGTAATATTCATATATAATGGGTGCGGTGTATTCAATTACATCGGCAATTTTACGCATACTTAAAGCCTGCCATCCCTCCTCTTTAACAATTTGGAGAGCGGCGTCCAGGATATTGAGCCTGGTTTCGTCTTTTAAGCGTTGAATACGTTCTTTACTGGCCATTTTATTTACGCCTTAAATCATTTAACAGCGTTAAGCAAATATACGGCTGTTTATTAAGGCATAGTACCATCTGTTTGTAAAATTGAGATCATGGAATTGTCAGGAGGAGGCCCCCTAACCCCCTGAAGGGGGAACTTTTTGATTTACTACAAAGTCTTTGAAACAAAATACATGCCATTGGAGCAAATGGTAACAGAATGTGCTGCCGATTTGTGAACATACAAATGATTAATTGTTGAAACATACTTTTTCTTAAAATTCACTACTTTAGAGGCTGTTTTTTTAACTTTTCAAGTTGGCCGATAATTGACACATTCTTCATCCCTTCATTTGCCGGATTACAGAGGACGGACTTACCGCGTGGAAATAATGTGTTTAGTTAACCGTAAGCATTGGTAAAAAAACTATAAATGACAAAAAACATTAAAAAATATAATTTCAAAGAGGGGCTTCCACAAGAATTTGAAATTGTGGAGCTTGCTGAATTTTATAAAGGGTTTAAAAAGATGATAACCACGGCACACAGGGCAAGGTTTTATCATATTATCTGGTTTCAAAAAGGAAATCCGATACATTCAGTTGACTTCAACCCTGTGAGTATTAAAGCCAATACGATTCTTTTTTTAAACAAAGACACAGTTCATCATTTTGATAATAAAAACTCATTTGACGGGAAGGCCATTTTATTTACCGACAGTTTCTTTTGCAAGACAGAAGCCGACTGTAAGTTTTTGCGGGATACTATTTTGTTCAATAATTTATTTCCGGTTTCGCAAATTAATGTCGGGCATCAGGCAAAATTATTTGAAAGTGTATTTCAACTGATGACCGACGAACTGCAAAACGCAAAAGACAGTTCGCAGGATGTGATCCTGCAAAACCTTCTTCATAATTTGCTTTTACTTTCTGAGCGGGAGAGAAGAAAACAAAACATTGGTGAGTTGAAAAAAGGCCCTGATCTTGATTATGTACTGTTGTTTAAAGATGCCTTAGACGTAAATTACAAAAGTAAAAAGCAGGTAAGCTTTTATGCAGAAAAAATACTCATTACAGAAAAACGTCTTAACCAGGCTACAACCAGGCTTCTGTCCAAAACCCCTAAGGAGTTTATTAACGATAGAGTTATGCTTGAGGCGAAACGGCTTTTAGCGCATACCACCGAAAGCATAAAAGCGATTGGCTTTGATTTAGGTTTTGATGAGCCGACAAATTTTATTAAATATTTCAAGAAGCACAGCAGTTACACCCCTATTGAATTCAGAAAAAAAAACAACCGGGACTAAAAGTATCACTTAAAGTACGGTTTTCACCTTTCTAACACCTTCATCGTTCACATCTTTGCATCCTAAAGGCAAAAGACGATGGAAAATAAAATTGAGATCATTGGAAAGAAATTCAAAGCCGATTTTGGTGATTATGCTTTTGAATTATACTTTGAAAGTGAAACACAGCTAACCTGGACCGCTTTGGCTGATAGCAGCCTTGGTGATACTGAAACGGTACAAATAACAAGGACCGAAATCAGACCTGATTTGTATATGGTATACTGGAAAGAAAAATCGGGTGCAAGGGTAACCCATGTACAGGATTTTGAAAACAATACAGTATATACCAATATTGCAGACGCCGGACATAATTTTTTAAACCTAAAAGGTGCTTTGACACCGCTTTAAATAATTAATAGGTCTGCATCTAAATGAAAATAAAATTGATAATTAAAAAATAAGAGAATGAGCAACAAACAAAAAGTGGTAGAGTTATTAAAAGCCATTGAAACGGGTGCTACAGAACCTGTCGGATATATTAATCCAAACAAGTACATTCAGCATAATTTAGGCGCCGCAGACGGGCTTGCCGGATTTGGCGCTTTACTTAGCGCATTGCCTGCGGGTTCTGCAAAAGTAGATACCGTAAGGGCTTTTGAAGATGGTAACTATGTTTTCACACATACCGATTATAATTTTTTCGGCCCGAAAATCGGTTTTGATATTTTTCGTTTTGAAGATGGCAGAATTGTGGAGCACTGGGATAATTTGCAGGAAACAAGTGGGCCGAACCCAAGCGGGCATACAATGACAGATGGGCCTGCAACAAGTGCAGAGGCTGATAAAACGGAGGAAAACAAAGCCTTAATACATAGTTTTGTGGACGATATTTTAGTAAACGGGCGGATGGAAAAAATCACGGGATATATTGATGGCGATAACTATATTCAACACAACCCTCAAATTGGTGACGGCCTGTCTGGATTAGGAAAAGCACTGGAATATATGGCCTCGCAAGGGGTAGCTATGAAATACAGCACCGTTCATAAAGTACTGGGCGAAGGTAATTTTGTTTTAACAGTAAGCGAAGGTACGTTTGCAGATAAACACACTTCGTTTTATGATTTGTTCCGCGTAGAAAACGGAAAAATTATTGAGCATTGGGACACCATCGAAGAAATTCCGGCAAAAGAGAATTGGAAGAACAATAACGGTAAATTCTAATCAACAAAATTTACATTAAACCTAAGCCATTCTCGATAATGAGGGTGGTTTTGGTTTTAACAAATAGAATCGAATAGTTCTCCATCTTTAAAAAACAGGACGATTGATTTTTCTACCCGGCGTTGCTTGTCTGTTACTTTTTAAATGTAACTAATGTGCTGCAGCCATAAGTTCTATTACTGCCATTAAGCCCCTCTCCCCCTGAAGGAGATTTTTTTGATTTGCCAAAAAGTTTAAGTTGAAACTACCTGCCAGTCATTAAATGGCTTTACGGTAGCACAATTTGGGCTGCCGTCTTTGGCGGTTCCCGCTACGTTGGTTTTAAGTATTAAAGCCGGATCCGCATTTAGCTGGTCGATAATCTCCCAGGTTATTCCGGCCATCGGAATTTTGAGCCTCCTATTCCAGGGGCTAACCTGCCCGGCCAGTGTGCCGATATCCAGGTAAATAAAGTTGCCCATATAGGGGCCTTGTATAAATGGACCGCCAAATCTTGGCGAAGCATCTTTTAGCCTGTCCCCTTTTGTGGTTACCGTTAAATAAAAATGCAGGTCGCCCGAGTCGGTTTGCTGGATTTGTACGGTTTCATATTTATTGCCCGATCCCTTTTGTAAGCCAAAAGCCACCCCGGCGGTCGGTTTTTCAAGGATGATATGAAGCGATAGTTCCATGATTTTATTAGATTTTGGTTTTGTCTTAACGATTTTTTTCGCCAAAAACACAACTACTTCAACACCGATACCGCCTTATTAGCTTCTCCTACACCCCAAACAGTACCCGGCTTATCGCCCATAGTTATTTCCAGCTCGCCGCCGGCCATTAGGGTTTTGTGCGAAAAGTAAGTTTTGGTGTAGTTTACACCGTTTAGCTTCATTGCGTTGATGTACTTATTTTTTGGCCCGTTGTTTTTTACAACGATGTGAAATGTTTTATTGTCCTGCAGTTTCAGCGTTGCCTCGGTAATTACCGGGCTGCCAAAAACGTAAAGGCCATTTGCGGGGTTAACCGGGTAAAAGCCAAGGGCCGATAATACGTACCAGGCCGACATCTGGCCAACATCTTCGTTGCCAATAATACCATCTGTTTTGGTGGTATAAAAGTCGTCCAGGATGTAGCGAACTTTAGCGGCCGTTTTCCATGGCTGGCCCGAGTAATCATAGTAGTAGGCCATCGGGTGACCGGGCTCATTGCCGTGCGCGTACTGACCAATCAAACCAGATACATCGGGCGATTTAAATTTACCCATATCGCCCTGCGCAATAAACAACGAATCGAGTTTGATATTAAACTTATCTGTGCCCCCTAACAATTTAATTAAGCCTTCAACATCCTGGGGTACCAGGAAGGTATATTCCCAGCCATTGCCTTCGGTGAAGTCACCCGTTTCGTGGATAGAGATGAAAGGGCTGTACGGCGTGCGCCATGAATTATCGGCTAAGCGGCCACGCATAAACCCGGCCTTAGGGTCGTAGTAGTTCTTGTAGTACTTACCGCGTTTGCTAAAGTATTGATAATCGGCAGTTTTGCCCAATTTTTTGGCAACCTGGGCCAGGCACCAATCGTCAATAGCATATTCCAAACCCATCGAAACAGATTCGGCAGTGCTATCTGCAGGAATAAAACCCAGTTTTTTAACAAATTTAACGCCGCGCGCATCCTGCATTGCCGTGGTTTTCATAGCCTCATAAGCCAGGTTAACATCAAAACCTTTGTAGCCTTTAAGCAACGCATCGGCAACAACAGGCACTGCGCTGTAACCCACCATACAATTGGTTTCATTGGCCATTAAATGCCAGGTTGGTAACGTACCCTGTTGCTGGTAAATAGCCAGCATCGAGTTTATCATATCATTAGTATGCTCCGGGTGGATAATGGTTGACAGCGGGTTATTTGACCGGTAAGTATCCCATAGCGAAAACGTGGTTACATTATTAAAACCAACGTTTTTATGTACCTTTTTATCGGTACCCCAATATTCCCCGTTTACATCATTAAATATAGACGGCGCTACCATAGAGTGATAGAAAGCCGTATAAAACTTTTTCAATTGTGATAACGAATCGGCTTTAATTGTGATTTTGCCCAATTGCGTATTCCAGGCCTGGTCTGCCTGTGCGACGACTTTCGCAAAATCCCAGCCCGGTATTTCGGCCTTGATGTTCAGCATGGCATTTGCCGAACTTACCGGCGAAATACCAACTTTAGCATAAACAACCTCGCCCTTTGAGGTAGCAAAGCTGATAACACCCTTAACTTTTACACCTTTTATTTTTGTAACACCGGCTTTAGCGGTGCTGTCATAAACGGTGAATTTTTCTATCGGTTTTGAGAAAACGGCGGTAAAATAAATCCGCTGATCGGCCGCCCATCCTTTTGAAAAGCGGTACCCGCTGATGGTATATTTATCTTCCTGTTTGATGTAGGTTTCATAAGGCCTGTCCCAGCCAATGCCTTCCTGTAAATCAATCACAATATGGGCGTCTTTTGATGCGGGGAAGGTATATTTATGCATCCCTACCCTTGTGCTGGCCGTAAGCTCCACGCCGATATCGTAGCGTTTTAATTTCACTTTATAATAGCCTGGTTTTACCACTTCATCTTTATGGCTGAATAGCGATACATAACCGCTTTGCAGATCTTTAAAGCTGCCCTTGTAAGTTTTGATTGCCCCGGTTGTTGGCATAAACGAAATATCGCCCAGGTCGCCAATGCCGGTACCGCTTAAGTGGGTATGCTGAAAGCCTATAATAGTTGAATCGGAAATATGATAACCAGAGCACCAATCCCATCCCTCAGATAGGTTGGTTGGCCCTAATTGCACAGCACCAAAAGGAACGTTTGCCCCAACAAACACATGGCCATGAAAGCCGGTGCCGATATATGGATCGACATATTTTGTGAAAGATACCGGCACCCCGGTCGCTTTTTTAATACCATGGCGCTGACCAAAAGCGCTTACTGTTATAACAGCCAGTACCCCGGCTAAAAAGATCTGTTTTTTCATTCGTTATTTATAGATTGTATGACGGGTTTGCACAAACATAAACCCGGCTATATAATAGATTATTAATAAACACTTAATTCGGCAACGGTAATGCCATTGCCGGCTATTACATGTTCGGCTTCAAATTTAAAATACCTGGCGCTTACGGGGTTGCTCAAAACCACCGGCTGCTCAATCGGGTTCGATTTAATATTCGAGAACTCGCCCGCTGCTACTTTCACCCATTCGTTCCCATCTGCACTGGTATAAAAAACATACCGGTCAACTATGCCGTCCGCCTGCTTATCCTGTCTTGGTAAATATCCAAACGCTTTAATTTGTCGGACGGTGCCCATATCAATGGTTATTTGCTGCGGAAACTTTGCGTCTTCTTTACTTAATGTGCTGTACAATGTGCCGGTGTGCTCATCAACCGCGTTTTCGGCTCGGTTGCCGCCGTCGTTTGCGGTGGTGGCTGCAATAACTTTCCAATCTGTTTTGGCATAACCTAATGATGCGAATGAAACGTCGCTTTTTTGTGCCTTGCCTTCAAAGCTACGCGCTTTAACAATGCCGCCATTGGCCAGCAAAAGCGGGCCTTTATATACCGGCGAGCTAAGGGTGGGCTCCTGTCCGTTTAAGGTATACCTGATGGCGCTTACAGGCGCCTCGGTGGTTATGCTTACCTCGCCTTTTTTGTTCCGGGTAATTTTAGGGGCGGTTAAATGTACAGGCTCTTTAAACAACCCAAAGTCGCTAAGCGCAATGCCAACCGGCGATTTCGTTATCCTTAACCTTAATTTACTTGCGGTAATATTTTGAGTTAAACGGATCAGCCTGTTACCTCCTATGCTGGTGGCTGCGCCAATCTGCTGCCATTTGCCGTTCACAAAAGCATCAACCTCAAAAGCTTCTATCCGCTGGCCTAACTTAATATTTTCGCGCACGCGGATAACGTTGAATGTTTTTGGCGTATGCAGGTCGATAGTCAGGCTTGGTGTAGTTACTTTATCATCAGTTGCCCAATAACTGTACCTGTCATTATCCAACAAAAGCTGCGGGCCAAAGCTTAATTTATTGCCGCCGCGGATATTACTTGCGGTAACGGTAGCGCCTTTTGCCAGGTTAACCGCAAATGTTTGTTTTAACAGGGCGCCAAATGCTGTAAGCGATTTAACATCTATCTCGTTCACTATTCCCCGCGGGTCTGGCGATAGGCCCAAATCAAGTGCGGCGCCCCGGCCAACGCTTTTATAATACAGGTCAAGCAAAGTATAGGGCGATTTTACCCCGTCATCCTGGGTTTTGTGGTAAAACCAGCCGGGCCTTAACGACACATCGCATTCGGCCGGCATCCAAAAATCACCATTGCGGGTGCCTTCGGTGCCTTCGTAATCTTTTACGAAGCCATTGCCCGGCTTTTTACCTGCTACCGGGGCATGGGGCGTATAGGTTGCCCAGCATGTTTCGCCGGCATGGCCTTCTTCATTGCCAACCCAGCGTACATCGGGGCCAACATCGCCAAAAATAACCGCGTTGGGCTGCAGCTTACGGGTAATAGCCCAGGTGGTATCCCAGCCATAGTAGGTAGACCTGTCGATATGCCTTACCTCGCGCTTGCCACCATAGTAGCCGTCGCCACCGTTGGCGCCATCATGCCATGATATAAACAGCGGGCCGTAGTTGGTATATAATTCGCGCAATTGCTCGCGGTATATTTTGATATATTCATCCGTGCCATAGTTAGGGTTATTCCTGTCCCAGGGCGAGCAATAAACCCCCAGTTGCATTCCCAGTTTATCGCAAGCTTCGCGGTATTCTTTCAAAATATCGCCTTTGCCATTTTTATATGGGCTTTTGGATATATTATGTTCGGTTGTTTTGGTAGGCCAAAGGCAAAAACCATCATGGTGCTTGGCAACCACTACAACGCCTTTAAAACCGCCGGCTTTGGCAGCACCTACAATTTGCATGGCGCTAAACTGCGATGGATTGATAAGCTTAGGATCTTCATCGCCATAACCCCACTCCTTATCGGTATAAACATCAACACCATAATGGATAATGCAATACATGCCCATTTCCTGCCAGTTTAGCTGGCCTTTTGTTGGCAACGGCCCGTAGGGCTTTGGTGCGCCCTGGCTAAAACCTTTTAGGCCAATGGCCAATAACAATACCGCTATGCCTGTAAATTTTTTCATAAAAAAATCTTAATTTTTAAACCAAACTGCCGGCACATCCTGCGGGGCAGAACCGTTAAAACTATATTTTAAACCCAGCTTAAAGCCGCCACCGCCTTCAATAAAATCAAGCTGAAAAGGGTGTGCCCCCATTTTTAAGGCCACCTGCCCGCTGCGTTCCTGGGCCGAATGGTTTCCATCGTTATTGACAACCATGTTGGGGCCTATTTTTAACACCCCGCCGTCATCGCAGGTAAGGTAAAAGCTGTAAATACCATCAGTAGGTACATCAATATAGCCTTTATAGGTAATACCAAATGATGGCGCTTTTACGGTTGCCGGTACTTCAATTCTATCTGTGGTAAATGTACTATCAACCTTAGCATCCTTCATAAAAGTTGTTGCTTTAAAATAGGCTTTGTAATACGTACAGGCCAGGCCGGGTTTTGGCGGCGCTATTTTAACCGGGCCAAGCATTTGCTGTTGAGTATAATTCAGGTTGTAAACATCGCCACGGGTGCCACCCCGGGTAAATGCTGCAACCCTTACCAACCGGGATTTTTTGATAACCAATGGCGAAGGCAACACAGGCGACTTTACGCCTGGCAAAGTTCCATCAGTAGTGTAACGGATGGTTAAAGTTGGCAAAGGTGATGCAATACTTAATTTGCCTTCGCCGGTAAATACATATTCGTTTAGCAGGCCCGGCAAATCCGGCAGGCGATAATTTATCCCCAGGGCATCCATCCTGCTATATTGGCGTACCAGGCGTTGCAGGTATGATTTATATTTATCGGGCTGATTTGTCCAGAGCATTTCGGCCAGGGCGGTCATCCGGGGCATGGCCATATAATCGGCACGGCGTTCTGATGGAATCCGCTCCGACCAAATATTAGCCTGGGCGCCGATGATCGATTTAGCTTCCTGCGCATTTAGTACTTTGGGGATGGGGTTAAAATGATACACCCGGTCAACCGAATACTGATCGGGCTGGTTATCAAAATATAAAGGCTCACCGGGCGTCATAATCACCGTGTTACCGTTTTTTACCGCTTCAACAGGCGCATTGGGTACCCATCCGCGCCAGTACATTACAATAGCCGTAGGGCTGATGCCGCCTTCAATAATCTCGTCCCAACCTATTAATTTGCGGCCTTTGGAGTTAAAAAATTTCTCCATGCGGTTAATAAAATAACTTTGCAGTGCTGCCAGGTCTTTTATCCCTTCCTTTTCCATCAAAGCCTTGCAGGCGTCAGATTTTCCCCAATCGGTACGGTCAACTTCATCGCCGCCAATGTGAATGTATTGAGATGGGAAGATGTCCATAATTTCGGTGAATACGTTTTGGGCAAACTCAAAAGTTGTTTCGTTACAAGGGCAAATGGGTTTGGTGAACAGCGTTCCCCATTTATTCTCGCCATTACAGGTTAAAAACGGGTACGAATTGATAGCCGCCATCATGTGACCCGGCATATCTATCTCGGGAATAATATCAATGTGTTTTGCCGCGGCATAGGCTACAACACCCTTCATTTCCTGCTGGGTGTAAAACCCGCCGTAAAGTGTTTTACCGCCGCGCTGAATGATATGCTCCTTATCAATCGCAAAATCGGGGTTATCTTTTGAAAGTTTCATACACAACGAATCCTGGTCGTTGAATGTGCGCCATGCCCCCTCTTCGGTTAGTTTGGGGTATTTTTTTATTTCGATGCGCCAGCCCTGGTCGTCGGTCAGGTGCAGGTGCAGCTTGTTCATTTTGTAAAGCGCCATCCTGTCGATAAACTTTTTAAGATAGCTGATAGAAAAAAAGTGCCGCGAAACATCCAGGTGCATGCCGCGCCACTCATAAGCGGGTTCATCTTCGATGGTTAACGCCGGCAAAACTAAATTTTTGCTGGTTACACCTTTCTCCATCGATACCGGCAACAACTGCCTGATGGTTTCGATAGCGTGAAAAACGCCTGCACCGGAGTTAGCTAATATTTGAATACGTTTTGGTGCTATTACAAGTTTATATCCCTCGGGAGATTTGATATCGTCATTTTTGATAATATCTATCGTTGGCACGCCATAACTGCTGCTTAATATCAATTTTTTACCTAAAGCCTTCTCCAGCAGCGCTGTCAGATCCTTGGTTTCTTGTTTAAATTCCGGAGCGCCAACTACTGCCACTCGTGTTGTCGTCACAAATGCCCCTTTACCGGTTACTAATTTGGCAGGATATGGTATCAACGGAAATTTAGCTACATCCTGCGCGTTTGCGTTTAACCATACAAATGAAAATAGGATTGCCAGCTTAATACCGGCACTTTTGCGTAAAAAAGCTATCATTAATAGTTTGTGTTTTTGTGTAATATTTTCCTGAAATTATCTAACGCCAATTATTCCGCCCGCCTAACAAAGCTATGATAAACATTGCTTTTTATGCGTTACAATAGCCAATTCCAATAATTTTATAAACATATTAAAACTTTTTAATTTTCTTAAAGAAGATTAACACGAATTATACTAACTGAAGCGAATTAGCATAAACAATGGGTTTCAAGCTGACGAACTAATTGCAACGAATACAGGGCTTAAAATTTGGCGAACTATGCAAATTCGTGAAATTCGATTTAATTTGTTCAATTCGAGTGTACTCAAACATTTATCCAACCGGCTTGTTTCTGATTTATGATAACCAGCGGAGTAACATTTGGTATTGATAAAGAAGACGGAACCCATATTATTATTGCCATCGATCCGGCAGATACTAATAAGATTAACGAAGACAACAACGGGACCTACAAGTTATACAGGGATATAGACAGCCCAAAAACTTTTGATAAGGGATATTTGGGCGCCATTTTTTTAGATGGCACAGAACCAGGGTATCATTACGCTGGTGGTACCGAACTTACTGATTTTGAGTTGAAACAACTGGCCAAATTGATAAGGGATTACGATGCCACAGGCCAGGAGTTTGACGATCATAAACGCGATATCAGCACTAAATAGCCTTGGGAATAACAACCGCGTTAAAAGCATTTAAGTATTTAGCTATATAGTCCTGCTTTGTTTTTGATTTGTATTGCATAATAAAACGGGGGTGCTCCAATGCTATCACCTGTTTAAAAAAACGGTGTTCATCATTAAGTTTCCGTAAAAAGGCTTCATTTTTACCGGTACCAAAGCAAAAACAAACATCGGTTTCAAAACCTATAGCAATTTGCTTTTTGATATTTTCTACAATGAAGGGATATACTGCTTTTGTTAGTCCGGGTGTATCGTAGTAATTATAATTTACCTCTTTGCCTTTTGGGCCGGTTATGGTAAAGCCGAGCGGACAAATCGAGTGGATGTAAAACTGCTGATAAAACGCGGCTATACCGCCAAAAGCATCAATCATATCATACACATATTCTGACGAGGGCTCGTGTGTAATTGGCCCTGTATAGGGTATCTGGCATTTGCTGATCATCCGTTTAGGATCGGTAAAGGATACACCTGTCATACCCGAACCAAACCGGCCCGGGTTAATACCCAATATCAAATGGCGGGGATGATTATCGCTGTAATATTTGCTATAAAACCGTGTAGATACATCCAGCGCAAAATCATTGTCCCTGAATGGGTTCATAATGCTTACGCCAGTTGGCAGCGTTCCTTTATATTCCAGTTGTTGATTAAAAGCTATTATTCTATTGGCAAAGGTGTCCATACGGTAAAATTAACAAAAGCCGAAAGCTTACCGCAAAGCAATTTTATTATAATGTTATTAGTTTTGTGCCCATGGGCATCATAAATTTCAGTACTTTCCTGGTCACATCTTTCCTTTTCATCATTTCACCGGGTATCGATACCATTTTCGTGCTTAACAAATCGATTGCCCAGGGCAAAAAAGCGGGGATTTACGCAACTTTGGGTATTGCTACTGGCGTGCTTGTACATACTACGCTGGCTGCTTTTGGTTTGTCGTTAATATTATCACAATCGGCAATAGCTTTCGGCTTTGTAAAATACGCCGGCGCTGCTTACCTGGTTTATCTTGGCATCAGTAAGTTTCTTGCCAAAGACGAAATTTTAAAACAGGATGTGGCCATTGTATCGGAGCCTGTCCGCAAAACGTACCTGTCGGCAGTGTTAACCAATACCCTTAACCCAAAAGTTGCCATATTTTTCCTGGCATTTTTCCCGCAGTTTATCCTTCCGGCACAAATTCACAATGCCCTCCCCTTTGTGTTGCTTGGTACAACTTACGCTTTAATGAGTTTAGCCTGGTTTGCTGTGCTAACTTTTTTTGCCGGCTCATTATCCGGGCGACTAAAAAAGCAGTCTTTATTTAGTATTTGGCTTAATAAATTCTCAGCAGTTGTTTTTGTGCTGATGGGTATTAAAATAGCGTTCGGCAAAAGATAAGATCAAAAAAAAGTCCCGGTTACTTTACAGCAACCAGGACAATTAAAACACCCCATAAAAAAATCTTACTTCATATATTCTTTATCCAGGAACAAATACCTGCCCCGGTCATTTTCTGTTTTCTGCCCGCTTTTTACATCGATGTCCATAAACTTAACCGGGCTTTTGCCTGTATTGGCGTCCCATTTTGGTAAACCAGTCCCGTTTGGATTGTAGCTTTTTATGAAATTTGCAAAATAGCTTTCCATGGTTTCTGATACTTTATAGTCGTCAGGTGTCCAGGCGTAAACTTTATTTCCGGCAAGGTTCCCCATGGCGTACTCAATTTCTGAAGCGTGAGATGCGCCAACGGCTGCAGGCATTTTTGGCATGGCCATACCAGCGTTATTTTTTACAACACCACCCGCAAGGCCAGGGGCCGCGTTGCCCATCTGTGCCGTCATGGCCGGACGGATGCGCGAAAAGCAGTAACGATAAACAGGTTTGCCACCCGTTTTAATTTGCAGATCGGCCCATTTCCATGTACTGTACACAATGAAACGATCGCTTGATAAGGCGGTTGCCGATTTGATAACTTCTTCATCTGTCGACGCCGGATAAAGTTTCATTACTTCGCCGGCTTTATCGCCATACAAAGTATTTAATGCTTTTTTGTAATTATCCAGTGTTGGCGCATCGGCACGCATTACAAATTGGTAAGGCACCTCGGCCGAGTTCCATCCCACCAGGATTGGAATTTTTGCCTGCTCGCCCGCCTCAAAAATCTCGGGCAGCGATTTTGGCAGCAGATAGCCATCAATAGTTGGTGTGTTGGGGGTTGCGCTTGGGCTGTAGGCAGCATTTAACAAGTCGGCCGCTGAAAGCGCCCTTAAAGCAGCTATCGATCCGGCTTTCATGTTTTCGGCAAATTTTACGCCGTTCTTTTCGGCATCAGCCAATGGGATAGAATTTAAAGTTGGCTTGATACCTGCGCCACTCTCCCCTATCGCGGCATGGATTAAGTTTTTTGATAACGGAGACGCCATTTGTATTGATACGGATATTGACCCGGCCGATTCGCCTGCGATGGTAACATGATCAGGATCGCCGCCAAATTTGGCTATGTTCTTTTTCACCCATTCAAGCGCGGCATGCTGGTCAAGGTAGCCGTAATTACCAGACGAATGATTTGGCGATTCCGCAGTTAGCTCCGGATGCGAAAAGAACCCGAAGATACCCAAACGGTAATTCACGGTTAATGCCACAATCCCCCGTTTAGCCATGCTTTCGCCGTCATAGCGCGATTCAGACCCATCACCCGCAACTAAGCCGCCGCCATAAAAATAAACCAGTACAGGTAGCTTTTCTTTCATAGTTTTAGCAGGCGTCCAAACATTAAGGTAAAGGCAATCCTCGCTCGTGCCCGATGACCTGAAATTCATATCGCCAAAAACTGGCTTCTGCATGGGGCTGCCAGCAAAATGATCGGCCTTTAAAACGCCTGTCCAGCTTTTGGCTGGTTGCGGCTCTTTCCAACGCAAATCGCCCACGGGTGGCTGCGCAAACGGGATACCTTTAAAAATAGTTACGGGCGAACCGGCTTCTTTTACGCCTTCCAGGGTGCCGTTCTCAACAGCCACCTGGTTTGTTTGTGCAATTACCTTCGTGGTAGTTAACTGCACCAGCAGCAATACTGCTAAAAATGGTTTCCTCATGTGGTTTATAATTGGTTAGTGAGAATTAATACAAACATTAGATGTGTTATTGTATCATTATGTTACAATAATAATTAATTTTACGCAGCTAACAAATTTTTTTGTTAATTGCTACGATATATATGCCTGCAAACAATAACGAATTCAAAAAACAGGAAGCTGATGCAAAAGGTGAAGGCTATTTGCCCGGCCTGGCTATCGACGCGGTAATTTTTGGCTTTCATGATAAACAACTTAAAGTTCTGCTGCTTGCCTATAAAAACACCGGCCTTTACGCCCTGCCCGGTGGTTTTATTCATGATTACGAAGATGTTAATGAAGCTGCACGACGGGTGTTATTTGACCGCACGGGCCTAAAAAACATCTTCCTTGACCAGTTTTATGTTTTTGGCGACAGAAGCCGGCACGACCCGGAGCCACTGAAAAAGATTATGTCTGTAAGTGGCAAGATCCCCCCGGCCGATCATTGGCTGTTGAAGCGTTTTGTGTCTATAGGATATTACGCGCTGGTAGATTTTACGAAGGCTATCCCTACTCCCGATAGTATTTCGGATAGCTGCGATTGGTATGGCCTTGATGATTTGCCTGTGCTGATGCAGGATCACCGCCTTATCATCCAAAAAGCATTGGAAACCCTGCGCGCCAACCTGGATCAGAAACTGATAGGCTTTAACCTGCTCACCGATGATTTTACCATGGGCGATTTACAAAGTCTGTACGAAACCATCCTGAACAAAAAACTCATCAGGGCGGCCTTTCAGCGTAAGATGCTAAGCCTGGGCATATTAGAGCGGATTGCAAAAAAATTTACCGGCGGCGCGCATAAAGCGCCTTACCTGTACAGGTTTATTTCCGGAAGATAATTTTGTGTCATAATTATACCCTTTAATTGTCGTATTACACCCTTTTGGTTTATATTTAATGACTGTAGATTTACATTATCAATCAACGGAAATTTAACTACTTAAAACCTCAACTACCATGGCAACAATTAATCCTTATTTGAATCTTCCCGGTACAACCGAAGAAGCTTTTAACTTTTACAAATCAGTATTTGGCGGCGAGTTTTTGGCGGTGATACGTTTTAAAGATTCGCCAGGAGGGTCTGAGAACGTAGCCGAAGCTGACAAAGACAAACTAATGCACATTGCCCTGCCTATAGGTAAAAATATCCTGATGGCTACTGATAGTATTGGTGAAATGGGCATGGGCTACAAACAAGGTAATAACTATCATGTTTCTATCAATGCCGACAGCAAGGACGAAGCCGAAACGATATTTGCTGCGTTATCTGCAGGCGGCAAGGTTATGGTGCCGCTTGCCATGGCCGAGTGGGGCGACCTTTTTGGATGGTTTACCGATAAATTCGGCATATCATGGATGGTAAGCTATTCACCCAATCGCCCACAATAACGTTAACGGTTATGAGCGCTAAAACAATTAAGATCACCTATTGGGTGTTAACAATTTTACTGGCGCTGGCTATGGCCGGTGATGGCTTTGGCGGAGTTACTAAGCAACAGGCAGGTATTGAGGTGCTACAACACCTGGGTTATCCCATTTATTTTATGGTGATAATGGGCACTGCCAAATTGCTTGGGGTAATAGCCATATTGCAAAACAAATACAAGACAGTTAAAGAATGGGCCTACGCTGGTTTTTCGTTCACTTTTTTTGGTGCCATTGCATCAAGGGCTTTTGCGGGCGATGCCATCGGTGAGTTTATCCCTCCTATCATCATGCTTGTATTCTTGTTTGTGACCTACTATTTCTGGAAAAAATTTAATCAATTAAAATCAACTGAATAATAACCAATCACACTAAAAAACAAAATTTTATGAAAATTGCTGTAATTATTGTACGTACACTGGTAGCCCTGATGTTCCTGTTTGCATCGGTAAGTTATTTTGCCATGGTTTACTTTCATGCATTCCCGATGCCTGCTGTAACAGGCAATATGAAAATTTTTAACGATGGATTGGAAGCCTCGGGTTATTTAATGTTGCTTATAAAAGTAACCGAATTGATTTGTGCGCTGCTATTGCTATTTGGCAGGTATGTTGCGTTGGCTTTGGTAGTTTTATTCCCGGTAATGGTAAATATTGTTTTGGTGAATGCATTTTTATCGCCATCGGGCCTTACTGTGGTTATCCCATTGCTGGCGGGCGTATTATTCCTGGCTTATACCCAACGTGAAAAATACGCGCCGTTATTCACGGCAAAATAAACAAGATATACACTCGGATTAAAAAATAAAACTGTTATGACGGTAGAAGTTTTTAAAACCAATGTAAACAGGCGTAAATACGCCAAAGCGTTATTAACCGAAATCCATAAGACATTTGCCGGCTATCACGCAAATTTCGACCTGGACGATTGCGATAACATATTGCGGGTGCAATGCAGCAACGGAACCATATGCGCTAACACGATGATACTTTTTTTACAACGCTTTGGCTATCGCGCCGAAGTATTAACGGATTAGCCTTAATACGCAAACAAATCCGTTATGGTTAATTGTTATAATAAAAGGAGAACATCATGTTAAAAGAAAGCAAAGCATTCAGCGGCTTTTCGGTAAACGACATCGGGAAAGCAAAGGAGTTTTACGGTAAAACATTGGGTCTCGAAGTAAAGGACGACACCTCAATGCCGGGCATTTTACACCTGGAAATTTCGGGCGGCAACACTGTTCTGATTTATCCAAAACCCAATCATCAGCCTGCAACTTTTACTATACTTAACTTCCCGGTACCGGATGTAGAAAAAGCTGTAGATGAATTAACAGCGCGCGGCGTTAAATTTATAGTTTACAACGACGAAAACTTTAAAACCAACGAAAAAGGCATTTTCACAGACGGCGGCCCCACCATAGCCTGGTTTAATGACCCGGCAGGTAATATCTTATCGGTTATTGAAGAAGCTAAATGATACCAAGTCCGAAGTCTTAAGCCCAAAGTATTAAGTCGAAAAAAGAAACACCGGCTTATGACTTCGGGCTTAGTACTTAAGACTTAACCCGTAATCACTACATTATTATTATTCGGTTTCTTTTTTAGTATTAATGCGGCAATAACGGCTATTATCAAGCCTACGGGCAGTATTTCCATGTAGGTAAATAACATTATAAAAACGGGGTTCTTATACATTTGCTTGTATGAATCCATTTTAGCAGTCTCATCGCTCAGTTCTTTTGCGCTTGCGCCGGCAGCCTTGGCTTCGGCAAGCACCTGGGTTGCGTACCTTTCCATAAAATCGGGCATAAAGTTGTAATAAATTATCAGCCAGCTAACTACATAACAGGTAGATGCGATAAGCGCGATATAAAGCCCTATCATAAACCCTTTTCCAAAAGTTATCTCGCCGCCGTTATATTTATCCCTGTAGTTTTTAACAGCTACAAATATCATGGAGAAAGCAATAAGCATAGTAGCATACCCTAAGTACATACTGCCATTGGTGTGCCCATTGGCGTAACACATTGCCATGGTAACTGCCATCAAACCGGATACTATTGCACCTGCAATTAATCCAAAAACGATCACATTTTTTTTCATTGTTTTAAGTTTAAATCTATGGTACAAATTTGGGGCTTTGGGTTTGCAACGCGGTCATACTTTAGGGTGATTTTGCTTAAATCATACCAAAGTACCA
>Ga0307515_10009298_pt1 | contig 19012 bp, 7 predicted proteins | sample 17_EM_MG_FD_194513 | JGI IMG/M metagenome (GOLD analysis project Ga0307515, IMG submission 194513) | Populus trichocarpa ectomycorrhiza microbial communities from riparian zone in the Pacific Northwest, United States - 17_EM | ecosystem: Host-associated > Plants > Roots > Unclassified | place...
GTAATAAAAAGAGTTTATACTATACTTGTTTGAAATACCATTAGTGGATCCTCTAACCTTGACACTTATTTTATCCTTGTTTAATCCTTATATCAATATCACATCTCAAAGCTCTCTTCAACTCCTTTTCTGTTATTATCTATTTCTTTATTTGTAGTTTATACAGTTAACCTTCATGTGATTCGACCCTGGTCTTGCCGGGTTATTTATTACTTCGACACTCCTACACTTAGGAGAAGACATCAACTCTTTGGTCGTGTCATGTACCTTGGCTTAAAATCTGTAACCTTTGATACAACTCTTTGTAGGCAAAAATCTCTTCCTCATAATGGATTTTATCTCATCTCAAGTATCAACTTGCCTCTCAGGATTCCTCTTGTGGCATAGTCAGTAAAAGAAATCACAACAAACTTGAATTTCTTGAGCTCTGGATAATTATGACACTAAAAAACCCATTTCATCTTCTTCTCCCATTCTAAATAAGCTTTCAGATCATTCTTCCCCTAAAAAAACTAGTATTTTTAGCTTAATTGTACCAAAATCTCCACCAAACTCAACAGTATAGTCATAGTACCTGTAATTACCTCTCCATCCAAAATTATCATCATATATATCCCTTATATATAGACGATTCTGCTATTATCCAAGCCATTCCCCATATCCCACAAACACATTATCAAAATCAACGTCACTCATGTTTATATTATCAGCCATATACTCATCCATATCATTACTAACTCGTCTAATAACCCTCCTAATATTAAATTATATTTGCTCAGGTCTATTTTAAACCCCACCATGATCATTAGTTGGTTGTTTCTCCAATTTATCCAACTTATCTCCAAATGCTTGAATTTCTAGAGCTCAGGATAATTGTGGCACTAAAAAACCTATTTCATCTTCTTCTCACACTTTAAATATGCTTTTGGATCATTCTTCCCTTTAAAATATGGTCACGATACCTGTAAATACCCTTTTGATTGAAATTATCATCATATATATCCCCTCCATACAGACGATTTTGCTGTTATCCAAGTCGTTCCCCATAGCCCATAGACACATTATCAAAATCAACATCACTCATGTCTGTATTATCAACCACAAACTCATCCATATCGGTGTTAACTTGTCTAACAACACTCCTAAAATTAAATTCTATTCGCTCAGGCCTATTTTAAACCCCACTGTGATCATTAGTAGGTTGCTTCTCCAATCTATCCAACCTATCTCTAAATTTATTGGCCATACAATCCATATGTTGTCTCAAACATCTTCAAATTTAAAAAATCAGTTAGTTGACAAAAAATATAAATTCCTCACTCACTCCCTCACATGTTTATACTCCTCTTGTGTTTTACTAAAGCATTCATGCTAATTTGTAAGATACTTTATGACAAGATAAAGACACACTAGAATTAATTAACGATATGGGAAACTAAGATTAACACAAAAAATACCTCTAAACTATAGAAATAATCTGACCAAAACTAGAAACAAGTAGAAAAACCCAAAACTACCCAATTTGTTTTTAATCGAACTGATTGAACCATTTTTTAACTAAATTGATTTGAATATTTTTTTATCTTAACTGATGTGGATTAGTTCACGAACATCAAAGACCCATCACATGTTCCAAATAGGCTAATCACAAGGTCCAAAGCGAAGACATTAAAATAAGCATTTAATGGGTTGGATGTGCAAATTTCAGCCAATGCTAAACTTGGAGATACTTTAGAGCATCAAGAGGAGGTCTTAGTATATTTAATCCATATGTAAGAGGGGCCTAATCCATTATTTGGGCCATTAAGTTTCGATAACAAGTCTGCCAATTTTGTATCAGTTTTGGCCAGCCTTGTTTTGCGATGTTTCCATGTGTTTTGTGGATTCCTAAATAGTTTTAGATTTCCTATTATGTGTGAGAAAATTAATTATTTCCTTTAAATATTAGGATTTATTATTTTTATTTTATATCCTTGTTAGGTGAGGAGAAAACATTGTAAAAGAAACAAAGGAATCCAAACTAACTTAGAAAACACATGTGGCAACAAAGTTTCCTTGTTATGCAAGAAGAATAATTCAGCAACTTAATTGTGTTTTCTATTATTGGAAGGATATCAAGAGGTAACAAAAAAGAGCATTAAAGGCAGCATCCTTTTCCTTAAAAAAAGAAGAAGGTAAATACAAGGCTGAGATTAGAATCCTATTCTAACTTGAAAACCAAAAGGGCGACAACTTCTCTTTTAGTTCCTAGGATTATTGGGCAGCATTATAGGCTATAAATAAGTCTTGTATTAGACTTGCAATATTTTCTTTTCTTTTATTCTCATGGTAGAACAAGATGTAGACTTATAGGAGGCTTATTTAATACTTTATTTTCAGCTAAGATCCAAGGCTTGTTTGGATCAGGGTTTGGGCTTACTAATAAAGGTTCTGGGTCGGTTTTTGTAAGTGGGTTAATTCAGCCCACAAGGGTAGATCCATTAGGGTTGGTTTCTCTAGACTATTGAAACACATGTAAGCCTAAATTTTGGTATTTGTTTTATCAGTAATACTTTTGAACTTTTCAGTTTGATGTGTGAGAAAGATTCTTGCATTTTTTGGTTCTTAAATGAACTAAATCTAACTTATCAAAGATTAACTGACTTCATGGCTTCATTCGACTTCATTCTAATAGTGTTGGTGCTTTGAGATAGATTTTCATTGTGTCACACTCCTATTATACCTCTTTTAGCTTTCTTGGATCATATCTTAATCTTGATTGTGGATTACATGACCACATGATCATGAGGATTGCGTCACCAATGCAATAACAAAATTTTTCTAGATAATAGGTTATTATTTTATCAAGAAACCCTAATTAACACAAACTCTAGAGCTAGATGCGAAGAAAAATAACAACAAAAACAAAGACTTAAATTTTAGGAAAAACTGAAACAAGAACAAGGAAAATAAAAGGATATAACCTGATGTTGGAGCCTAGCTTTGATACCAACTAACATGGATCTCTTAGTCACATGGTTAAGCAACCCCCAATAAAGTTGAAATACAACCTGAAAAGCTAAAAATCAGGTTTGATAGAACCCTGACCTAGATGTAACCATATACCTAAGAACCAAAGGTATTAGAATAAACTTGGACCTAGAAAGAACCATGTACCTAAGAACCCAAAGTATACGAATGATGTCAAGATGCTCATTAATATTTGATAAGTCACATGTTCAATCTTTTTGCCTACAAAAAAATGATGTTTTACCAAAAACAATCAAAAGGAAGAAACTCACGTTTATTATCATTAAGCTGCTAAAATTTACAGCTTTAAAAACATTATATAGTATCCTCTAAATAACCCTAATGAACCTTTTTTAGGTTGCAAGATAATTGGCCTAAACTAGGAATCAACTAGCATAAGTAAAAAATGAAATAAACTCCTAAACAATGACCAATAAGCCGGAACAAATTTAAATTAAAAAATAATTGTTCAACATCAAATAAATAAAATAGAATAATAAAAATAGAGTATTTATGCTAGAATTCCTCCATGTAGCTGAAATCTCCAAGCTCTCATTAGTGGTGTTTTGGCCAAAACTTAAAGTATAGAAATTCAACTAGGAAACTTTATTTTGATTGCTAGAATTTTCTTCCTTATATTGCCTCTTTTTAGTCTTCTTGGTGTGTTAGGAACACCTGTAAAATAAAGAAAAGAAATCCAAGAGAAAGATTCCCTTAGATGCTACCACATCAAGTCCATGTGGGACTTGAAATCATTGCAAAGTGTGGACTCCAATTCTTCAATGAATCCAAGCAACATTAGGAACCCTTATAGCCCAAGCCCATTCACAAGTTTAAGGAATAAATAATCCTTATTTAATCTCTATTTTCTATCCAAAATTAACCCATTACATGTCTAGACTGATTGGGCCGAAAATAGCTAAGAAAGAACACTTTGTCGATGAATATGCCAAAGTAGTAATATGTCAATTTCAAATAATTTAAATAATATGTTTCTGAACTCTTATTGAATGAAATTTTATCATAATATATTTTCATGTGTCTAGTATCTCCTTGTAAAATCTCAACTTGATCCAATATACAGTTTGAAAGATATGTCTGATCTCACAAAAAAGGTCAGTAGGCATTTTAAGGCAAAATTCAGACCTAACTTGGTTTGTATCATGATGTACCCTGAATGGCTTGCTAATGTGGTATGGTGAAAAAGCTTAGTAAAAAGTAGCGAATGTGTGTGGACTTCATCGACCTCAATAAGCCATACCCTAAACATAGTTTTCCATTTCCATATATAGATCATCTGGTGACTCCACTGCTAGTTTTGAATGCTTGAGTTTGTTGGATGCAAATTTAGGATATCATTTGATCCCCATGCATCCTAGTAATAAGGAAGAAACATCCTTTATCACTAACCAAGGAATATTTTGCTACAGATCCATGCTATTTGGTTTGAAGAATGCTAGAGCTACGTATCAATGGATAGTCAAAAAAGTTTTCAAGAATCAAATAGGCAGGAATATGAAAGCCTATGTTGATGATATGTTGGTTAAAAGTATGACTTTTGAGAAACATCTTCAGGACTTGTAAGAGGTTTTCTTTGTTTTACAGTACAATTAGATGAAGTTGAATCCTTCAAAATTTGCTGCTTTTATTATATAAAAAGAAAAGTTTATGGGACTCTTGGTTAGTAGTAAGGGTATCGAGCTTAATCCTTAAAAAATCTAGGAAATATTGAATATGACTCTCTACAAATAGTTAGGGGTGTACAAAGACTGTTGGGAAAAATCATCACCCTCAACAGGTTCATCTCTCGTTTGGGTAAGTGTTGCTTGTCATTATTCAAAACTTTAAAGATATCTTCAACTTTGAGTGGACTTCAAAGTGTCAATAAGCTTTGGAAGAATTAAAGCTACACCTTTCTTCTCCTATAGTCTTTTCACAACCTAATGAAGAAGAAGAGCTTTTTATTTACTTGAGGGCTGCTGACTTTGCAATTAATGCAGTGCTGATATGAGAATAAGAGAGAATCTAGAAATCAGTGTATTATACCAGCAAGGTACTCCATGACGCACAAGCAAGGTATATGAGGGTTAAAAAGGTAGCCATCACTTTGATTAGTGTTGCTAGGAAGCTGAAACCATATTTCGAAGCACATTAAGTTATTTTATTGACTAATCTACCTTTGAAGCAAATAACCCACAAACCTGACCTATTATGTCATTTAGTCAAGTGGGCCATTGAGCTAGGAGAGTATATGTTCTAATATTGACCTAGACCAGTTATCAAAGACCAAGCTTTAACTGATTTCATTGCGGAATGTTTCTTCACCAAAACATCTCCACTAGAGGTTGCAATTTAATTAGTAGAAGACTAATTCCCCACCGAACCTTAGGTGCTACATGTTGATAGAGCCTCTAACATGAATGGGAGTAGAATGAGACTTGTGTTGAATAGTCTTGGGAGCAAACCTTTGAATATGAAATCTGTTTAGAATTCTCATTCTTCAATAATATAGCAAAGTATAAAGCTCTTTAGGCATGCCTCATTTCAGCAGTGAGTTTGGAGGCTTACCCACTTATAATGTTTATTGACTTCCAGTTAGTGGCGCGACAATATCAGGAGCTACGTAGAGCTAAGGAGCCTTTTATGGTAAAGTACCAATAAAAGGTGCTTTTGCACATCAATTTAAAGAAGGAAAAAAAGGTTGATTTATACCTCTAAGATTTCACGATAAGACAACAACCAAGTTAATCTACTTTTCAGGCTTACCGGCAGGAATTAGTGGAATTATCACCTCATGTGTGGATTAAGGTGCTTGAAAATTCAAGTGTGAAAGAATAAAGTAACACAGTAGTAGTTATATAGAGAGATACATGGGAAGATTAGAGGCTAATTGGAAGAGCTGCATAGTATTGCCTTTAAAATAGTGAGTTATATATAAGGTATACCACATATCCATATTTGAAGTGCATATCATTAGAGGAGAAGAGTATGTGGTCAAAGAGATCCACAAATGGGTATGTGGACTCCGCACAAGGATAAGGGCCTTGGCTGCCCAGACAACTCAAGTGGGATTTTATTAGCATACATTTTTTAGAGATGCTATAAAAGTTATGAAGTGGTGTGACAAATGTCTGAGGTTTGCTCCCATGCCTCGCCAATCTTGTGTTGAGTTAACCACCATTGCCTCTTTATGACTTTCCTCACAATGGAAATGGATATATTAGGACCATTCCTAAAAGCCTCTAGGAGAACACAACTCGTTTTGTTAGTTGTTGAATACTTCACCAAGTGGGTAGAGGTAGAGGCACTAGTAAAGATAATCATTAGCAAGATTATCTTTTTTTTATTTTTATGGAAGAACATCATATATAGATTTGGACTTCCACGCATGCTTATTATTGACAACGACATGTAGTTTGATAATAGAAAGATGAAATAATAGTGTCAAAGGCCTAATATTTAGCATAGGTTCTCCTCCATCTCTCATCCTTGGAAAAATGGGTAAGTTGAACTCACTAATAAAATATTGTTAAATAGATTAAAAAAAAGATAGAGGGAGCTAAGGGTGCATGGGTTGAATTGTTAGATGAAATTTTATGGGCATACCCTAAAAGACTTAGAAAACTTTTATGGGTGAAATACCTTTCCTCTTAACTAATGGTAAAAAAGCAATGATCTCAGTAGAGATAGGATGCCTCAGCCATAGGCATTACATTTCTCTTCCATCACCAATGACCAAGGAATGAGGGCAAACTTTGATTATTTTTTTTAAAGAAGTTAAACTTAGATTTGCAATGAACAATGAGGTATATTGAAATCAAACTACTCAATATAACAATGCCAGAGTAAAGAATAGAAGATTTAAAGTGGGAGATAGGGTATTAAGGAAGTTAGAAGCAATGAACAATATTGAAAGAATAAGGAAGTCGACACTAAAATGGGATGGACAATTTAGAGTAATGAGGGTGATCAAGTCTAACACTTATCACTTACAAGATAAAAAGGGGAAAAGCTTTCCACATACATGGCATTTTGACCACTTGAAGATATACTTCAATTGAATTCTCCAATGTTGTCTCTAACTCTCTAGAATCTGCAATAAGATGTATCTCCAAAGTTTGTATCACCTATATAAAACTTAATGAAGTTTTTATTCATCATTTTTCTTTTGTTTATTTCTCCAAGTTAATCTAATATAAAGGTGAAATTATCTTCAAAGTGTCTCCATGTTATTTTATCTAAAGTTTATTCATCTTATTACTTTCTTTAAAGTAATGTTTGATCGCCTCTCTATGATAATTTTCATATCTCCATTTTATTTTCTCCAAAGTAATGTTTGATTCATTCTCCATGAGAATCTTCATATCTCTAATTTATTTTCTCTAAGGTTTATTCACCTTATTACTTTCTCCAAAGTATTGTTTGGAAAACTCTCTATAATGATCTTCTAATCTCCATATTATTTCTTTCAAGATTTATTTCTCCCCACCTGAAATTCTAAATTAAAATGATTGACAAAATAGGTTAAGTAATAGCTTCAGTTAGGATAGGCTCAGTTTGACTAAACTATATCGGTAGTTCGATATGACTGAACCAAACTTGTAGTTTGGTCAGGACAACTTATATGTCAAGTTTGGTCTGACCGAACTACATCTAAAGTTCAGTCATACCAAACTAAACTGTAGTTTGGTTAGACTGAACTGCACCTAAAGTTCGGTCAGGCTAAACTAAATCTATAGTTATTTGTATCTTTTTCCCTCTATTATTCATTCATACCCAACTTAAATTTGTTTTTTAAGTTGTATTATTTTTCTCATTGTCCCTATGGTCAATCTACCTTAAACTATTAGTCTTCAAATCACACCAAATTGTACTATATATATTCACTTTTTTATTCATTGTCAAACCATACACACCTTAATATTATATATAAACACAATTCCAAACATATCAAACATTAGACAAGTATTATCCTTTAAAGGCTGCTCGAGCTCTCCCTAATTGAAGCTCATTAAAAAGAGGCACATTTCCAAAAAATAAATGGGAAAAGTCTATATTAATGTTTCGAGAACTTTTATGGAAGTGAAGGTCTCCCATTATGTCAACCAGTGTCCTCCACTGCTGTTTTTAGTGCATGATTGGTGTTATAAGAAGTCTCAAAGTCAAAGTGATTTTCTTCTTGTGTTTGCCACCGTGAACACTCTCCTTATAACCAAGTCACTCACTTTGAGCCTATGCTAGTTCATTTTGTACATTAGTTAGCACACTATAAGCATCAAATGATATTTTCTCAAGCTCCTCAGTTCTCTTCTTGTAACTAGCCACTTCTCATTTGGATTCACTATGTCAACACAAAGAAATGTAAATTCTGCATATAAAGTATCTCTTTCTGTGCGCGTGAAGTGATATGTGGATTGTAGTTCATGAAGACTCTTCCCTGTCTAAGCTTATTTCTCCTTGCAAATAGTAATCTCCTGATGAGCCCATATCAAAGAATTGGTTATCTGTTTATGCTCTCCTTTCCATATTCAAAGAGCTAATACTTTTTTTTTGCCTTTGGAAATTTTAGAAAACAAAATTTGTTAGTAGTGATAAAAATAATAAAGGATAATTATAAGAGATCAACAACCTTTTTACTCATATAAAAAGTTGTATTCAGGTTACTAATCAATAGATTGGACATGTTACCTCCTCCAAACTGTTGAATATCTTAAGGAAAGTAACTTATTCTAGCAACAATATCTACATTTTAGCCATGGTTATCAGTAGTTGAAGGATTATCTCCAAATGTATAAGTTATGAAGTCTCTCTCTATTAGTGTATATCATGTTTCTAGGAGGTTGGAATCTACCAAGGAAAGTTCATTGGGCATGAAGCAATCACACAATTTATAGGTAGAAGGATAATGAAACCAAAGAAGAGAGATAGAAGAAGAAGTTCCAACAATAGTACTACCACTTATATTTTTATTGTTAGGGATGTTGATAGGACTTGTCAAAGTATGCATAAGAGTGGGAACAACATGATTTGGGGTATTAGTGTGTGCAAGGTTTGGTATAGGATTAGACGAGGATGTCATTGTCATGAGAGAGCTAGGATCTACAAGATTGAAACTACGCCTCTTCTTATTCCTTAGGCGTATAGCATACCTGTTCCCAACTGTTTCCATGTCAATATTGGTGTCCATTTCACCACTCTCCTATTGAGTTTCTTTTATTACCTCTACTTTAATTTCTTTTATAGTCTCTTCATCCTCCTGAACTTCCTCTTCCTAAGCTTTCTCCTTTTGAAATTCCTCCACCTAAGACTCTTCCTCCTCATCCTCTAGCATTTCATCAGAGGACAATGATAATGATGGCAATTAGGGATTTGAAGTTGGTTTTTTTATTCCTTAATTGTCTCAAAAAGTGGGGTCTGCCTATAAACAACTTAGATAAATAACAGCATGACAATTATGTTGTATAAGATGTAAGAAAGATCACAAACTATCTCTGGTGCCATAAATACTATCGTCTAGATAATACTCTTCAGCCAACTGAAAAAGGTATTATTGATAGTTATTAGTAAGATTTTAGAATACATTATCGTTATTTAGACTAAAAAAAGGACCAATATTATCTGCAATAGACACTTTCTAAACTGGAGAGCATTCTCACACCTTTTAAATAAAGGTTATAAAACCACTATAACACACTATTACCCAATCACTTCTCCAATTCTTTATTAATAATGATTTACCTTGAAAAATATCATTCAATGGATTTTGTGTTCTTCTCTTAGAAAAAATGTAAAACCATTTCATACCTTTCTTAGCATCAAGAGAACTAGATAGACTATAACAATATTTAAACAAGTCAACTATATGATTTTGGCCTTTTTATAGAACTTGTCAAAAGCTATTATAGTCATCCACCTATTTGGGTACATCTGACTCACAGATAGGTTATAGTAGGAAAATATATCTCTAATAAAACCAAACAAAATAAAATAAATAGTCAAACTTAAACATGCATATAAGGGTTGTGATCTCAAGATTTTCAATTGCTACCTCTAGTGTTCTACTTGTTCTTTCATGAGGAAGGGGAGTCCTGATGATAAATGTTAGTTCAATAATAACATTTTTAGCTATATTAATCTTGTATTGATCATGAGGTTGAGGTGGGTTAGGTGTAGGTGTAGAGGACATATATACCCTATAAGAAGATTTGATGCCTCTACTCTTACCAGTGTAATGAGAAAGATTAACTTCTCCACTCCTATTAAAAGAAGTATTAGCTTTAGAATTTTATCTACTAAATATTTATTTTTATCCAGCTAGACATACTTAAAAAGTAGAAAAATCAAGAAAAAAAAGAGATTAGATTTCTCACCGCTGTCTCTACACACTAAAGGTTCACCACAGGTAATTCAAAAGAAAGAAGAAAGTGATGCTGAAGTGGAGGAGAAGTAATGACTATTTATAGCGGTGATTCTGCTCACAACTATTAAAATGATTTTGGAACACATACGTGAAATAATGGAGATGTATAAGATTCTTAGATAATTGTTATTATCATGGTAGATCAAGATTCTCTAGCATTATCATGAACACGACCATGTGAAATGTGTATTATGATTCCTGACATAGCCATAGGCTTTAATGTCACCAACCTTCACTGGAAGTTCATGATTTTCATTGTATATATCACCATTACTTATTTCTCCTTTATTGCATATGGTTTTCTGATAAAGTAATTTTTGGACAACACTTTGTTAAAAATTTAATTGAGGGCAACTGATGAAGATGAAAAGAAAAAAAAAAGGAAGAACTCAGTTGGGCCGAGTCCCAACAATCAGTTGGGCCTAGGCCCAATCAAGTTATATATCTCTCTCTCTCTCTCTCTATATATATATATATATATATATATATGAATTAATTTTGGTTATTTTTTTTTAAATTTTCTTTCCAACATCTAAATTTATTAATTTGATGTCCCTCATATTATAAAATATAAAAAAAATCTCTTATCTTTTTAATATGAAATAAAATTATTTTTTACTACTTAATATACAAACTATATTTTATAACAGTTCCTTTAGTTTTGATCAAAACTAATTAATTAGTTCATTGATCAATATCATGATTAATTTAATATTATATTATTTAAAAAAAAACATTTTATATTCTCGTTAATGTTTCCATATTATTTATTTATTTGTTTAAAATAAATTAAAAAAACAAAATGAATGAAAGTGATTAATTAATTTGTTTTTGAAATTAACATATTATTTAATTTATTTTGAAAAATTAGAATATCTAATTTATAATTTACTTTATTGGAAAGTTACAAAGCAAATTTTTTTGGCTTTTGGTGCAAAAACCCAAAGTACCAAGAAAATAAATAAATAAAAAGAAGAAGCCTAAAACATGATTTTGCCAAAAGAAACTCTAATACCAATATATTTAAAACCAGAGCATGCTGTAATTTTTTTTAGAGTCTTAAATTAACTTATTTTTCAAATGGGGTGTAAAAAAGAGTTTTTTTCTACGAATTCCACATGTAACCCACTGTTGACTAAATTATATATTATTTTTTAAAATATTTTTGTTTTAAAATATATTAAAATAATATATATTTTTATTTTTTAAAATTTATATTTAATATTAACATATTTTAAAAAAATTTAAAAATTTTCAAAAGTAAAATTATACCCCAATAATAAACATGATCTAATAAAAAACAAAAACAATTATTACTTTCTTTTATTTATTTATATATATATATATAATAAAAAAATACAAAAATTATTTGCTTTAAAAAAAATCAAAATTATTAAATTTTATGACAGTTAATAATAGAATTTTTTGTTGTAAGATAATTATTTTTTAAAATATAATTCATTTATAAATAATATATATTTGTTTTTAAATTTTTAAAATTTATATTTAATATTAACATATTTTAAAAAAAATTTAAAAATTTTCAAAAGTACAATTATACCATAATAATAAACATGATCTAATAAAAAACAAAAAAAAATTATTACTTTCTTTTATATATATATAATAAAAAAATACAAAAATTATTTGCCTTGTTTTAAAAAAAATCAAAATTATTAAATTTTATGACAGTTAATAATAGAATTTTTTGTCATAAGATAATTATTTTTTAAAGTTTAATTCATTTATAAATAATATATATTTGTTTTTAATTTTTTAAAATTTATTTTTAATATATTTATTAAAATTATTTAAAAATACAAAAAAAAAATCATTTTAAAAAAAAATTCAATTTTCTTAAAAACCACGCAAAGCCGTCGAAACAAATACGGCAAGGCCATTCATTAACTGCGAATCAATAAAGTCTTCTCTGGACGGAGTAGAAGTTCTTTTTCGATTGAAGAAGCATCTTTAACTGCGCGAAATCAACGATTTCTTACTTTCTTTCTTTTTATTTAGCAATTGATTTCGAAAAAACACACGCACACTTTATTGCTGCTATTACTTCGTTTTTGGAAAAGTGAAAAAATGGCCATGGCTGGATTGTACCGTCGAATCCTCCCTTCTCCTCCTGCCATCGATTTCGCTTCCGCCGAAGGAAAGGTAGGTAATCCTTGCTGGTTTTTCTACTTTTTTCTTTTTTTTTCTTTTTTTATTAGAAATTAGAGAAAAATTAGATTTTTTGGTGAGATTATATAGCGTGTAGTTTTGTAAATTTGAAGTACTATAAACTTTATTTACTAGCTTTTATTTGCATGATTTTTTGTGTGATCCGTGTGGTTTTATTTTTTGTGTTTTGTGGTGATTTGATTTTTTTTTTTTTTATGGTTTATGTTTTTCTAATTAGTGCAAAATTGTGGATTGCAGCAACTTTTTATGGAAGCAATTCAAAATGGAACGATGGAAGGTTTTTATAGGTTGATTTCTTACTTCCAGACACAGTCGGAGCCTGCGTATTGTGGTTTGGCAAGTCTTTCTATGGTCCTGAATGCCCTAGCTATTGACCCTGGGAGGAAATGGAAAGGTAATTTTTATTTATGATTTGTATTCGTGGCGGTAATGTCTTTTTGTAGATTAGTTTGGGGCTAGTAGGATTGCCAGTGGTTTGCTAGGACGGATGATGCTAGAGATACTTAATTTTTATTTTTTAACTGAAATACTAAGTGACGTGACATAATGGAATTTGTGTTTTTTCAACCAATCAATTTTATAATTATAATAATTTTCCCATTAAATGTGATAAGATATTCCATCCATGATTTGAGATTCTTGATTTTTTTCAAAAATTAGCATGTTTTTTTTTTTAAAAAAAAAAATTGGAAAAATAATACCGTTTAAAAAAGAATTGGCAAAATAGCACATTGTATACATGTCATAATTGAGAAAAATGACATTCAACCTCGTCGGTATTCAAAAACGCGTCATTTCAAAGAAATTGTGAAATGAGCTGTTGTACAAATTATTACGAGAAGAGAGGAGAAAGAAATATTGAATGTCTTTATTTATTTATTTTTTCTTCTCTCCTCATTATCACAATTTGTTTTTGAAATGTTGCATTTCTGAATAGTGATGAGGTTGAATGTCACGTTTCTCAATCTTGACATGCCCAAACTGTGCTATTTCACTAATGTTTTTTCAAAGGATGTTACTTTACAAACTTTTTTTTAAAAAGCACGCTAATAAGCAAAAATAAACGAAATTCTTTCCTTGTAATAGATGCCACATCATTTAGTAGCAAAACTTAGTAAAACAATTTAGTACCCCTAGCATTACCCTTGTTAGGACTATCTGAATTGATTCGGTTTTTGAGTTACCACAAAGTATGTGTTAGAAAGTGGTCTGTTACTGGCAGGACCTTGGAGGTGGTTTGATGAATCTATGCTAGACTGCTGTGAGCCTTTAGAACAAGTTAAAGCTAAGGGTATCTCATTTGGGAAGCTAGTGTGTTTGGCTCACTGTGCTGGGGTTAAAGTTGAAGCGTATCGAACAAATCAAAGCACTATAGAGGACTTCCGTGTACACATTATGAGATGTTCAACTTCTGATGATTGCCATTTGATCTCGTCTTATCATAGAGGAACTTTTAAACAGGTATTCATCTTTAAGTTGATTGAATCTTTTTCATAATTGTTTACTTTCTAATGAATCCAGATAATTTTGCTATGTTACATTTTGCTTCATTCGTTAAAGATTTAATGGCAGAACTGGGTGGATCTACATTGCCTCTGATGTTTTTGTTATTTGGGTGTGTAATAGGAAAAGAATACTAACATCAATAATTTCGTTTATTATTTTGTTGCTTATATGCCTCCAGTAATAAATTTAGCACTCCCTACTTAATTTAGCACAAGAAGTTTTTGGGAACTCTTTTTATTTTTTTTTTAAATTTCCAGACAGGAACTGGTCATTTTTCGCCTATTGGCGGTTATCATGCTGGGAGGGACATGGCACTGATTTTAGATGTTGCGCGGTTCAAGTATCCTCCTCATTGGGTTCCACTAACACTTCTTTGGGAAGCAATGGATAGGACTGATGAGACAACTGCACAACGAAGAGGGTATGGATTTTTGCTCAGATACATTTATAACTCTTGGTGGACGCCACCTAAATTTGATAATTGGCATATCACAATGAATTGAATACAGTGAAAAGCCAAATTTGCTTTCAAATGGAAAGACAATGTCTAAATATTGTAATTATGCAGCAGGATCAATTTTTCATTGCTCCACAAACTTTTTGGATAGATCCAATTCCAACTTTCAATTTGGATCCTAAAATTGACAACATATCAGCTGGCGAAATTCATCGGAGGCAATCTACATGTATGACTCTAATACATTGATCTCGGCCAAAGGGAAACACTGAAACTAATTAACTAAGGGTTTTTATCTCAAAAGGGTTGCAAGAAATTGAGGCAATTATTCCCACTGATGTCCTCTACCTTGATATAATAGTGATCTAAACCAAATAGTTTACTTTTCAATTTACTTTTGCATTTTATCAATCTTCCTTTTTCTGTTGGTTGTCTATTCCAAGTTGATGCGTTTTCCATTATCTATTTTTCTTTGGTACTTAATTGGTATGACATCATCATTTCTCTATTTGCCTATGTTTCAGGTTCATGTTAATATCGAGGCCTCACACAGAGCCAGGACTGCTTTATACCCTGGTACGATTATAGTTACAGTTGCTGGCATTCATGGTGTAAACTGCATTACTGCGCACATGCTCACTGCACTTCCATGGATGTTTAGTTCCTTATAGTTTGACCCTTCTGCCTGCCCTTCCAACTTCCCCCACATTTATTTGTAACTTTTAATTTTTGGTATAATGTGTATGTAGTAGAGTTCTTAAGCTGTATTTTGAGCATATTTGCAAGTAGCTAGTTGCATTTTCTTTTCTCACCACGCCCATGTGAATTTTTTTTCTTGCAAAGCAACTACTTTGCTTTCATTGTTCTAATAATGGTGTGTGTGGCAGAGCTACAGTTATTAAAAAGAGGGGGGGGGGTAATTAAACTAAACGAAATGGGGTCATAAATTAAATAAGAAAATTTTTGGAGGGGTGTAATTGTAGGAACCTTAAATATAAGGTCTAAATTTAGCTTTTTAAAAAAAACTTGGGGAGGGCCATTAGCTGTAGCTCCACCCCTGAGTGGAGCTAAAGGGACAATTATAGATTTGTCTTCTTAAAAGGTTGGAGGAAGTTAATGCTGGACAGAGTGCCTTAGTGTGTTAGATTCAATGTTCATACCCATCTAAGATATTGAAGAAAAAGAACCATTGAACATATAGTGTTTTAGTTGAACCTTTATATGCTTGATGGTGGCGGCACTTGGATGCCCTATCATAAATCTAAAGAAAATGAAAAAAGAAAAAGAAAAAGAAAAAGAAAACAAAGAAAGAAAAAAAACTCAAGAAGGCTAGCACATATAATTTCAGAAACACTCCTAAAAGTAATCCCATCAATTCAGTTTTAAATGGTGTAAGGCAAGTTATTTTGGATTCACCATTTTGCTTCACTGCAATTATGCAGAAACTTTGGCCTGGCATTGGTAGAATGCGAGAATGAGTTTGTCTCAGACAAGCACCTGCCTAAATTGTTCAGAATATCTAGTTTTATATTGTTTTGGAAAAGACCCGAGATGCCTGAAATTTTGGATGACTTGTATTGTTGGTATTATGTAACAATTTTAAACCTTTGTGCAGAGCTGCAAGCATGAGAGTTGGGTTGGTGTTGCAAAGTATTTAATGGATGATGTTCCTCTTCTCTTAAAGTCAGAGGATGTAAAAGATATTAACAAAGTTCTCCATGTTGTTTTCTTATCACTCCCATCAAGTTTTGGGGATTTCATCAAGTGGGTCGCAGAAATTCGGAGACAAGAGGATGGTGGTCAAAGTCTAAGCCAAGAGGAGAAAGGAAGGCTTTCTGTCAAGGTGTTGTATAGCTTCATCTCCTTTCAGTTCTTTCTCGTAAACTAGCAGGATGTTTTTCTGCAGTTTGTAAACTCTTGCCCTTAAAATTTTGAAAACTAACCTTTTGATTTGGCAGGACGAGGTGTTGAAACAGGTGCAGGAGACCGACCTTTTTAAGCACGTTGTGGCATTTTTGTCTTCATCAAATTCATGTTGCAGAAATGTACCAATTCTGGATCAAGAAGATGATCTGCCTGATATTGCTGCAAGTGTCTGTTGCCAGGGGGCAGAGATTTTGGCTGGGAAGTCTGCTTCTGTGGAAGGGTATTTCTGTAAGGAAAAATGTGTGAAATGCTTGAAAGCTAATGGTGACAAGCCTATTACTTTGATTTCTGGGACAGTGGTAGATGGTATCAGTGAGCAGGGGCTTGATGTGCTGGTTCCTTCATCTCAAACAAAAATGATTTGTTGTGGCTGTGGTCCAAGCAGTCACATTGGGATGCACCCAGCTGGCAATGATGTTTTAACAGCACTTTTACTGGCTTTGCCTCCAGTCACATGGTCTGGTATCAAAGATGAGAAACTTTTGCAAGAAATAGATGCTCTGGTTTCAACTGAACATCTCCCAATTTTGCTTCAAGAAGAGGTATGCATTGTCTTTCTACTTCTATTTGTTTTGCTTTGGTTGCCATAATCAGTAATTTACTTGTAAGTGGTAGCTGTTCAAAACAAATGTAAGAAAAGATATGAATTGTAGATACTGAAACCTTGGTATTGCTTTGTCTGTTTACTTGGAAAGCAGAAGCATGTTGCCCTATTTTTCAAATGACCGTTAGGGTTGACAAAACTTGTGGTTCATCCTAAAGAAATGATCATGTGGCATGAGAACAGACTAAGTCTGATCACCATTCATACCTTTTGGTTTTTGTGTGTGAGTTGTATTTCTCGCCACATGTTTGTTGTGATTTGGATTTATGGATATAAAAGGGAAAACTGAATGTTCCAGACTTCCATTTTATTACCTTGATTGTGATGGTGATATGGTCATCAATGGCTTGATGCCTTCTGAATCTTTCTGTTTCTGGGTTAATTTCTAATCTATCATTGTCCAATGTGGCTATGGCAGGTTCTGCATCTACGGCGTCAGCTCCACCTCCTCAAAAGATGCCAAGAGAATAGGGTAGATCAGGATCTCGGCGCACCTCTTTCCTAGCATTTTCTTTACATGCTCTCTGTAAATTCATTATCTTTAAGCCAAAAATGTACCTACCCATGGAAGATTTATAACCCACAAAAACCCTAGGGACTGAAATGACTTCACAGAGAAGCTGCATTTGTCATCCACGCACCAAAACTCGTGGTAGGCAAGGCTTGTTAGCATAGTTATCAGACCTGACCTAGAGGTCGACTCGGCCAAGAAGCCGGGTCCCGGGTTACATGGGTTGACCCAGGTCAACTCGAGTCAACCTGGAAAAATAAAAAAAAAATATTTGAAGTTTTAATATTTCATATGAATATAAAAAAATTAAGAAACAATCCATGTGAACATAGACTATATATGTTATAAATAATTAAGTTTAAAAGATTATTTTAAAAGGTTTTTATTTCACATTGAAAAAACATAATATTTTTTTCTTGTAAATATAGATTATATATACTAAAAGATTTTAAATTTCACATTGAAAAAATAATTTTTTTTTCTTATGAATATAGAGTGTATATACTAAAGGGTTTTTAATTTTATATTAAAAAATAAAATATTTTTCTAGTATTTATATGGTAAACTTTAAAATGGGTAATAATCAACTAAAGAATATAATGAGTGTTCAAGCGTCTTGATTATTTGTTGTTGTTTTTCCTTGAGAAAGTCATTCAAAAATCATATCTTCTCCTTTAAATTGTTTCCTTAGATGGTTTGTTGTGTAAAATATTTTACATGTAAAATGTTTTTTAGTGGTGGTGATAGAGGAGGAGGTGAAGATGAGATTATGGTGGTAAAAGTAGTAGTGGAAGTAAAATATTTTATGTAAAATATTTGAAATAATTTGACGTCTTATTCGAAAAATATTTTATAAAATTTTACGAGTTGAAGATATTTTCAGTAAATAAATTAAATTTGAAGGTTGATTGTAAAATATTTTTTATTGACTAGTTTTTTTATAAAATATTTTATGAAAAAAAAACATGTGAATATTTTTTAAAAACAAACATGGAAAAATTTTAAAAATATTTTACATATACAACTATTTTCTGCGCATCTTCTCTGTTATAGCTGTTTTTTTCCCTATAATTTAGAGACGACATGGTAAAGATTTGAAAGTTTCACTACTTTTACATGCAAAGGAACCACCTTCAGGTTATTGCAGGAAAACGTACCACGAAGTAAAGGATCAACAGCTATTTCGAACCCTACAGCAGTATTTGGAGACTTTTCACTCAGCATTTCTAACTAGTCTGGCTATATTGTGAATGTCATTGGTTATTGAAGAAAATACCAATGGCGTTCCGCAAATCTTGCCTTGTGCATAGTGATTGATGCATGCCAAGTGTGTAAGAACCATTTGTCACAGACAAATCAGGAAGAGCAATGGTGGTTTTATTCTATTCA
>Ga0307515_10009299_pt1 | contig 19011 bp, 9 predicted proteins | sample 17_EM_MG_FD_194513 | JGI IMG/M metagenome (GOLD analysis project Ga0307515, IMG submission 194513) | Populus trichocarpa ectomycorrhiza microbial communities from riparian zone in the Pacific Northwest, United States - 17_EM | ecosystem: Host-associated > Plants > Roots > Unclassified | place...
GATGTTTGGTTAATTAACACACTCTATAGTTTATATAGTTTCTATTAAAAACCTTTTTTATTATAAAATAATTATAATTTATAGTTTTTCTAAATTTATCATTTTAAACCACAACAACAAAAGCATTCACGATACCAAACAAACTAAAAGGCATTTTTCTAACGAGAAATATATATTTGATTATTGCAAGGAACCTCAACTTAAAACATGTCTCCATCAAACACATACAGAGAAAATCTCATGAACTTTTGTTTCTTTTCCCTTCCATGTCTGGTTATTAATTATAAGGTTCGAGTGGGGAACTTGAATGCTTGATTGGGATCAAAGTACGTGCTTTAAAGGTAGCAAGGAAATCGACTTTGGCAACTTTCCCTTTTACCAATCTTTTGTTGGCTTTCTCGTGTCTTTGGACAACCTTGCTGGTTCTAGCCCTCATCCAAAAAGGGTACCGACCCACAGCCACATGGCTCTTAGCCATCTTATGATGTTGAAGTTAGTGGTTAATCAAAGGGTTGCTGTTTCTTTTGACTGACTTGGCCACCGCATTTTTATATCGATGTACACTTATGATTTCACATTTTTGTACTTGTCATAAACACTCTTGCCTTCACCAAGACTACTATTCCAAAGATTATCATGCATGGGTGGTTTTAACAGTTACTGTGAGCTAAAAATTTCATATTCAACTCAGCCTAGAACGTTTGATCGATCTGGTGACCTGTCAATTTAGAATATGACTGGGGTCAAGTTGTATATTTAATTAAGTGGGAGTCGATCATGTCAAGCCCGGTCGACTTAATCAATTAAACTGTCCGAGTTGATTTGCGTACCTTTGATTTAATTAGTTTAATAACAGTACTAGCATGTGCTATAAAATAATTTATAATATAGGAGAATCCTTTAATTCAAGTGAACAGAAACAAAGGTTATCCACAATTCTCCATTCATGCATATGCATAGAGGAGCGAGGTCACAGCTAGCACATGCACCTCCTCTTCTCTATGCATGATATATGTATAGTTAAATAGTTTTTGAGCCAAAAAACTGGCAGTTTTATGAATGCAGTGCCAGTGGCTGTGGTCCTCGTTTCAATTAAAATTATCTCACAACTACTGGCCATCATGTACACACACAAACGTTCATATATATGAGGTTTGATGCTGATACTGGTCGCATCCGGATCCTGACAAGTGTCTTTCGTGTGAAGAATGGGTCCACCAAATGACATTAATTTGATGACCTCCACCGCTTGTGACAAGAATATCTAGGGTGTAAAAGCAATATTTATTGATCATGCATGTTTTTGACTGACAGATTAGGGCAAAGCTGAAACAATTGTTGTTAATGTTTTTTCTGTATTTGAATTTGCAAGGGAGCATAGATGCTCGCCGTTTGATGTGCTCACACTATTTAATCTAATTAAAGCTTGTATAGCTATATATATCCTAATTAAGTTGCCTCTCTACTTTCTGCCCGTTAATTACCTTTTGTCTTTTCTATTTGTTTTCTATCTATTCTAGTATACATGCTGCAGGCCGTCTGTTGCTCGATTGTTTTTGTGGTGTAGCGTAGTAATATTTTTGATGTTTTTGTTGCGATATAAGCATTAATTGCAAAAACTAACATGATCTAATATTTTTCATTCGTGGAATTAATGATATTGAAGACATGGTTTTACGAATAGAATGACTTTTTAGTGCACACAAATAAATATTACGCACCCATAATTATTCCTTTTCTTGCTAGGAAGTAGTACTGATCGATCACTTCAGTATAAAATTAATAAAAGCAGCATAGGTGCATGCATGCATGTGGATTATTAGCGGTGAAGTTCAGTACATGAATGTGGAAAAATTTAATAAGAATTAGACAGTTTTCCATACGAAGAAGAGGCAGAACTGCGAGTGTAGGGGCATGCATGCTAGAATTATAGGGAGGGGAGGGGAGAAGAAAGGCACATGTGAGATGAGATAAAGAGGGTTGGTTACCAGCTAGCAGCAAGAGGAGACCACAGATCGCTATCCAATGATCAATAAATGAAGATGAGAGCAAAGCCTATTGAGCCCATGACATGTTTAGAAGCCCCCATGCATGTCCAAATTCAGGCAGGCCCTTTTCCTTTTCCTACATAGAGTTGGATTTCACAAATCATTTGCTTTTGGGTTCATAAAGCATATTGTCTAATTATGAGATGCAAAATTAAGCATGTCCAAGGGGATATGTTGCAAGTTAAAATTACTATTTTGATTTGACACAAATTTGCCAAGTAATTAACCAAAAATAAAAAAACACTATATATCTAATATACACATTAACACTACGGCTTAATTATATAATTGAAAATAACATATCTTCATTTATTTAATGTTTTGAAAAAAATAAAAATTCACTGTGAACTTATCCTACAAATATGTTTATTTATATGTTTCCGTCTAGGTTTTATTATAGAATGTATAGCATGTATATATCAGAATAGAAAATTAATATAGGATTATTCCAATGTTGTAATCCCTACAGTTACTGCAGTGTTCTACCGCATATATATAAATAGGAAGGTTGGTTAAGGCATAACCTAACACATTCTATTATTCTCAACTTGGTATCATAGCCGCAAGCCCTAAAAATTAATTAAACTACTTCTCGCATAGCCTCACAACCTCCCTTCTTCAATGGAACAGCTGTCACATACATCTTCCTCTGCTGCAGCACCAGCAGTCCATCCTTCTTCTCTGGCAGTGCAGCCCTCTTCTCCTGCAGCGCCTCCTCTGCTCTCCTCTGTTGCCTCACCGCCTGGCTTCTCCTCTGTCATGGCTGGTGAACACCTCTTCTTGCAGCCCACGTCTAATGCAACTGTTGTCTCTGTTGCCGCAAGCATTATCTCCCTCTCTCACACTCATCAAGTCATCTCCCTCAAATTAACAAACACCAATTATTTATATTGGCGTATGCAGATGCTGTCGTATCTCCTAGGCCAAGGAGTTTTTGGTTTTGTTGATGGCTCCAACACATGTCCACCTTCACATGTTCTTGCCAGAGATGGTATCTCTCTTCAAGTAAATCCGCTCTTTCTTCGCTGGAAACAACAGGACCAACTCATTCTGAGTGTTCTTCTTTCCTCCCTATCTATGGAAGTTTTGCATCTTATTGTTGGCTGTCAAAGCTCTTATTCAGCTTGGCGCACTCTTGAGCACGCTCTTGCTTCCACCTCCAACTCTCGTATTATACAACTTCACGGCTCTCTTCAGGATCTTCGACAGGGTGATGAATCAGTAACTCAATTTATGCAAAAAGCTAAAGCCTTATTTGATGAATTGGTCATTGCTGGTCGGCCAGTTTCGCTTGAAGATTTCAATTTATATGTGTTTCGTGGTCTTCGGGGAGAGTTTAAAAACTTAGTTACAAGTCTTATTACCAAGGCGAAACCTTTATCATATGCAGATCTTCACAGTCATCTCCTCACGCATGAGTTTCTTCATAAATCTTCAGCTGCCATACATGCTCCTCTACTGCCCACACCCAGCACTCCATCATCTGCCCTTGTTGCGCAACGCCAGACCTTTGGCAATTCTGGTCGCAGCAGGGGCCGCTTCAATGGTGGCTGGCGTCCCAACCAGTCTAGCAGCAGAGGCAACCGGTTTGCTGGTTCCAAACTTGATCACTGCAGCTTCCAAAACTCCTTCTTCGGTGACAGTCGGCAGGGCTCTTGGCAGCGCAATAGGGGGCAGAATCCACGCTGCCAACTGTGTCAGAATTTCGGTCATACAGCTCCCCACTGTCCTCAATTCCAGCAGCGAGGTTATGGCCAACAACCTACTGTCAATCTGGTGCAGCGCAATCTCTCCTCAACTGGTTCTGTTGATTGGTTTTCGAATACCGGTGCCAATCAACACATCACACCTGATCTTGCCACCTTGACTGCTTCAGAACCGTATCTTGGTAATGATAATTTGCACGTTGGTGATGGTTTAGTTCGTCAATTGGTCTCATCTCCTCATAGTCTTGGGGCGCTCTTTAGTCCCTCCTCTGCTTCGCCCACCTTGGCCAGCATTCCTGCAGATTTGGTCTCTGCCTACAGCCCCTCCTCTGCTGACAGTCCTGTGCTTGAGGCTGCTTCTTCATCATCCTCTCCTGCAGGTCTGCAACTTATGGTTGATTTATCTTCTTATCAGCTGCCACAGGTCTCCTCACCGCCATCATCTTCCCCTACGTCTCCACCAGCACGCAGCAGACATCTTATGACTCTCAGACCGCGGCAGCCGAAGACAGCAAATCTGGTTGTTTTCGCTGTCGTCACCTCTACCTCCACACGGGTACTGCATTCTCCCTCTTCTGAGCCTTTTTCATTTTCTGACGTTGACCGGTATGCAGTTTGGCATAATGCTATGTGTGATGAGATCGCCACTTTGCGCACAAATCGCACTTGGTCTTTAGTTCCATTTCATCCTTTGATGAACGTTGTTGGCAATAGATGGGTATATCGGATCAAACGTCGTGTTGATGGTAGTATTGAGCGCTATAAAGCGCGCCTTGTTGCTAGAGGTTTTACCCAGCAGGAAGGTATTGATTATTCTGAAACCTTCGGTCCAGTTATTAAGAAGGCCATTGTTCGATTGGTTTTCTCTATTGCGGTTTCGTGAAATTAGAAGATTCATCAGCTTGATATTCATAATGCCTTTCTCAATAGTGTTCTTACTGAAGAGGTCTACATGAAACAGCCTCCAGGTTTCGTTGACTCTTCTCTTCCATCTCATGTGTGCAGATTGCACAAATCATTGTATGGTTTGAAACAGGCACCGAGAGCATGGTACACTCGTCTAAGTGATTTTTTGCTCTCCATCGATTTTCGAGCTTCCAAGGTTGACACCTCTATGTTTATATTATCTGATGGTACTAATATATTTTATCTCCTGGTGTATGTTGATGATATTCTGCTTACGGGTAGCAACTCTGCTATGCTTCATCACCTTATACAGTTACTCAGCTCTGAGTTCAAGCTTCGTGACTTAGGTGATGTTCACTACTTTCTGGGTATTGAAGTTCAGTCTACCGGTATGAGTTTAATGTTGCGTCAACATAAATATATTCTTGACATCCTCACCCGAGCTGGTATGACTTCCTGCAAACCCGTTGATACTCTAGTCTCCTCTTCGAAAGTCACTTTATTACCGGATCACTCATTCTTTGATCCTACACGATTTTGTCAAATCATGGGTGCTCTTCAATATCTTACCTTCACCCGTCCAGATATATGTTTTGTTGTTAACAGAGTCTGTCAGTTTATACATGCTCCTACAGATTCTCATTGGGCCGCTGTTAAGCGTATTCTATGTTATCTTAAAGGTACGACATCTTATGGTTTTCATATCACTCGAGGCTCCTTTTTTGCTCTACATGGCTTTACAGATGCAAATTGGGCTAGTAGTATTGATGATCGAAAGTCTACGGGTGGCTATCTTGTCTTTTTTGGTTAGACGCCGATTTCTTGGAAATCTGGCAAGCAACGCATGGTTGCTCGCTCCTCTACTGAGGCTGAGTATAAAGCCCTTGTTGATGGTACCGTTGAAGTCATTTGGCTTCAATACTTGTTAACAGATTTGCAGGTTCCCTCAGTCTCTGCTCCTACCATTTGGTGTGATAATCTTGGTGCTACCTATCTCTCAGTCAATCCTATCTTCCATGCTCGTACTAAGCATGTTGAAGTGGATTATCACTTTGTCTGTGACCGCGTTGCCAAGAAAAAGATTCAGATTCGTTTTGTTCCCTCTTGGGATCAACTTGCCGATGTCTTCACTAAACCGCTTCCTGTTGCATCCTTTACTGCTTTTCGGTTCAAGCTTCGAGTTGATCCCCCACCCTCAGCTTGAGGGGGCATATTATAGAATGTATAGCATGTATATATCAGAATAGAAAATTAATATAAGATTATTTCAATGTTGTAATCCCTATAGTTACTGCAGTGTTTTGCCGCATATATATAAATAGGAAGGTTGGCTAAAGCACAACCTAACACATTCTATTATTCTCAACTGGTTTTTATAATCAAATTATATGTTTATGTCTCTTTTGTTTTTATTTTTTTATAAGTAAAGAATTGAAGCTTCTACTAGCTAGGGTTTTATCCATCATAATTAGTTCTCCATTTCTTATTTTATGGGCACAACAAGATATTCAAACGAGTTGTTGATTGATTATCATCAATTTTAATTATAAAAAAAAATTAATTTAAAAACTCTCACACACCATTGCCTTATACATATGCTCATCAAATATGAGTATGGCTTCATAATTCTACAGGATTATGACTTAGGATAGATCACATGCATTAATGATATATGATCTAATCACCTTAATCGGGACAGCTTTGTATATATATCTAGTAACTTAATCCAAGAAACGAAAGAAATAAAAATACATAATGCAGTATGTAGTATGGGATATAAGATCTGATCAATGATTGGAAAAATTTACCTGAGTTAACCTAAGTTTTTATTCTCTCTAAAAACCTGGAATGAAGTGGTTTTTTATATAAAAAAAGGTTTTTTTATTGTCCCAATACAAATTAATATTTGTAATGCCAAAGTAAAGCCAATTAAATATTCACAAATTTGCCGTAGTCATACCTCGTCGTTTATGTATACAAACACACCTTCGATTTTTCTACTTATCAATATAGAACTACACATGCAATCAATTTCTTCTTGAGAATTGGATCTACATTCTTTGGTAAACAAAATATATAACTTAATTTCTTAATTTACAACGCTTCCTATTTTCATGGCAATTCTTAAGAAGAAAAAAGCTTGTCTTCAAGAGACATGTCTCTCATGTGATCCTTTTTACGTACGAAAATTGTCTAAAGAGATAGATAGATAGACATGCCCTAGAGGTGTGTGCACTGTGACTTCAAGGTGAGCTTTCTGATGGATAATTAATGCCACTGTGAAAATAATGCCTTTCCTAAGCAAAGATGGGTCACCTACCAAATATGACATTAGCAGATTAATTGCATGATGAGCAAGTAGTTGAGGAAAAGATAGGGTAGGGTAGGGTCAGAGGTGGCAGAGTATACAGCACTTGTTTGCTCCTCATCCTTGGTATACCAGAAGATTTTTCAATTATTGGTGGATTTTTTGGGATGCAAAGTTTGTTTGGAATTATGTTACAGAATGTTACTTCACGTTATGATTAATAGTAACTTGCTAAAACCAAAGAAAAGATCTTATGAATAATAAATGTAAGGTAGAAAAAAAAATTGGTGCGTCATCTTCTTTTCTTATGTTTCACCAATGCAAAGAGCTCATCCTTTCTCTGGCTATGCCCCATGATAATAACTGTCCATGCCCTGTAAATGGGAAATGGAATCTTCACTGATTCTTTCCTCCAACTAGGAGGTTTCAAGAATCAGATCTAACGTTCCTTGCTTGGATTTTTCGTCAGAAACGAAGAGAAATCACGAAGCCAAGGAACCGTATATATTGAAAACTTCTGTTGTTAGAAGTCTCACCACATTATAGTTTTAGGTAGTGCGAGCATAGGAGCATGGAGCATGAAGAGACTAATGGTAATGGGACTCGTCTTTCGACCAAGGCCAAGATTCTTGATGAGATAGGTAAATATAATTCAGTCAACTCACTTTCTTTTCATAGCTAATGCAGGTTAATTATAAGTCTGCGATTTTAATGATTTATCGATCTCTTGTAGTTGCACTTCCTAAGGATTGCAGAGTAGCTGACACTAAATCACTGCCTGAATTAATTGCAGCAGTTAGTCCTGAAGAGTTTCTAAAATATTACTCTTTGAATATGAACAGATAGGATAGAAGCTTAGGAATTTACTCATGGATGGTTCGCACCCTCAAATTTAATTATATTCTTTTGTCTAGTGAGGAATTCAGAACCCGAACATGGTCTGTGTAAGAAGTTTTTGCCTGCGATTCTATGTACTTGCATGCATATTACTTCAGTTAGTTGTAAAAAAAAAAAAACATTGTTGAGTTCAGATATCAGAATAATCATACCATAAGAACTTCTCATTCTTAATTATCAATCATGATAATATCAAAGAGTTAATTTAACCAAAAAAAAATTAGAGAAATTATATTTGAAAAACATCTCAACCCAAAATATTAAATTGTTAGGTAAAACTTATAAAAATAATGAGATTTAAACTCTTGATCATTTTGTTAATAAAATCCAAACATATAAACTTAAAAGCTTAAGTAATTAAGTAAAGTTTTAAGAATAATTTTATATTATTCTCTAACAAATTCTTTTAAAAAAAGTTCTATAAATTTAATTTATACCTGACATTGCCCATTGCTGAATGTGGACTATCCGGGGGTTAAATTACGGTCATGGCTATTGTTGTTGTGCATCGTTAATAATTATTTAACAAAATTTAGCAATCCATAACTCTCTAATAATTTCACTATCTAATAACCATCGTCGCTGATCAACGATTACTGACCCCAATTGTCTTTGTCAAAACATGATTTTCTGCAGAAGAGGTAAACGATTCACCAATCGAGCAAGTCAAGCTCACAGTGCCGATTACAGATGATCCAACATTACCATGCTTGACATTTCGAACATGGGTTTTGGGGATCGCATGTTGTGCTCTTCTGGCATTTGTGAATCAGTTCTTTGGTTACCGTCAAAATATACTCTATGTAACATCAGTTTCAGCTCAGATTGCTTTACTGCCAATAGGAAGGCTTATGGAATCAGTTTTACCGAACAAATTTATTCGGTTTCCCCGAACTAAATGGGCACTTTCATTGAATCCAGGGCCTTTCAACATAAAAGAACATGTTCTGATCACCATATTTGCAAATGCTGGATCAAATACTGTGTTTGCAGTGGGAATTATCACCATCGTGAAGGCATTTTATCATGGTCGTATAGATGCAATACCAGCTATGTTGTTAACGCAGACGACTCAGGTGAACCTCTCCTAAACTCCATAGCAATTTTTTTCTTGAGGTGAAAATAAAATGCAGGTGATGACTTAGAGAGAATTGATTAATGCTTTGCTCTTTCTTCAATATGCTTAATAAAACATGCTTACTTCCAATTTTGTTGAAACATTCAGTTGTTAGGATATGGATGGGCTGGACTTTTCAGGAAGTTCCTTGTTGATTCCCCTTACATGTGGTGGCCTTCCATTCTGGTTCAAGTTTCCCTCTTCAGGTGTCTCCTGCAACCCCATTTTCTATCAGTTTAGATTAGCATCTCCTCTTTTCTCTTCTCTAATTCGTTTTTCTTTCGAATCCTCCAGGGCATTGCATGAAGTTGAGATCAGGCGTAAGGGAGGCCTAACGAGGCTGCAGTTCTTCCTCGTGGTCCTTGTATCAAGCTTCGCATACTATATAGTCCCCGGCTATCTCTTCCAATCTGTAACGGCTCTTTCCTTTGTCTGTTGGATATGGAAGGATTCGGTCACTGCCCAACAAGTTGGCTCAGGTCTTCATGGCCTGGGCGTTGACTCTTTCGCCATTGATTGGTCAACGGTGGCTGGTTTCCTAGGATCTCCCTTGGCCACTCCAGGATTTGCTATTATCAACAAACTGTTTGGTTATATCATAATTCTCTACATCGTAATCCCCATAGCTTACTAGACCAACTCATATGGTGCCAAACGTTTTCCAATTTTCTCTTCCCATGTTTTCGATGCTTATGGACAACCCTACGATGTTTCAAGAGTTCTAAATGAGACAACCTTTGAATTCAATCAACCAGGATATGATGGCTACAGCAAAGTCAACCTAAGTATCTTCTTCGTTTACACCTATGGTCTTAACTTTGCCATATTGGCTGCTGCATTAACTCATGTAGCACTTTTCTATGGAAGGTATTTATCAACATTCTTAGTTTTTTTATGACGCTAATCTCACCGTCAATAGATATCATAACATATCATTATTTGTCTGATTACCTTGTCCTTCTGTTTGCAGAGAAATTTGGCATCAAACAAAAGCAGCATATCAAGACAAGTACGCTGATGTCCACACCAGAATAATGAAGAAGAATTACGAAGCTGTCCCTCAATGGTGGTTTTACTCCCTCTTGATCATAGTAATTGCACTAACCTTGCTTACTTGTGAGGGCTTTGGTAAACAGTTGCAACTTCCTTACTGGGGTGTCCTACTGGCAGTTGGCTTGGCTCTCATGTTCACCCTTCCAGTTGGTGTTCTTGCAGCAACTACAAACCAGGTATGATCTTGGCAGACTAAGTTTCTAACCTGCTCGTGTTAATTGTCCTCGATCATATTAATGTCGAAATTGTTGTGCAGCAACCAAAACTCAACGTTATCACCGAGCTAATAATCGGTTACATGTATCCGGGGAGACTCCTTGCAAATGTTACTTTCAAGAACTATGGCTACACTAGCATGTCACAAGCAATCTCGTTCCTCTCAGACTTCAAGCTGGGACATTACATGAAAATCCCCCCCAAGTCCATGTTTGTTGTCCAGGTATAAATTTGAAATCAAATCAGACAATCATAGCGTTATGTAATATACTGGAAGCCCACTTTAGAATTAATACCATTGATGTTATGTCAATAACAGATAGTAGGGACTTTAATTTCATCTTCAGTCTACTTCGGCACGGGTTGGTGGCTCCTTACCTCGGTGGAAAACATCTGCGATCCATCAAAACTGCCAGAAGGAAGCCAATGGACATGTCCCGGAGTCGATGTATTCTACAATGCCTCTGTCATTTGGGGTGTGGTTGGACCGATGCGAATGTTCGGACGTCTTGGTTTGTACTCTAAGATGAACTATTTCTTTCTCGTTGGCCTTCTTGCGCCGGTGCCAGTGTGGATATATATTCTCTCTCAAGTTCCCGGAGAAGACGTGGATCAAGTACATTAACGTGCCTATTATCTTAAGCGGCACAGGAGGTATGCCAGCAGTCAAGGCTGTGAACTACATGTGCTGGCTTTCTGTAGGCATTGTCTTCAACTTGGTTGTCTACAATAGATATAGAGGATGGTGGGTTAGGCACAACTACATCCTATCAGCAGGATTAGATGCTGGAGTTGCTTTCTCAGTCGTTCTGCTCTTTTTTACATTACAGATGAAGAACATTAATGGACCAACCTGGTGGGGCTTGGAGGTTTCTGATCATTGTCCCTTGGCAACTTGTCCTACCGCTCCTGGCATTCAGGTGGAGGGGTGTCCTGTTTTTCAATGACAGGTTTTGTTATCAGCATCTCTACTGGGGTTAAGGTTAATGATCATGACCTTGGATACATAAAATTGTAACTTAATTCCCATTTGTACAAGAGCCAGTGTGGATCCATTGATGTTAAAATATTTCCACCTCTAACACCACCTGTTGCTGCTACTGACATTACCATCAAGGCACCTAAATTACCTAATCTAACTTCATCAGTTACTGTAACTTAAAAAACTACTCTAATGTCGTATTTCTAGAAGTTTGTGATGGGCCAGAGCACAAAAAAAAACCCTTTTCTGAAATTAAATATATTTCACTGCTCGTATTTCCCATCATTGATAATCATCACCCTTTCCCTCGAATCCCACCATGACGACCACCACATCCACTGCATTCATCACTTCCATCGCCACCGCCTATCTTTCCAGTTCCGTCTCACACGCCTTGGAACCCCCGAGTGCTGGCTTACTCTCCAGTGAAGAAGAATGATTCTTCCCCAATGGTAGTTCTGTTCTCCACCACCGCTTTGAACATAATTTCGAAATGGTACATTCTTCTCCATCATACCAATGCCTCCAACGCCACTTCCACCATTGCGTACAATAGTAGTAGTACTGCTACCGTTGCGTTCAATATTATTTCCAGGGCCTCCACCTCTAGCAGGGGCACCACCTTTCACTGGGCTGCCACCTTTGCTTCCACCAGCACCTTCATCTTTGATGCAAAGTACCGATAGCTATGCATTTTCTTCTCTTTAATTACACACACAAGATAACTAAGCAGAAAGTAATTAAGTTTACTTGTTGAGTCACCAGTTTAATCATATTAGTTTTCCAAGCAATTCAAATTAAATTCAGTCTAAACTAGATCTCGAATCATTAAAGTACGGAACTAATCTGTTTAATAACCATGATTAACACTTGAGTTAGCATTCAACCAAATCAATGGTATTTACTATGGTATATATGGAATAATAGTTTTTCCTTTAAGATGCCTTGCATAAATTTTATGCTTATTATTTAAAAATAAATACATTGAGCAATATTTTTTTTATATCAATTTTCTAGTATTTGGGACACATCCCAACAAATTATTCGATCTCAATTCTGCTTCCTAAATTTCTCATATCCTACTAAGTTACCAAAAGAATTAGTCTTCAAATTCAATTAAATTAATCAAGTTGTTGTTGTTGTTGTTTTATATATATAAAAAAAAAGTTTGCTTTGCCATGGAGTACAAGAAAGGACAAGAAAATTGATGATTCTTTGACGATGTGAAGCAGGCAGGGGGGCCCTTTGTCCACTACACAAGGATTATGAGATAAGAAAAGTCATCCATTGCTGTAACCCTACCCCATGCACAACGGAAAAAGGATCATTCTACTTTTGAAATTTGGAAAGGATCTCTGAACGTTAAGAATCCAGCCATGAAAGTTAAAGGAACTTAATGGATGGTCAGGATTGATTGCTTGAAACTAAGAAATAAACATTAGGGGTTCAAAGGATTCCATGATTCCCCACCCACTAGGGCAAGCTTTTTGGTGATGTACCTTATATAGGAAGGTTTGCTATTTTGCTAGCTAGATCTGCATCATTTTTCATATTTTCAGGCCTTACAGTAACAAAACATGGAAGCTCTCCTCTCCCAATTCACCTTGCTCTCCAACCAAGCTTGCCAAGACAAAAACTTCGATCCCTCCTCCATTGATGATCTTCTGAAACTCTTTGAGATAGAAGCATACAAGTCATGGGCAGCAATGGAACTTGAACAAGAAAAGGAAGTCAAACAAGCTGAAGTGGCTATGCAACAAGCTGAGGATTATCTTGATACAGTCATGGAAGATGCCATGGATGAATTTAGGAGGTTTGAAGTGGAAATGGAACGCATGGCAAGGAATGAACTGGAAAGTTTAGAAAAGACTGCTGAGAGTGCTAGAAACATGGGAAATCTAATGGAGAAAGCTGCAACTATTGCTTCTACGAAATACATGGAGGCTGCACTTAATTCTGCTTCTGCTTCCATGAAAACAGCTTGGAAGGGACTTTCCGCTAAAAAGGTTCATCCTTCATAAGAAACCCAAGTGTTTTTTTTCCTTTTCCTCCCCTTCTTGATTTCCACCTTCCCTTAACCTTAAGAGCAAATATATGAAGCTCGCTCTTACTTGTACTTGGGACAATTAATTTCCAGCTACATGATGAAGCAATCTATAATAAATTCCTTTTATGGAAACCATTGATCAGTTTTGCCTATCATATGAATATAATCTTGCATCTTAGGCTGCGATTGAGGGTTGATACATAGATAGATAGATTGAAACATGAGTATTCTCTGAGGTTAATGAAGCCTTGCCGACTTGCCGTGATCTCTTTTTTGGATAAACTCTTATGCTTTGAACCTGTAGACTAAACAAACTTCTTCCTTGCTTTGGATGATCTTAGATGCAAAATTTTAGACGAATTTCAGAAATCGACATCCCAACGCAAACTAGCAATGACTTGAAATTCCTGTGTTAATTAACATTCTCAAATGCTACTTTTAAAGGTGTCGTCAAAAATCAATTCTATCGTGCAGTAGTTCTCAGGACACTGCTAGAAACAGAGGCATAGACGATGAACAATGAGCAAAAAATGCGACTATGCAAGTGGCCAGTTGTTAGCTTACTAGTCTGTTTCACTATGGTAAACTTTCCTCCGATGTGAAGATTGTAATTAAGAACTTACGAGTTCTTAGAATGAACATTTATTAGTGTTTCTGTAATATAGCTTTGCAAGCAGGAAGCAATCAAGCAGAAAGATGATACCATTATGATTGTTCTCAAATTCTGAGAATTATGGCATCGAAGGTAAGACAATACCTGTAAAAATGCCCAACAATCCCTGAGATTTTTAACAGGAATCCACTACCAGCACTGTCAACAGGCCTACGAGAATGACCGAAAGGCAAGTAATGAGGTTTATGGTACCAGTGAGTCAGGTAGGTCAGACACCTTACTTGTATAATAATCTGGCTGGACATTGTTTGATGGATCTTGAAGAGTAGTTTTCGTTGTTACACCTGCAAATTTTTCAGCATCGTGTGCTTTGAGTTAACATTCTATTTCAGGGAAAGAGGGAATTCAAAAACAAGAGAAATCAGTCTATCTGAAAGAACAAGGAGAGTTCTGTAGCCAGCATTTTGTCCAAAAAAAATATCAGCATCTTGTTTATCACCCACCATGCACATTTTGGAGGTGCCGATGAGAAAGCTGCAAAACACAGGACAGTAAACATTTAATCTACAAACAGTCTCCTGTGAGAATATAAGTTGTCAAAGGTTAGTGATGATGTCAGTATGAAATGGGGACCAATTGTTGTGTTTTTGAGACTTGAGCATTTCCAACTGTAATAGGCCCTCTCTCTGTTGAACCGCATGTGGCAGCAACCATACAACCTGCACCTGAAACCAAGAACCGAAATTAAAGAGGTGAAACTGCCTGGTGAAATGTCTTGTTATAATATAAGATCTAATTACTTACCAGGCCACTCCTATAAATCAGTCTTACGTCCCACTGGATCACGATTCGTAGCAATAAAAATGCAACCTGGTTTCTCACGCATGCATAAGGTTCCATACCTGTCAATTCAATATTTATCTTGAAACTAGAAGCATGTAGCTCTTAATTATTATTATTATATTACAGCCCCGGGTATGAGATGTCTTGTGGAATCAAATTCCAGATCAATGTCGATATGACAGATTTTGCATTGACAAAGGAAATATCTGACTAAGACCTAACCATGCCTTGGCCGCTCAGCTAGTGTTCAATTGGCAGGAAATCTTTTTATCCTTGAATCTTAGAGAAGCTGACAAGTGAACTTATGCTCTGTTGTTGCCTTAAAAAATCGATTTCAAATAGTATCTTGCTCAAAATCTCATAACAACATGACCAAATCAAAATACAGCAGACTTAACACGGTAGAAGAGGTAACATAGGATTTAGAAACTCTTACTGAAGCTTGTAACAGTTGCAGCGCGGATCTATTCCAACCACAACTGCACCAACCTGAGGCAGGAGTTGCACCATTACAAACCTCAAACAGGAAAACAGAACTAAATAGACAAGTGAAGCTCGAAGAAATTGCAGCCAAGTTGCTACTTTACACTCTTATCATGTTCATAGAGGGAATTTGATCCAGCCCTATTCTCTTTTCACCATCTTCCTGCACTAAATTGGTGCCACAATATTGTGTAAAACAAGAGCGTAAGGTAAATTGTTGTTCTTGTTAAATAAAAAACATGGTAGAAAACGTCCGCTCCCTTTAAGACCAAATGTAAGATACAAGTAAAAGCAAAGGCAAGATAGCTAATGCTTCCATGTTGTAAAAGAAGATGAACATCCGCAATGGAAATGGATAGAACAATGTACAGGACAAAAGTGTTGTAAGTGAACCATCTACGAGGAGAAAAGGTAAGCCTCCTTCCAACAGGACGCTGCCTTCAAGATTTTATAGATGGTGCAAAAACTATGTCACCATTTTTAAGGAACCTCACTGTTTGAGACAATAGGTAGAAGGCACTTGAATGATGATTAACAGGTGTTTAAAAAGACCACTGAGCTGTGATCTAACATGAAGTCTCCACTCAATTTCAAAAATTAGTGTTATGCTATATGACAGTGGAGGTTGACAGGTGATAAAGGCCTGCCCAAGAAAGGAAATAACCGTAAATTTCCACGATTCAAACACAAACAATCCACAATTCAAACACACAGCAAGAAAGAGCTTTAAAACAAAAAAAGGGAATTATAGTTCCATTGAAATGCCATAGAAACAGACCTCATCAACCGAAATCCAAAGTGAATGGAACTTCTTGGCCCATTGCATTCTTGAATTTAATGAATTATTTATCACAAAAACAAGTGTTTTTTCCCTTAGAACGAAGGAAGTCCATTGTTCGAGAGACCCCATCAACGAGTTTGTCTCCTTTCCAAATCACACCTACACACATTATTAATCAAACAAATTCACCATTCAGGACAAAATCTGATATCATAATTCACCATCACTAGCTAAAACAAACAATTTTTTTATTAGAAAGAAGGACCTAATGTTCTGAGTTGAGAGAAGCTGAGCAGCTCTTTTTGCAGTGTTCATTCTCTAGATATTGCAGCAACAGAACAGAAGAGCAAATTTTTGCAGCTTTGGAATGTGATGCTGTTGGGATGTTACAAGCCACTTTTGTGCTCCAAACTTTTGAAGGGGTTGTGGCCTTGTGGGATTTCGACAATTGGCAAGAAGTGGTTGGATAACGGAAGTGAAGCATTCATGTGGCTCAAACCACAAAGAATAAGGCCATTAGCCCAGATATTTTAGACATCTTATTGCCCCAAAATGTAAGCCCAGATCCAATTCCTTGTAGACCGAACCAAGGAATAAAAAAGAGCAAGACATCCTCTTTGTCATAGACGGGGATGCCAAGAAGACGCTAATTTTATAACAGTCAAAAGGCTGATTCTGATTAGTGACTCCTGACTTCGTCAGCCTTGAAGCATTTTTCAGTCCTTACTGTTAAATTAATTGAGATAATATAGAGAAAGATGTTAGAATTCTGAATAATCTGTATATTATAAATAGTTAGTTTTAATTTAAATACAAATAAAATATATATAGATCAAATTAAAAATATTATTCTACACTTAACAAATAAAACTACATAAATATTATTTAACACTTACCAACCCTACTGCTCAGATTTATTAGCAACTGCTATTAGCCTAACTCGAGTCAGATGCCATAATGTCACATTCCAAATTTCCACCCTGACGGCTCATCGTCCTAGGAGAGATCCATCAATGTCATTGAATAGGCAATTTGGACTTCTCTTAAATGCCATTGCAACTCAAATGCTGGTCCTTTTCAACAATGGTGGCTTTTCACAAGTTTATTTATGTCTAACTTATGTGCTGGCAACTTGCTCCATGCTAATGCCGTCCCATTTGGTTCATTGGATCTCTCGCCATTTGACCACAGTAAATTGACTCCAATTTGAATGGATTCTGTGATGATTTGCGGCTAGCATGGGAATCCAAATGCAAAACAGGGTTGGTTGGAAGCATCTGATCAGAGCTTCAGAGACCAGAGAGGCAGAGGCAAGTTTTTGTGTGCTTGGTGGCAAAATCTGGATAGTCTGTGTGAGGTTGGCACTTTGCAGGTGTGATTCTCATGGAAATAATAAAAAACAACAGGGAGAATGTAAATCCCAGGTGATGTAGTCTTTGATGATTTTTTCAAAGATTTTGATTGGACAATTAGTTCCATGGCCATTGAACTTTAAACCTCAAATTAATGGTAAACTACCGGAATAACCCTTTTCATTGTTTGGTCATCGACCGTGATCATAATTTTTAAACCTGATCCGATAGTTGATATAGACAGATCACGAGTCAGGTCGGTTGATCCGGATCAACCTAAATTTCTTATTTTATTAAACAATAAAAAATAATATTATTTTGAAAAAAATTAAAAAAAAATACAATGAGAAAAAGTCGATGGTTTTTTACTGGGTTTTTTCTGGCCTGACTGGATCACGAGTCAACTTGAGTTTTTTGTTGGATCACATCAGGCCAATTCTTCCTTTATTATTGTTGAAACCTAGCCTAGTCTAGGTTTTGAGTCACGAGTAAACCTGATAAATCAAGTCAACTTTTTAAATAATAATTATAATAACTAGGTAACCTCATGGTAGCGTTTGGTTACCGTTTTAAAAAATAAAAGAAGTAGATAATAAAGATAGAATGAGCATGTTTTTTCTATGTTTCATGTTTAAAAAAATTAAAAATTCACTTCAAGTTCATGAAAGAAATAAATTTATTTTATGTCTTTACACTTCCAGCTAAACACATATCTATCATATTTATATTATTTTTTCTGTTTTGAAATAATAGCACGCAATGTAGCACAAACTTCTTCATTTTTCTCATCCAAATAAAAATAAATAAAAGATTAATGCATGAGAAAAAATAATTGATTAAGACATTATATTCAAATGTTGCATGCAAGACATTCTAAGAATATTTTACACATGAATCGTAACGTTTTAAGTTTGTAAATTATACACACAATAGATGACGACCAAGATTCCAATTCTTCACTATTTATTGTTTGAATTGCATGATTTTATATATATATATAATCTTGTCAGCTTTTTTTTAGATTAACGTGGATGTCCGGGCCAGCTTGCGCGTACCTCGACTAATTCCACGGACCCTGAAGTTAACGATCATGTAAGCCTCCGGTGGTCATCATATGAGCAACCATAGGGTTTGAACTTGAGACCACAGAGGGAGCAAACCCCTTAGTCCCCAGCTCTTACCACTGGACCACCACCTAGATGGTTAAAATCTTGCCACCTTATTTTCAAATTCATGACCTGCACATAGATAAAGTTTTCATATTTATATAAACTCAAACTTACATATATATTTTTTTAACTATATAGATAAAATAAATTTTTACATAACATAATAACATAACTAATCTCATAATATAAATTGATTATCTTGATACAAGAGTTAAGACAAATATTATAGTTGTGGAGCACTAACTGGGCTTCAGAAGAAAAAAAAAATTGTAACTAAAAGAACATATTTTGAAGGTCTAACAAAAGTGTCTTGCTATCAAGCTATAAACCTGAAAATGATAAATAACGAGAGGGTGAGTTCAACAACTCGACGAGTAGATAACGTTTAATATCAGGATCATATTGTCTAGATTTCTAGCAAGGGTTTTTTTCCCCATAGTTTCTCAATATTCTTACACTTAACACATAAATTAAAACTAATTAATCTAAA
>Ga0307515_10009301_pt1 | contig 19010 bp, 5 predicted proteins | sample 17_EM_MG_FD_194513 | JGI IMG/M metagenome (GOLD analysis project Ga0307515, IMG submission 194513) | Populus trichocarpa ectomycorrhiza microbial communities from riparian zone in the Pacific Northwest, United States - 17_EM | ecosystem: Host-associated > Plants > Roots > Unclassified | place...
AAAGTGTTTTAAAGAAGAAAAACTACAAAGCTAAATTTTCAACCAGCTCCATATTAAAAAAATAAAATCAATAAAAATAATTCTGAAAAAAAACACAAAAAATGAAAAGAAGAAGAAGAAGAAGAAGAAGAAAATTTAGGAAAAAAAAAACCAAAAAAATTGAAAAACAATTGAAAAAAAACATGTGAGGAAAGTTAAAGCTAAATTCTTAACCAGCTCAATATTAAAAAAAAATCAACAAAGATAATTTTGAAAAAAAAACTTGTGGGGAAACACTGTAGCAAAACAAAAACCATGTGGGGAAACATTGTAACAATCCACAGTGTTTTAAAGAAAAAACCACGAAGTAAAATCGATAAAGACCATTTAAAAAAAATTCATAAAAAAAAAGTTATGTAAGGAAACATTGTAGTAATCCATAGAAAAAGTTAAAGCTAAATTCTCAACCCACTCAATATTAAAAAGAAAATTCAACAAAAATAATTAAAAAAAATATACTTCATTCCACCATCTGGGTTTTGCTTAATTAGTAATTTTGAAAAAAAATACTTCATTCCACATCTGGGTTTCGCTTAATTAGTCTTAATTCATTTTTTTAGCACTAATAATTATTTTTCTTGTTTTGGGTTTTTTTCTTGCTCGAATAAAATTTAAGGCTTTACTTTGTTTTTTCAATTTTTTGTGCTTGTAGCTTTGTGAGTATAGCACAACTTTGGTGTCTCACATATGCTGTTTTATGTTTGAGCTTGAATTTCCCGTCTTGGGTTGTGTTTGGATAAAGGGGTGTTGTTTTCTTGGTCTGGTCTTAAGTGCTTGGTAAAGGTTGGTTCAACTTTAAAGAAAAAAAAAAAACATGTGGGGAAAGCTACAGTGCTTTCCCCAGGCGTTTTAGTATATTGTTAATATATGCAAAATCTAATTGAGATTTGCTCAAATAATTTCAATTAAAATTTTAGTTATTTATAATATTTCAAAAAATATTCTTTTTCAATATAAAATATAAAATTACTTGATTAAACACAACCTAAAAATGTTAAAATCAAGGAGAAAAGAAGATCACTTCATGATCAAATAGCAAACTCTTTCACATTATCTTTGAATAATCAATTTTTATTTCTAAATAAAATCTAAATAACTTTATTTATACTAGGTAAAACTTCTTAAAAAAATTTAAAAAAAGTAACAAAAAAATTCTAAATCAAATAGAAAAAATAATCCTAGGAAAATATTGCAAATCTCAAACAGTAACATTCGAGCTTTATCATAAAGCTTTTCTGACGTTTGATCACTATGAAATTTTAACTCTGTAGGAAACAAGGTCTTTAAAATCTTCTTATAAAATCTTAGCTTGATCTAACAGTCGGACCAAAACTTATTCTCATTAACCTAAAATTACACATTAGAAAAATAAGCTCAAACTACATGTAAATAGGAAAACAAGTTGAATTCACAATTCTTGTTGGAAATAAGGCTCAAGTATCTTGAATTAGCTTATTGAATGTCTCTTTAATATCTTTTTAGTTTTTAATCTTGTAAAAGGCTTAATTGACCATTATAATTGATCATATGGTGTTGCTTGATAATTCTTATCATTTTCTCTCTTCTCAAAAGGATTCGACCATGAATCATATCACCTTACTTAAATGTTAACTCACTTTTTTGGAAGATATAATTAAAAAGTGTAAAAGATGTTAGTAATAAATTCACACGCTCCCTCATGTGTTTGCTCTCAAAGATATGTAACTCCACTCGTGTTTCACTCTTAACTTGACTTTTCTCGATATTATTATCATGTCGTTTTGCTTTTTACCATTCTTAACTCCCCCTTTGGTTTTTTATTAAACTAAACAAAAATCTATCAAAAAATTTCAACATGTGAAGTTCAACCAATGAATGAAAAAAGACAAGGCAATCAAGAGAATAAAAATGAATTCAAGAATAAATCAACGAAACCCAAAATCAAAGCTGAAATAAACCTAAATTCAACATAAGATAACTCAATAAAATCTATTTTTATATGAGATTTTGCCAAGGCTACCTAACGAATCAAGAACTAAATGTATAAGGTTGAAAACCCTGACCCGTTGATTTTAACAAACCAAGAACTGAAGGTATAAGGATGCACGACATGAAGACGTAATCTTTGATACGTTTTGAAAGTTCCATGAAGAACTAAAAGTAAGAAAAAACTCACATACAAGTTTTATTTTTTAATAGTCAATCTATATTTCTAAATACAACCTGAATAACCTTATTTATACTAGGTAAAACATCATAAATAAGGTTGTAAAAATAACAAAAAAATAGAAAAAATAATCCTAAATTAACTAGAAAAAATATTGTAAATTGCAAATAGTATCACAAAGTCTTTCCAATGTCCAATCACTATAAAATTTTAACCCTATAGTAAATAAGGTCTTTATAATCTTCCAATAAAAGTTTAGCCTGATCCGACAGTCGAATAAAAAATTATGTCTATTAACATAAAACTACATATTAGGAAAATAAGCTCAATCTGCATGTATGTAAAGTCCCGATAAATCATAAATAATATAATTTAGAAACATGATGGAAATTTGATAGAAAAGACTTGATAAGGAAAAATATTGAATAAAATATTAGGATACCTTGAAAGTTAACCTAAAGATGTTGATAGTTGAAGCATGAAACTATAAACCCCTGATCTAAACTCGATAAATATGAATTTAATAGGGAAAATATTAATTGAAAAATGATAAAATAGAGAGAACCATTATTGGGGGAATTGGAATGAACACTCCTAGGTGATTAATTTAAATGTCGGGTGAGATAAAGAAATAAATCGATACACAATATTAAATAATGATAAATTGTGTAAATTTCCTAATTGGGCAAGATAATTATTGGAAGGAATACATTTTGCAATCTTGAGTGATATCATTTCAAAAATAGAGGGAAATTTAAAATAAGTTATTGCATGACCCTTACGCTAGAAAAGTTAAACGCCGATACAAACTTATGCATAACTGTGTTATGGGGTTGGAAAGAGGGGTAAGGACTCTGAGGGAAATGTTATGATAATCATAAATAGGAATCTCCAATTAATTATTATAAGACCTGCGATGATTTAAGTAAAATACCTGGTATGCAAAGTTTGGGTTTTTGGCGTAAAATTATCAATTGTCCAATTTTACAGTAAGAAGCGTATTTTCCAATCCGACTGTTGAATCAAGATGAAATTTTATGAGGGATCTTCTGACATATTTTTTAATCTTAGGTTAAAATTATAGGATAATTAAAGCTCGATAAAGTCTCTAAGATAAATTGCCAGTACGAGGTCAGTGCATAATAAACAAGAAGATAAATTGTGGTGTCACCAAACAAGGCTTAAGGGAGAATATAATTACATGGGGACAAGACACATATGATCTCTTTTACAGAATGTGTTGTCCAAAAGAGCCCTCTAGGCCATTATCTCCGTCATTTTCTCTTGATCAAAACCACTTACATCTCCTTACAAGAGGAGCCTTGAGTGAGTTTATGTGTAGGTGAGAAGAAAAAAGCTACACCAAGAGATATTGAGAGAGAGATGGATGGTTTCGTTGAGTGAAAAAGATATGAGGTGAGGCAAGGGATTCTTAAGGAGATTAAAAAGAGGAAGAAGAAGTTGGAGAGAAAATGGAAGCAGAACAAGCACTTTTGCAAAGCTCATCGCACCATCTTCCATTGTCAGATCAATCCAATTTTTGGATATGGTGTTCTACTCAAGCTCGTCTATAATTGGATTGTTGGGTATTCCAATATCAAATTTTGTTTGAAAGTTACAGTAGCAAGGTGAAACTGTACAAAGCTAGGACTTCTTGCTTAAAAGCAGTCAACTTCAACATTGTGTTTTTCCTTCATCTATCGTTGGATTGCTACAACATTTTTAATAGAGGTTCATAAGATCAGGTTATTACTTATGAATGGTAGAAATTTGAAATAAAGCCATCAAGAAGAAGTTGTTCACTTTTAATAGTAAGGGTCTAGAAAACCCTGATTTCCAAATTAGTCTGGTATAAAGAAAATCATGTCTAATTTAACAATTGGATCATTTTGATTTTGAGATATGTTTCAATACTCCGAGTTATATATTCTAACTGTTGGGTTTGAACATATAATCTATAGTTAATTACTTATTGTCTTTTGAATCTGCTGCTAATATATGCAAAATTTAAGAAACTTGATTGATTAAATGTTTGATGTAATTGAAACTGTGTGGGTGTTAAGGTTTGAATAGATGTTTGATAATAGAAGCTTAATTGAACAAATATGTTTAGTAATGATGGAAGGACATCTTATGATTTAAAATGAGGATGGTTGAGTTGATAATGTGTGTACCTTGTGTAAAAGAAGAGATGATTGTGATGTACGGTAGGAAGAAACCTTGTAACTTGAACAAACTTGATGTATAAGGTTAATTGTAAGCTGTGAAGATGTGAATAAGGTAAAATACATGTAGTAATTGAAATAGAAGTGAGGTTTCAAAATTGAAAGTTTAAATTAATGAGTTGAACCCTTGCATAAATGGAAGAAAGAACATTGACCATGTGTATAACATGTGAAAAGGTTGAAACTTAACTTATAATTTGAAAATTATATGTTCTTGTATGAGCATAAAGACAAATGTTGTACAAGTTAGGAAAGAGCTTTCATATTGATCTTGTCATGGTGATAATGATAGGAGAATGGCCAATATGATTCATTGGTTAGAATTGGTATTACTTGTTTAACTTGGATTGTAAGAACAATTGTTGTCATTGATCCTTACTTAGTAACACCATTACATTTTAACATGAATTGTTGGATGGAAAGTATGTAATTGAACAAGTGTTGAGGACTTAGAGGAAATGGTATAAAGTTGCGTAATTATGCATATGAAAACAAATAAGAAAGAATTATGATTAATACTCTATAAAAGTCATGATTCATGTTTGAGGGGAACATAATAAGAATGACAATAAGCCTTACTTGATAAAAAAAAAAAAAAAACAACCAAAGTTAAGCCTTACTTGGAAATTTAAGATGATTGTGTCCTAAATCTTAAGATGGGGAAAACTAAACAATTTTGGTATTGAAATCTCATACGAGATTAGGACTTTAAAATGACAAAGTTTATAATAAGCTTCTTCACAAAAATTATAGGTATATATGTTAGCTTTCAAATGGAATTGGTCTTGATTTAGTTGGAGTTGTATAACTTCATATATGAGTTAGAAACCGAGTAAAAGTCTAACTAGTATAAACTAGACAGATTGTAAATGCTAATGTGATTGTTTAATTTAAGCCCTAAAACAATATAATTTGGAAGTGTTTTATTCACTAAACTTGTAGGAATGGGTGTTATATTTCAAATGAAATTTGCCTAGATTTAATTGGAGCTATATAACTTCATATATGACTTAAAAACCAAAGTAAGGTCGAAATTGATCATCACTGGACAAATTTCATAAACTATGTTAATAGGTAAATTTGGGTTAGTTAAAGGCAGAACTAGGTTCCTTGCCTTACAGTAATGCTGTAGATTAATGTCTTAACTTGCAAAAGATTTAAGCCACATTAAAAAATCAAGGTCTGGACTTGTAAGCAAAATGTTAAATAGTGTTCTTGAGTAACAAAAGGTAATGAAGAAATTAGTTGAAGGGTAACAAATTCATGATCATGAACTTGCATGAATAAAATTTCAGTGATATAAGAATTCATATTATGGTAAAGTTATTAAGTGATACTTATGATATCTTTTAATCCAAAATAGTAGAGGTGCCTAGAGTAAGTTCATCTACGATTAGGAGAACTCGTTCAGTCGAAAGAGCAGGTAGATGCATCGTACCTTGTCTTTTCAATTTGTGTAAAGTTATTGATAAATTTTAGAATTCATTATTTTATTTTTTCAATAAATATTGGAATAAATATGAGTATCTTGCATATATATATATATATATATATATATATATATATATATATATCAATTAGTTATGATATTATTGGAATGGATATGAGTGCCTTGCATACATTGATATGTATCAACAAGTTATGATATTATTGAAATGGATATGAGTACTTTGCGTATATTGGTATGGATCAAATTAGTTATATTAATGTTTGAATGGACATGAGTACCTTACGTGCATTGGTATGAATCAAATTAGTTATGATAATATTTGAATGAACATGAGTACCTTAGGTGCATTGTTATGTATCATTAATATGATAATATTGGAATGGATATGAATACCTTGCGTACATTGATAGGTATCAAATTGGCTAAGGTTATGTATTGATACTTAACATCATGATGAGGGTGGTTAAGGATATGTGTTGATACTTAGCACTAAGATGAGGATGGCTAATGTTATGTGTTGATGCTTAGCATCATGATGAGGGTGGCTAAGGTTATGTGTTGATACTTAGCATCATGATTAGGGTTTCTAAGGGTATGTGTTGAAACTTGGTACCTAGTAAAGGTGACTAAAGTTATGGTGCAAACGAATATGTGGTGACCGTAAGATCAGTGACAAGGGTGTTGATGAAGTTGATGCATTGTCAAAATATCAATGATTAAGGGAATAAAGTATGTTTTGTCAAAATATCGATGATTATAGGAATATCTATAGTTAAGGGGATGCCTTATGACCAGAAAGAAATGGATGTTCTATGTTTGGAAAATTGACTTATGATTTGTTTTATAAGAGAGTAAGGACTAGATAACAAATATTCATTGGAAATAGTTATATGAGGAATCAACATTGGAATGATTATATTATATTGACTTATCTAAAGAAATGACAATTGTCATATGCTTATGTTATTCGATTTGTGTTAGAATTAAACGATATAATTAATGATGCCATCAAACAATTCTCTTTACTTATTAAACAGTTATTTGTTGCAGGTTCTTGTCACATCGTCAGCATGTCCTTAGATCCCTTATATTCCTTGTATAATTTTCCTATGTAAACTTGTTCCTAGAAAATATTAGGCCTCTGTAATATTTTTCCTGATATGCAGGGACCTAAGTATATATGGATTAAATAAGCTATATATATGTACTTGAATGAAATAAATAGTATGCTTGTTATTGTAAAAGATAATTGATAAGTGTCACTTGTGATTTGTAAGCTAGATGAACTATGTATATGTTCTGATAAGTATACTATAAAAAAATCACTGAAAATTCCAATGAATCATGAAAAAAAATGTAGAAAATTATGGTCGTTTCAGTGTAAGTAGAAAAATAAGTTGAATTGTAAGAAATAAGGTTTAAATATCTTGAATTAGCCTATTAAATGCATCTTTAATCTTCTTAGTTCTTGACCTTGCACTAGATCGAACTAGAGCATGTAATGGATCTTGTGATGTTGGTTGATGATTCTCATCACATTTGGTCTTAGTTTGTACATTTATACTTAAAAAGTTTTCCTTGTATGTACAATAGATATAAGTCAATTCATTAAGGTGCAAGTGTAACCTTGTATAAGTATTTGTCATGTTGTCGGAGCTATTACTCCTCTTATCACCGTTTGATTTAGCTCCTTTTTAGATATGTTATTCGTCTTATCTTTTTCTACAATTTGACCAAACAGATCTTCATTTCAATCGCTGAGCGAGGAATTATTGCCCCTATGACATTTCATGATTTCAAGGGAGAATTTTCTTGGTAAAGCAGTCACGCCCCATAAGATTGTTCTTGGTATATAACTGTTGGATTTAGTTGAGATTTCTACTATGGGTTCACTGCCCTTCCCTTTCGATTCTAAACGATGAAGATCAGATTCAAAGCTTAGGTTGATGCTCCAATATCCTTGAACAGAGGTTGCTCTCACAAGTGTCTCCCGAAGTTGTCGAGGCCATTAAAGGATTTAGCTTAAACTTCTACTGAAGTTGCAAATCATAAGTGGCTTCACTTTGACTATTTAGTTTTTTAATTTGTTGTCTAAGTTGGAATTTTACTTTTCAATAATGGCTGCTAAAACCTTCAACTTCGATGCCCCCAACACCATCCTTAACAACGACACCACCACCACAATCACCACCAAACCGGTAACAACAAGATTAAAAAATCCCCTCACACTACCTAACTACCTTTACCAACCACCCAAAACAACCCGAAATCAAAACCCACATTACCTCATAAACAAACTCACCACCCGCTACTTAAAACACCACTACGACGCAAAAAACAACCATCACTAACATCCGAAATCAAATATTTTTTGGTATATTATTGATCTTGATGATTATTGTGATGCTTTTTTATATAAATTTTAATATTTTATTGTGTTTAATACAATGCGTTATGGATGATTGTGAAAGATTTAAATATTGAAATTGTTATTACATATATTATTGTGGATGATTTTGGTTGATGTGTTATGGATGGTTATAAAATTTTGTTGGTGATGGGATTGTTTTGTGAATTTGTCTTATGATGAGGATGTGATCAGGTTTTTTTTTACAAATTCCATTTTTTATAAGTCCACCTCGAATAAATAAATCAATTGTGGTTGTTATTCTAGGTTAATGACTTTCATGTCAAAAATACATTTTCATATGTCCAACTAGGATAAATGAACTAGTTTTGGTAGTTATTCTAGGTTAATGACTTTTGTGTTAGAAAATCATTTTTATAAGTTCACTTAGGATAAATGAATCATTTTTTTTGTCATTATTCTAGGTTAATGACTTTCATGTCAAAAATACACTTTTATAAGTCCACCTCGAATAAATGAACCAATTTCAAACGTTATTTTAGGTTGATGACTTTCATGTTAAAAATACTTTTTTAGACGTCCACCTAGGATAAATGAACCAATTTTTTGTTGTTATCATAGGTTAATGATTATCCAATCTAAATTACTTCTCTTGACATTAGAATGTGAATTTTTTATATTCATGTTCATATGCCCATGTGATTAATTATATTCATGTTATGTTTTGGGACATCTCTTTGATTATGCAAATAAAATTAGGCTGGATCAATATGATCTCATAGAGGCTCATTGAGTGTAAGTGATGGCCTTCAGGCCCCTTTCAATCAATACAATCTTGAATAGGCTTATGCCTACCATTTAGTCATCATCCTCTCGCATTGCAAAAGTGAGGATTGAGTCTTGTTACTAGGCCCATGTCCCAAATTACTGTCTTAGGTTATAATAGTACTTTTTAATAATAACACGCATATACCAGTTTAGAAAAACTTTAGCATGTAAGCACATTATCACCCTTATCATTAGAAACAAACAATAATACAACTTACCTTAGATAGGATATATATGGTGATTGTTGTCTTTTTATCACATAACCATTCATTTACCTAAAACCTCTAAAAGATGAATCCAAGTTTCTAATTACTGTAAAACTAGGTAGCGATTTATTTTTCTATTTTTACCTTTTTTAAATGTAGTTCTCCTTGATGTCCCTTACAACATAGAAAAAAAGCTAGCACTCAAGGCATATCAATCTATATCTCTTAAAATAGTGTAGTTTATGATAAGTCAGCTTTGAAGAGTTAATCAAACCATAGAAGAAGGAATTGATTTTCAGGTAATCTTTTCTCAAACCCTAAATAGTCCTTAACTGTCTAACGAGATCCTCGAGACTTCTGAAAAATTTAAAATCATAATTTCCATTACATTAATACTCTTTTGGGAAATCTAATAGTGCAATTATTTATATATATATAATGGAATAATTTTTCTACTTCTTGTTTTCATTAATTTTAAATCGCCAATATTAACATGAATTAAATCTAGATGTTTACTATTTTTTTTATTTGAAATGAAATCTTTGTGAATTTTGATTCTACAATGACTCCACATTTATGATTTGTTTTTTAAAAAATCATAGTTGTTAATAATTCAAGATTAGTTAATCTTTGTATAAAATTATAATTTACATATCATAACTTGTCAAGCTACATATTACAAGATTCAAGTAAATCGAAAGAAAAAAAACCTTCCAAATGTCTATTACTTTTGTGGTTGATGAATTCACCATGCATACTTGTTCGCTATCTACTTCTTAATAGGTGGAGAACATCATTTTCTCGGTATATACACATCTTGTTGCAGTAGTATCTTTCCACCACTACTTAATAGTAATTACTTAATTGATCTAAGAGATAAAAGCAAACAAGCTCGTTTTTTACACATTATTTGAGAGGTTCTTAACTTCATTAATACTGGCTTGACCATCTTTTCTCTTAGGATTGTCTTGCTAAAACTTATTTTTGTAATTTTAGCTAGGTGTGCACTCTTATTACAAATAAAACATTTATTATTGAGCTTATAGACAATACATTTTCCCTTTATAATAAGCTTTTTCTTTTGTTATTTCTTTTTCTTAAGGAACTTCTCAACATGTTCAATCACATTTGCCTTTAAAGCCATTAGGAGGAGCTTGCTTTTCTTTCGAATAACTTACTATCTTATTTTAACCTCAATCTTGAAATGAGATCTTTAACTTACATCTCTTTTCGCTTATATTTAAGTTAGTTCTTAAAGCTTTTCTAGGAAGATAGTGGCAATATTTCAATAATAGTAGCCACTTAGAGAAAAATTCTCGTTTGAACTATCCTCTTAACACAATATCATGCAAGATGAGCTGAAAATTTTAAACTTGGCTCATCATTGTCATTGAATTAACCTTTTAAACTCAAGAAACTTTATGACTATGAATTTCTTCAAGCTAACATTTTTAACCTTATACTTGTGATCTAATTATTCTCATAGCATCTAAGCATTGTTGATGTAAATATGCATACTATATAATGCATTGTCTAACATATTCAATATATAATTTTTGTACATAAAATCATTATGCTTCCATGCATGAACAGTTGACACTATAATAGGATCTGACTTTTTCGAACATTTTTGGCATATTTTTTATTAAGAATTTAATAAAGTTGAATGTGGTGAGATAAAAAAGCATCTTTTATTAATGTTACCTTTTGAAGTGCATAACACTAAACTTCTCATAATTCTCACAATAAATCATATAAGATAATTGAGTAATAAGACATCATTAATTGTGCCTAATTTAAAGAATCTAGACTAAGTATGGACCAATAAAAAATAATTTGACTATGTCATGGAAAATGAGCTGGAAAATAAATTATTAATATTTTTTTTAAGTTTATTAAAATAATAAAGAACAAATCTTACAAATTAAAAAGTTGAATGAGAATAAAATTGAGAAAAATCTAATTTTATAAATTATTTCAAATAAAATAAATAACAATCAAAATAATAGAGATCAAATCTAACAGATAAAAAAGTTGAGAGATGATGAAATTAAAAACAATTACAATTTTATAAATTATTTCAAATAAAATAAATAATAATCAAAGAATGAGGACCAAATGTGATAGATAAAAATTTCAATTAAGAAAATGATAAGAGAAAAGCAAATAACAATCATAAAAATAAGGACCATAGTTGATATAAAAATCAAATTAAATTAAATTTTAAGGGATGGAATTGAAAAAAAAAGATTCAAAATAAAATATATAGCAATCAAAAGTTTGAGGATCAAATTTGATATAACCAATAAATAACATGACATTTCTAAAGTTTTCACAACTTCTGGAAAGTTTTTTTCGCTCAAAATAAAAGAAAAATACTTTTTGTTAATTAAATTTTTTTAATAAAAAATAAATATAAAAAAATTATAAAATTATTTCTAAAAAATCACTTTCTATAAAACAAACATCCTAAGATTGTCTGCTCTTCCTGCTTTATGGCTTGTACCAGCACCAGCTCCATTCTCCTGATCACTGATCCTATTATAATGTGCGGTCGCTTGCATGCATTAGTCCTTCCAAGACACCATTTGTGCGACCTTGTAGATGATCAGACTCCTTGAAGACGACGAACCATAGTTCCTTGTTGCGCCTAAAGGAATAGATCTGCACATAGTCATTTTGCTGCAGCACTCCCACATTCCGAAGCATAACATCTTTCCAGCCACTTCTCAAGGCATAGTAACTGTTTTTGCCCATGTTCCACTGCTTCAACCTCAGTTGATCGGTGATCATGCTATCTCTCGTATCACCAAGACCCAGTTCTACCAATGTTACTCCTATGCCATCACCTATACGGACATCCCTCTTCTCATCATCATTTAAGAGATTCTCGCATTCATTAATTTGTCTCCAAGGCATTGTGAAACGATCATGGTGACTGCTCGTATCAGTTTGGTACAACTTTTTCTTTATCCTTAACTTAAAATCCGTATCTCCATCTTCTCCCGTTAGAGCTTTTACTTCATTAGAGAAATCAAAACCCAAGTCCAGTACTAGTGCCTTTGGACCTCTCTTCCTTCGTTCGCTTGTCCTCGGCTTCTCCTCCTCCTCCTCCTCGTGAATTTCTTCAAAGCATGGTTTTCTCTTAGTACTGATCATCCTTTTCTCTTCCAGCCTTTCCCCCTCGTTCTTATCTTCATGAGCACTACCAGTCTTGGTGTACTTGTTTTTGTTGACAGACCCAATAAGAATCCCCGCTCCTCTCTCTTTCCTACTAGAGACACTAGCACTCTCGGCCTCTTCTTCTTCACTACCTGGGCTTTTCTGGTGAATTATAAACCTTTGGTCTCTCCTCCCTGATCTCTTCTTCTTATTGGGTATAACAGGCAATATTGTCCCAAGTGGGGGTGTAAATCGAGCAGAGCAACAGCTAGTACCAGGGGGGCTTATGCTCCCGGGCTGGGAAAGCTCTCCTTTGACAGTGCCGATATTCCTCGTCCGCAACAATGCCATGACAAGTTTCTTTTGCACCAACGTAAATGCCCAATCATTGTCATCTGTTTCTTGTCTATGCTTTTCAAACAGTTGATCAAAAGACCCATCATCATATTCATCAACCATGTCATCGACGAACTGATGATCACTTTGACTGCTACAACCGCACATTACCATCTTTATGGATATATTTTTTTCTTTCCTCTTCTACTTTAGATAAAATTAGCTAGAGATCGAGTGCTCAAAAAAACTGAATAAAATCAACTTGTTCGGGTGTTAGCTATCTACGTTGTCTATATATATATATATATATATATATATGGAAGAGAGAGCAGCGTGCATGCAAATCCTTGTACTGTCTGAACTTAATGAATTAGCTAGGTTTTGACAATCCTTTTCGTATTAGGAAGAGTTCATTACTTATTGTTTGTGTTTCTAATTCTATTCCGACTGCCACTAGAGAAAGAACTCGCCTATTTTTTCTTACAGTTTCTTGACTCCCAAGTTTAACAAATTATATTGAAGGGCATAGTTGATACTACTGTGCACTTAATGGTACTGTAGTAGTTTTTTTCGCATTTAGATTATTTAAATTTTCTTGATATTTTTCATAAAAGTACTAATTTGAGGAAATTCAAAGTGGATGACTATCCTGAATTAGTACTGATCATATGCTATTTTAAGAAAACAATTTATATAATGATAATTTTCCATAATCCATTTTGCCACTTTTTTTGTTTGGATAAAAATACTCCTTCAATCACAAGACAAATATTATTTTTCAAAAGCAAAAAAAAAAAAAAAAACCATGAATCCCAAGAAATAGCTTAATACTGATTTTTTTTATTCAATAAATATGTTTTAAAATTTTAATATCTGTGCTATTTAATTTTTTTATTTAAGATTTTCATAAACTGTGATTTTTTCTAAAAATGACTAAATTTTATTAAAAATTTTGAAAAATATAAACTAAGAGAATCTACAAGGTATTTTTTTAACCAACCTTTTGGATTATTTTTTTTTTTCTTTAACATCTTAATTTTTTATTTTGTTTTCTAAAAATTGTTTTTTGTTTTTTTAAAAAACTTTTATGACTGCATATTGTTTCTACTTCTTAAGATTATTTTTTTTAAGAAGTAATGATTTTTTATCCCTTAAATATTTTCAAAATCTTTTAGTTTTTGAAAGGTATTAATTTTCTATTTATTCAACCCTTTGGAAATAAATTGATTGGTAATCATCTTATAATTTAATGCAATTTAGCCCAATTGGATGAAATTAATTAAATTTTGGTAACATTGAATAAAATTTGACCATAGTTTTTTAAAATTGTTTATTCATCATTCGATACAAAAATAGGGGCAACTTTTGGGAAATTATTTTTCATAATTTGCAGCCAACATAATTAATATTTAGTGTTTCAGCAGCACAAAAAATACAATTATTTTGTACCATTTTCATTCATTTGTAAATTAACCTTCCAAGCACAAATTTATCAACATTTTGAACGTCTCTGTCACATATAAAGTCCAATGCTAGGAAAATAAATCATGAGCCAAAAAATGCAATTGAACAATGAACAACTGTGTTTAAAAAAAAAAAACACAATAAACTTCTTGAAACGCAAACTCACAAGAAATTAGCAAATAAAAATTATTGCGAAACAATAAAATTCAAGATAATAAAGAAACAATATGGCTAATTTAATTGAAAATTGAACCTAGCAACTATTGGAGTAATACATTGAAAATATATTGATAATTTTTTTTTATACACAAACTTTTTAGAGGATGAGGAGTAGTGTTCTTACCATCATTTAAAAAAAAAATTGTCTTTGCTTATCATCTCATTCTTGGAGAGATTTTGGTAATTTTTTTATAGCTCTCTATAGAATATGAAGACATCTTAAAAGAATTCCAAAACTCAAAAAACTATTTTGATATAACAACAAATGAGTTTTTATCTCATGAGAATTGAAAAAAAAAAGAAGATTCTATGTAGATGAAGAAAAAAGGCTCATGCTGTTTTATAAAGAAGAGAGAAGAAAGTTTTCTTTTGAGAAAAGAAAGAGATTAAGGTTGTTAAATATGTTTTTTTTAACATAATTAGGTTTTACGATATCATTGTTTCACGTTGTGCTATGGGTCGGGTCAATTATTTTTGTAACATAAAAAAAATCTAAGGGTTCCTATCATTTTTCTAATAAAAATATTTAATCATGAACTCAAAATATGATATGTTTTGGATGAAATCTTTTTTAAATATTAATACGGCAACTTATTGGATGTTATTTTTTTTCAAATATTGAGACGATGACATATTAAATAGACTCGGGCTAACCTATTAAATTTAAAATTTGCAACCCGAATCATGAGATCATGATAACCTTTTAGAAAATAAATCCAAATAATTATGAAAGTCAATTCTTAATCAAACTAATATTGAATGATGAAATTGAAAAACAAATTAAAAAAGAACAAAAAAAACCACCCCAATCAACTTGTGTTAACCTACCACACCCTTAACCTAGGTCATGAAATCATGATAATCCTATAGAAAGCAAATAAAAAAAAACAACAAAATTCAATTTTCAACCAACCTATTATTGAAAGATGAGATCGAGAAAATATCAATTAAAAATAAAACAAAGAAAAAAATAACGCAAGTCAACCTGAGCTAACATGTTAAACATGTGACCTGGGTCATGAGCCCGATATAACTTTATAAAAAGAAAATAAAAAAAATTATGAAACTCCATTTCTAAGAAATCTAAAATTGAAGATTGAAATCGAGAAAAAAAAAACTAAATCCATGAGACCAGGGTAACTTCATAAAAAGAAAATTAAAAAAGAATTACAAGTCTCAATTCCCAAACAACCTAATATTGAAGGATAAAATTAAAAAATAAAAAAAAAAATTGAGTTGTTGAAGGGTGAAATTGAAAAACAAATATTCAATTAAAAAATGACTAAAAAAATAAATTGATTCAACTTTGATCAATCTGCCGAACTTGTGATCTGAGTCATAAGATTGAGATAACACCATAGAAAGCAAATCGAAAAAAAATATGAAGCTTAATTAAAAAAAATCCAATTATAAAAAGACCAAAAAAATATGAACATGGTCAATTTATCAAACTCACAACCCGGGTCATGATATTGGAATAACCCCATATAATAACAAAAAAGAATACGAAGTTCAATTTCAACCAACCCAATATTGAAGATGAAATTGAAAAAAAATCAATTAGAAAAAACAAAAAAAAGAACTAAATCAACTCGAGTTAATCTGTTAAATTTGCGATTTACGTCCTGAGATCGGGATAAATTCATAGAAAGCAAATAAAAAAAATTATGAAGCCTCACATCCAACTTATCTAATGTTAAAGATTGAAATAAAAAAACTAAAAAAGAAATTAATGGATTTAGTGAATCATTAATTTTACGCACTTATATATAAAAACAAAACTAAGAATAATGATTTCATAAAAATTATAAAACAAATGGATATTTTATTCATTCATTATTAATGAGAAAATTATATATTATGTTAATGCATATTTACTAATAAAACAATCGATATTGTCATCATAAAAAAGTCCTAATATTATTTTTTAAATAGCATAATTTGAAAATCATTTAATTATTATTTTAATAAGTTAATTTAAAGAGATATTTTATCAAAAATTAAAAAAGATAAAGGTGTATCTAAGAAAAATATCAAGAGTGTCTGGTCCAAGAAAAAAATCTATACACATATGGGCCTCAAAGGTTAGGCACGCATGCCTAGCCTAAAAAAAAGTCCAAGCATGTATAGGACTTGAAGACTAGACCCACATAATCTTTTTTTTAATAGGCATTGTCCACACCAATTATTTAGACACACACATAGTAGATGAAGTGTCATCTGTCTAGGTAAACAATGCATCATGTTTTGGTTGCCTTTTCAACCATTTTTTATGGTTAAAAACTCAAGATTCAAGTTTTGGAACCTCAAAAACCCAATTAATAACTTATTTTCACTTAAAAAAAAACATACTAAGAAACCTCAAGAAACACATCTCATTAAACCCAAAAAAATCTATAATCACTCTAAAAACAAAAATCTAACATATTTTAAAAAAATCTAATATATTTTTTATTACATGTTCAAAGAAAAAAACCACCGTCATTAAACCTCTTTTTCTAAGATGAATACATTGACATAAAGATCAGCTTTTATGGTTATATACGGTCAGGTGAATACTTTCTCACCCCTTTTCCTTTCCTTTTTTTTTTGTGACTCTCACTCCTCTTAAATTTTAAGAACTGAAATATAAAATAAATGAAATTTAAGACTAAAATATGAAACTTGTATTAAAAAAAATAAAATAAAAACTTTAGATAAGAAACTGTAGTTGTTCATGCTCCATAAATAATGAAAAAGGAAAAAAGATTTTTTTTTTTTAGTTTTGAATTTAACCTTATTTTAAATTGATATCTTGTTTTTTTAATTTTTAAATTGATAAAATTAAACTCTAGTTTTCAACAACGAGCATTAACTTAATGTTAGTATATATTTTGACATTGAAAATACTTCATAGCATATAGAATGAAACAAATTATAATTATAAGGCTTAAAACCATTTTAACATAATGTAGGCAAAAGGTTAGGGACTATAACCGAACAATTTTTTAATTAGGACAAAAATAAATAAAGAGACTATCTCAATTCTACTATAGCAATGAGATATCTAGAGTGCGCTGCGTTGCAGGCGACATGCGTGATAGTATTTTTAAAGCTATAAAGCCAAACCGTGAGTGACAAATCAAATGCCATTGCAAAATTAGGATTGGCCATGATTTCTTTGAGCATCTCCTAAGGGAAAAGGCTAGCATGATCTGCAAAACATAAATGAACGCAAAATCATATGATAAGAAAAGGAAAAAAAACAGTTGATTTTGTAATTAAGTGTACAATCATATATCTTGCAGCAGTTCTGGGTAGTTGAATCATGATCACATGTGGATTTATAACCCCTTGGAGAGAAAAATTCATGTTAATAGAATGAAAACTCTTTTCATTCATGATATTAAATTCTTTAAGCCACTACCAGAAAATTGATAAATACAAACGGAAATACTGAGGGAATATACCGAGGGAATTACCGTGGAAAAAAAAATTAAAACAAAGCAAAAAAAAATGATGACGTGTCATTTTTACCAACGGAATTACCGACGGAATATGTGACTGTTAAATCTTGTAGTGAGCACTGTTCATTTATCTCTAAACTCAATGTTAAATGAAATTAAATTCTCATAATTAATTGCCACTAATGAAATGAGCAGTCATTACACGATTAAGCAGTTTTACCGATGGAATGATTTCGTCGGTATGAGACATACAATTCGTCGGTAAAATATTTGCCGACGGTCTCACCAACGGAATATGTCTGTCAGAATATTGATCATTAATAATTTTTATTTTTATTGGTAAGTCTATCGATAATACTTGATTAGTCAAGTTCAGGATAATAATATTAATTCATTTAAAATTTGGTTAGGAAAAAAATAAGAAAAGAGAAAATGTTGAGGGCACGATGAGCACATTGAGTCAATAAATTCTAATATAACATAACAAAAAAAAAATTACAAATGAGTTTGTAATGTCCCTTGTAAGAACAGAAATTAAAAAAAAAAAAAGGAAGCTAGAAAGAAAGCAATAAAACATAATTAATTATGAGCATTTATTAGTAGAATTAGTCAATGCCAAACTGGTAATTAAGATCAATTGTTTTTAAACAACCCATCATCCATTAACAACTTTCACTTGGATTAATTTTGAAGAAAAGGAAGACATCAAAGAAATTTAAATGCATAAAAAACTGGCTAGTCATTGGGCTATGCTTGTGGTAAAAACTTGTAAGCTAAAAAGGAACCTACTAAATGTAAAAGGAAAAAAAAAGAGAGAAAAATAGTAACTTGATGCGAAGGGAATACACTAATGTTTAGTATTGCGTTCTAGAGAAGAGTTAAGTAAATTTTGAATTTTTTTTGTTTTTTGAATTGTTCTGATCACATACTGATATCAAAAATAATTTTTAAAAAATAATAAAAATATTATTTTGATGTATTTCTGAGCAAAAACATTTTAAAAATAACTAAGGCCCGTTTGTTTGCTGGAAAGTAGTTTCCTTTTGGAAAGTGAATTCCGGGAAAGTGAATTATTTTCTGATGTTTGGTAGTGTAATGGAAAATAAGTTGGAAAATATTTT
>Ga0307515_10009302_pt1 | contig 19009 bp, 1 predicted proteins | sample 17_EM_MG_FD_194513 | JGI IMG/M metagenome (GOLD analysis project Ga0307515, IMG submission 194513) | Populus trichocarpa ectomycorrhiza microbial communities from riparian zone in the Pacific Northwest, United States - 17_EM | ecosystem: Host-associated > Plants > Roots > Unclassified | place...
CGTAGCCTCTCCACACTGCATAAATCTCGAGTCTGTAGGAATTGATCTGGACAGCTGTGGCTTCAGTCTGGTGTATTGACTGTTGCTAAAATGGGCATGTTTGCTGCATGTGCATAGGGCCCGACTTGACATCGCCGGAAATGGACATATTAAGCGATGTTCAGATCACTTGGATGTATGAACCTGTACTAACATTGGCCGGCGTAGTCCAGTCACTTCAAAGCTGTTTTCGCCAAGAGCATCCCAGATAGCAGATGGCTAGGCTAGGAGTGTCTGATCAGTCTGACCTTCCCCGTCCGGAGGCTTCTATAAATTAGCCTCCACTTTCCTACTGACAAGAACCATCGCTCAGCATCCCCTCGAAAGCAACCATACCGAAAACCAACCTCACAATCTTCAAGCCGTAAGTTGACACGTCTGGACCCTCGTGAGCAGGCAATGAATACCGAGACTGACCACTCACTAGCACATACACCATGCAGCCTACCGCCGAGAAGATTCAGCCCTGGAAGGCCGGTTGGGTCGCCCGTAACTCTCAGGGCGATGCCAAGGCCAGGCCTGGAGGAATTTCGCACGGATTTGCCAAAGGCAAAGCGGTCGTTCTCGGTGGGTTCACTAGTGGAATTGCTATTCAAGTCAAGGCCGACGAAGACAGACTTGCTAACAAGCAAGCAAGCTAAGCGGTCTAAAATAAGCAAGCAAGCAAGCTGGAGGGGGGTGGCTTGCTTGTTAAGCTTAGTTGCTTAATAGGTAATATATTATATAGATTTTAGGTAAATATCAATAGTTTAACCTTTTTAGGTAGGGGCTAAACCCTTTTAAATTGTTTTTCCGATCCAAATGAAACTTCATTCGCAGCTCCCATACCTCTTATCCTACACTAAAAAAGCTCTATTATATCCTCTATCTAATTCTATTACAAATTTATTAAAACACCCAGCTATATTCTACCCGTAATATCTTAGGACCTTACTAAAAAAAACCTGCGCAATAAGGAAGAAGAAATACTAACAATTACTTTTAATAAAGTCGCCAACGCGTTAGACAAAGATTTAAGTAAAAATTCGGCCGATAATAATAGCAATTATAGCAGTATTAACTGGGACCGACTTAAGGCCTTCTAAATGCTATATTTAGAGCTTAAGAGGACACTAAGCTTTATCTGGAAACACGGCTATTATCTTTAAAATTAACAAACTAAGTAAATCTACTTTAAATACATCTACTACTATAAGCATTCTATTTCGAGAGGATAATTTAATATTACTAACGCGATAACGGCTGCTAAGTAATACCTTAAAAAGAATAAAGTAGGCTATAGATATAATAAGTATAGTAAAATTAATTTTAAAGTAAAGAGGCGGAAGATAATAATTATAGAGCGTCTATAGGGTACTTATAGAATATCGCAAGCAGTTATAAATAAGCTTATAGGTAGCTTTAGCTTTAAACGCTTCTTATAAGCAATAATTAACTAGATTATTATTAATAATTATCCTCTATAAGAGATTAAAACACTATACTTTTATATTATAATTACTACTACTAATCCTAATACGGAATAAGTTATCTAGGCAAATTACCAAACTATACAAGATTATATATTAGATAACTATAAACTCTATTAACCTTCTATTTATAATAAACTCGCAAACACTACCTTACTAATTTATGTCTTATTTAATAGCTAAATATTAAAGAATAATAAGCACTTAATTATTAGTATATATGTTTACCATCTAAATAGAGAAGGCCGCGTTATTAACTACCTACTTACTTTACTAGAGCACCTTAGCTACTCCTTTAGAGTTAACTACGCGGAAATTATTAAGGCCGTTCTATAGCAGTATAATATTACTAAAAATAATCTTAGCTACTTTATTACTAATAATAAAAGTAAAAATAATACGTGTTTAGATTATCTGGCTACTCTTTATAAGTTTATTAAAATAGAGAAACGAATTTAGTGCGCGGCTTATATTCTTAATCTTATTACCTAGTCTATTATATTTAGAATAGATAAAAAAGCCTATAAGAATAAGGACGCAAATATACCAGTAAGTTCTATAACCTACTTACTACTATTTAGACTCTAATATTATATAGGAAGAAGAAGAGTTCTTTAACAAATAGTAAAAATACGGTCCCCTTAGTATCCTATTTAAAATCCTCTTTGCTATTAAAATACTATAACTTTATTAGCTATTTAAGTCTTATTAAATAGCTAATAATAAGGCGCTGCTATAGCCAGACTTCTAAGTCCTAACCGTAATTAAGCTGGTAAAGACTTGCTAAAATAGCTATCTTAAGGCCTTTAAGTAGGTAGCCACACTATATAGTACGATTAACTTAATTATATACTATCTTATTAATAAATATATAACTAAATCTACCTCTATAAAGTTAAAGAAAAAGAAGGTTACTAAAGAACCTCACTATATTACTAAGGACGGCTTAAGCAACGATAATTAGAGTATTATTAACAACTATATTATAATCTTAGAGCCTCTTACTTAGGCCACTAAGATACTAGAAGCTAGAGGCAAATTGGGACTATACGGCGCCATATGGGAGGTAATCTCTACATTTAATTAGCTTATAAAGCTATTTAAGGAGGGGCTTAATTAGGTTTAAAAGGCAATAATAATAAATTATCTAGATTAGGAAGCTCTGGAGAATTACTATAAGTCAGCTCTAAATTATGGCTAGTTAAAGCTTTTAAAATACTATAATAAGCTTAACAGTACACCAGTCTACTATATAGCCACTATCCTTCACCTATAATATAAGCGATTCTACTAAAACGCCTAGGTAGAACAGCTAAATTAGCTAGTAAAATACAACACGTCTTTCTAAAAGCTCTGGCTCTTATATAAGACAAAGCCACTACTATCCTCTATACTAGCGGCAGCGCTAAAACGGGTTTCTATTCTATAAGGCAGGAATAATTATATATATATATTTACAAGCTCGTCTAATAAGTAGCCAGATAATAATAAATATTAATACTAGAAGGCGATTAAGCCGCTACTAAAAAATTACCCTCTCACTAAAGACCCAATACTATATTAGTAGCAAAAACGAACTATACAGCCAAGGCTTACAAAGCTTACTCTAGATATCCTTACTATACTAGCTATAAGCAACGACTGTAAAGGGGTGTTTAGTAAGGTAGGTAATCTACTTAAGCCGCGTTAATTACGGCTTAAGCCTAATATATTAGCTACGCTATCGTATATAAAGAGCTTTAAGAAAATGGACTTCTAAAAGGCCGCTAAGAAGATAGGTAAGTTAGCTATTTTATCTATAAGAGCTTACTAACTTATAGCTGTAAATAGCGCCCTCTGCCTCCTCCTCTATAGCCTCTTTGCCTTATCCTCGCTAATTAATACTATACTAAGACTGGTGATAGAATCTTCCTTATAGCGCGCGCCAGGGTTGTTTTGGATAAATCTTATCGCGATAAGTCTTGGCATACCCTAAATAAATTTTCAGTCGCCTTCTTCTTCTTTATTATTATACAAAATATAACTTTAGAAGTGGAATTAGAAGCTCTTAACTCTATTAATACCTCTAAATCAAAAAATATAAGAGGTCGCTTAGCTCTTTTAATATAGGAGTATACCCGTCCACTAGGCAGTAATAAGCCCGTATAAAATAAAAAAGCCTATCTTTTATTCTATTATAAACACTGTATAAAGTTATACGCTATATAGTTAACTTCTAACTTCCAAAACTACTTAGCGTTAAAGTATGGCATTACGGTTAAGCCTGAAACTAGTTATACGAAAGAAGTAATACGGGATTAATTAAAAGACCTTTACCTTAAAGCGTTATCTTAAAATAAGATAAAAGAGCTAAATTTAGAAGTACTCCGAGCGGTCCTAAATAAAGAAGTTATTAATAAGGCCCTTATTATATTAATTATTATACAAAACTTACTATTTTGGATAGTTGAGTGGCTAAAGTTCCATGTTCTTCTATAGTTAATTAATCCTAAAGTAGACAGCTATATAATTATAGCCCATTTAATAGTTAGTAAAAAGATTTACAACTTATAGCTATCGTAAAAGGATATTATACGAAAGAGGCTGTAGTCTATACTAATAAGTATTTATCTCTCTGTTAATATCTAGGCCTCTTTAAATAATTACCTTCTCCTTATAATTTGCGGCCATTTTACAAATAGTTAGGAAAAGCTTATAAACGCTCTTCTTGGCCTCCGTATAGTAGCCTCCTATAGTAAGAACGAGTAATAAAATACTCTCCTTTTAGTGCTTAAGGACTATAGGATTACGCGAAAGCTAGGTGCCGTTATATCCAATAACTATACTGCAAATAATAAGCTCTGTTATATAATAAGTAACTAGCTTTTTTAGGAAGAAGGAATTAAATAGAATCCCATCTACTAACGGATCCGCTATTAGGGTTATATTCTTAACCTTACCGTATAGGCTTTCCTCTTTAAAAACTTAATTAGTCTTAATAACATTAAGTTATATAAAGAAGATAAGGTAAAAGAAAAAGAGTTAGATCTAAAAGAGGAGAAAAAAAAGTAATACATTTTAGAAACTTAGCGTACTTAGAAAGCTTTATAATATTACCATATATACCTATAGCTTAGCTAGTCGTATAAGGGAGTTTAAAAGTCTTATAGGGAGAAGAATTCTACTTAATAATCGTATAAGATGGAATAGCTAGTATTTTATACTTAGCGTAGTAATTAAGAAAGAGTCTGCCCTTAATATATATACTAAGCGTAACCTTAATACGCTTAAAAAGGACTATCTTAGTCTAAAGGACTAGGAGGCGCTTCGTACAATAAAAAGTTTTCTTTAGATATTCTACTAGGCAACCCTAAAATGCTAAGGACACGAAGCAACGCTTAAAAATATACTCTTTATAATAGATATTATAATTAAGCACCTTAATAAATCCCAGGTTAGTTTATCCCCCCTTTTTATTTCTTAATTTAGCTAATATTATATAATAGAGGGAGTATATATCTAATAAGGAGTTCTCTAAACGTATTAAAAATGCTTAGAATACCTTTAATAGATATTATTATAAAATAGATAACTCGCCCCTTTACGCCGCTGCACTTATTCTTTATCTAGCCCATTATATAAGATATATTAAGTAGGTTTAGAAAAAGGAATAGCGTAAGCCTACACTTAATAGCGTTAAAGAGCTTTAGGAAAGGTATTAGAATAGGAGTTTTACGCCTAAAAGTATGTCGTTATATAAAAGGCTAGCTCTAGCTTAAGATCTTAATAAGTTTAATAAGATTGCTGAGGATCTTAATAGTATAATATTTCGACTAAAAAGTTAAGACGAGTATAAGGACTTTATCTCTAAGACGCTATATAAGATTTTAACAACTGCACTTTAGTAGTAGTCTTAAGAACAGCAACGAAAGCGCTGGCTACGGCTCTCGCTTATAGCAATTGAAATTCTCTTAATTCTAGCAATAAGCGATAAGCCAGAAAGAGTCTTTTTAGGAGGACGTTGTATGGTATTATAAGAGAGAATATAGATAGATCCTAAAACTCTTAAGAAAACAGAGTGTTTAAAGAATTGGCATTAGAGAAGAACTATAAGAGAAATAGGTAATTTTTCTCTAAGTATTTAGCTATATAGTTAGGGGGGAAAGGCACTATAATATCCGTTGTAACGGAACCTTGTAGTAAGTACTACGATAGGCTCGTTATTGGGCTAGGTATGTAGGTGATGCAAATTAAAGTTAACAACGTAATAATAACTGGTGGAGTAGTTGCCTAATAGATTAACTTTAATTGTATTCTAAGAATCACTATAAGGAAAGAACTATCTAGAGTAGGGACTGTAGTCCTTTAAATACACAACCGTACTTCTAGGAAACTTATATATAATATACGTATACTCTATCTACTCTATTACAGATCTCGCGGATTATACAAATTATATAGATTACATTATATAACTCGTACTACTATTCCTTATTATATAGTTCTACCGGTTTTATCCTAAATTGTGCTCTTATTAACTAACTAGCTTCCTCTAACTCTTCCCTAAGTAGTTATAGCATTGTACTTAAAGCGTCCGTAACACTATTTCCCTTCTCTCCATCTTCGTCCTTAAAGATCCCTAGTATCTCTAGGTTGTTTACTAAAGGTATAATATCCGTCTAATTAATTTAGTTAATATTGTTGCTTATTATACCTAAAGCAACTCTTTCTTCTTCTACAGCTTATTAGTCTTATACTATCGCTATTATATTATTGCTAGGTAAGATAATACTATCTCTGTATTCTCGTTATATAAAAGAGGGGTTAGTCTATATTATGTTGGTGAGTCCTTCCTCCTAGCAACCTTCCTCTTATTTAGAATACACCAAAGCGAATATTTATTCGTCCTATAACGTTCGCTTTATCTCTAACGCTAAGTATACGCGTCCTATAACTTTTAATAGTCATTAAGTTCTCTAAGTAATTTATTATAGGGTTTTATATTTAATCTGCCGCTGCGAAGCTTAATAATAAGCTCTTAGTGGCTTTGGCGGAACTTCGTCGTTCTTATAATGCTAAGAAAGAGGCTACTGCCGCTTAACAGCGCGCCCTTAACTCCCGTCTTACTGCGTTTACTTAACTAATTTGTCTTAAAAAAGTCCGTAAAAAGGTTTGTTTTAAGGAGTAGAAACTTATAGAATAAGGTTTATAGGAATTTGGTAATAAGAGAACTAACTCTCTTCCTATAAAGGGAACAACTCTAAGTAGTTCAGCAGTCGCTCTTTCTAGGTCCCCCTTAGGTAACTTATTCTTTGGCGATCCTTTCTTATTAATATTACCTAACCTATTTTCTTCTAATACTCCTATACCTTTCCCATAGCGTTTTTTTAGGTTCTCTAGTAGTTTCTAGGTAGTCTTACTATAGCCTATCCACTTTACCTTATACTATATTTCGTTATTAATGTCCTTGTAACTAATAATTTTTAAAACTTACTATTTATCTTCTTTTTGCCCCCTATACGTATCTGCTTTGTAAACTAATGGCTTAATATTCCTATATACTGGCTCTAGCATCGCGATATGCTATACTAGGTAGATCTTTATCCTAGCTAGTAGGTTTAACTTAAACGTAACCGGTAAAATCTTCTATATAATTTTAAAAGGTCCTAGTCTAACGTAGTCTAACTTTTTACTTAATTGTTAACTTTTAAAATTTTTATATAGTAGCCACACTTTATCTCCCTCCTTAAGATCTAGTCCCTTAAATCTCTTAGCGTTATAGTACTTTTTTATTCTTTACTATACTACCTTAGCTATTTCTATAAGGTTTTTATAAAGATTTATTAATATCTCTATTCTTTATTTAGCTGTGTTACTAGTCTTCTTTACTTAACGTAGCGATAATAATATTCTTGGCTTATATCTATAATTCGCCTTAAATAGTAAAGTGCCCATTTCTTCCTATGGTGTTATATTATATATAAACTGCGTAACTAGTAATAATAATACCTAATTATTCTGTGCGTAATTAATATAGTGTCTTAGATACTGCTCTAGTATCTAATTTAATCTTTCTGTTTAACCGTCTGTCTGCGGATAATATGCGGTAAAAGTTGCTGCTTAAACCCTTTATTCCGCTAAGAATACCTTTTAGAATACTGCTATAAATCTTAAATCTCTATCCAATATAATTTTACTTAGTGCTCTATGTCTTATAAATACTTCCTTAATATAGATTCTAGCAACATCTTCTACTAAGATTTCTTCCGTATAGGCTATAAAGTATCCCTACTTTATAAGCTTATCTACTATTACTAAGATTATATTATAATCTTATCTGGTAATAGGGTCTCTTAACTTTAGCAACTTAATAATAAAGTCCTATAATATAACCTCCTATAGTCTCTCTAGTATTTTAATAGGTTATAGCCCTCTATATAGCTTATACCTCATTAGTTTATTCCTTTAATAGTCTAGATATTTCTTTATAATCTTTTATGCTAGGTTCCAGATTCTATTAATAATGTATTCCTCCTAGAGTCTTATCACTAAGCCTATAGCTCTATTGTGTCCTTACGTTAGTCCTTTATAGAAATCCCTTATAAAGTGTTCTGCTATGCTTCTTAGGATATACTTTACTTTTTGATTTTCGTATATATCCACCTATAGATCTTCTAGCTATGCTTTTAGAATTCTTTATGCCTAAAAGCTTTCTAGTAACTTATAGATTTTCTCTAACTTATTCTCTTAAGTTGCTATAATTTTTAGATAATTGTACCTAATTAGTCCATCTATATCTTTTCGCAGTAAAGCCCCTAATGGCTTTTTATTATTTTGCAGTTTAGCTTTTTAACTTAACGCGTTAGCTCGCGTATTATCTATGCCCTTAGTATACTAAATCTTAAAATAGTACTCTGTAAGCATCTCTGCCTATCTAACCTATCTTTAGTTAAGTTCCTTTATTATTAAGAATCCTATTAGGTTCTTATAATCCGTCTTAACTATAAATGGTTTTTCTATACCCTATAAGAATGCTCTCTATTTCTTTAATGCTGTAACTATACCTAATAACTCCTTGTTATAGATATTATAGTTTAACTCTAGTAGTGTTATCTTTTAACTGTAGTATACCACTAAGTGCCATCTATCTAAATGCCTTTGTATAAAGTATGCCCCTAGTGCAAAGTTTAATGTATCTGTTTCTACAACTATCTCTAGTCCTAGTTAATAGATCTTAAGAACTAGCTCCTAGGTAAACGACTCCTTAACTCTTTTAAATAGTTCTTAGTATTCCTTTCTCTATACCCACAGTTCTTCTTTCTTCGTTAATCGCGTAAATAGCTTAATGTCCTTTAACCATTGCGCTATAAACCTTCTACAGTAATTACAAAACCCTAGGAACGATCTTAACTGCGTAATGTTCTCTAGTTCTTACTAATTTACTATAGCCTTAATCTTCTTTAGATCTATACTAAGTTAGTCTAGTTTAATAATAAATTTAACAAAATCGGTCTTCCTAGTAAAGAACTCGTATTTCTTAATTACTACTAGCATCTATTCCTCTTATAGTCTCTTTAAGACCTATTTAACGTGTTCTTTATGTTCTTCCTTAGTTATTAAGTAGATAATATTATTATTAAGGTATACTATAATAAATTCATCTAAGTGTTCTCCTAATATATTATTAATACGCTTTTGGAATATTACTAGCGCGTTTATAAGCCTAAATTATATAACTAATAGTTTATATAGTCCTTCCTTTAACCTAAAGGCTGCCTTTTATTTGTCGCCTTCCTTAATTTTAATCTAATAGTACGCCTATCTCAGATCTATCTTTGTAAAGATTTGCGCATTACCTATCCTATCTTAGATTTTGCTAATTAAGGGTAAAGGATACCTATCCTTTCTAGTAATGCTATTTAACTATCTATAGTTAATACACAGCCTTAGTTTGCTATTTTTCTTTGGTATAAACAGTACTAAATAACCCGCTGATGACTGCGATAGTTTAATGTATCCCTTTTATAAGTTCTCTTAAATAAACTCTTTTAATACTCTACCTTCTTCTTTAGTAAGCTTATAGATTAAAAAGAACCTTAGACTTATTCCTAGTTCCAATTCTATTTTATAGTTCTATACTGCGTACTTTAACAGCTTCTTACTCTTTAGTAACTATAGTTTCTTACTATACTTATAGTATCTCTTCGGTATATAGCCTAGTCCTTTTTCCGTTTCTTTATAGGTTGCCCCTACTTAGTACTATACTATTTTAGCTTATTATTATATCTTACGGCGTTAAGTATCCTTAATATCGACCTAACCTATAACCTAATTAATCTTTAGATTGTATTTTTATAACTAAGGCATTCCTAATACTGCCTTATTATTTCCTAATAGTAATATATTAAAAGATATCTTAATTTATCTCCCTTTAATAGTTAACTAAATAGGTCCTGTTTTAAGATTAATAATACTTCCTCTATAGGCTATCGGATCTCCTAAAATTATCACTAATAGGTAAGGGTACTCCTTTTTCCTATATAGTAACCCCATTCTTTTAACTACTACTAGTAAGATATAGTTCCTTATTACTCTACTATCTATTAATACCTTAAACTGTTAATTTTACTACTTAACTCGTAAATTTAGGTGCCGTCCTTAAATTCCTTTAAGGGTCTAAGGCTTTACTACTGGTTTCCTCTAGTTCTATAGGCCTCTACTTTTCCTAACTGCTAGCTACTAGATCCTGTTTATACTTAGTCTAACTTAGGCCAATACTTAGTCCGCTTTTTATCTTTAATATACCATAGATAGGTATTTTTTAGATATTCCCACTATTGTTATCTATCTAGGCATTTTTCCGTAAGGAATCTTCCTGGCTAAAGTATTAAGTCCCCTTATTCTTAAACTTCTACTAGGTGCTAACTATATATATACTTAGCGTTTCGATATTTCGCCTTGTCCGTTATCTAATATATTCTTATTAGATACTTCCGGTTTTTATCCTTAGGTGCTCTATATATATTATATATATTATCCACGTATACTATTTACGATAGTATGTAATATGCTTAGTGTTTTAGGTTAACTCTTAGCTTATCTTTATCCTTAAGTTTAAACCTCTCTTGTGTTAATCTAAGCGTTACAACTTTGTTCGCAGGTACTAAAATTCGCCTTTCGCTTCTCTAGTCCTCTAATTACTCCTCTAGATCTTTTAACGTTATAATTAAGGCTCCTTTAATATATGTTATAGCCTTTTCTATAATCGGGTAGTCTTAGATAATTTTTTATCTAACTATATATAGAAATCTTCTTACTTATCGTTATATCGTTGCCTATACCACTTTTAGTATAGCCCTTTAAGTATATATAGCTTATCCATAAGGAAGTATCTTTTTATTACTATATTATAATAGCCCTTTATATATCGTTCTTTGAACCTAGTTAGAATCCCTAAATCCTCTTCTTCTTTTAGTTTAGTAAGCCACTTAGCTTTTAATATGCCTGTCTTAGGCCTATTAGTGATTCTTTATATAGGTACTCTGTCCCTTATATATCCTAATATACTAGATCTTTTATCTAGTTTCTGTTCTTGCTATAAGGTAATCCTTACTTTAAATTCCTCCATAGTTTCTTTTTTATTGCGTCTTATAAGTGGATCCTTAAAGTTTTCTTACTTCTTAATCTTGGTATTAACTTTTTAATCTTTAGGCTAAACACTGCGTTTCCCTAGTAAGTCTTTTAGGTTTATATGTCTATCTCCTAATCTAACTGCTATTTGTATTACGGATTCTCTAATCTTATTAGTGGTCCTTATTTATATATTAAAATCTTAGTTCTATAAGATTCTTAATCCTAAGCTTACTTCTAACTTAAGTTTAGCTCTCGCCTTAGTCTAACTAGGCGTCCATAGTGTTCTTATCTTATCTTAAGAATCTTAAATCTTACTTATCTCGTCTTAAGAATCTTATACCGTTAGGAACTCTTATCCCTCGCTTATTTATATGTTTTTAAATTAAGCTACTGCTCTGCTCTATTAGTTTTTGTCTATTATAGGTCCTTAAGCTATCTTTATCCTATCTTTAGAGTCTTAGATTTCTCTTATCTCGTCTTAAAAATCTTAAGCCTTTAGCCTTTTGCCTTTATTAAGTGGTAAGCTAGCACTAGCAGTCGTTTGCTTATTTAATCGTCTCTAGATATTACTCCTTCCGTCTTATAAAGCGATAGATGCTGTATTTAACAGTGTTATAATGCCCGTTACTAAACCTTGCTTTATAGCGGTCTTAGTCTCTACTTCTATTACGTTATTAAGGTTTAGATACCCCTAGTTAGTTCCCTTACTATCCTCGTCGCTGTTAATTAATAAGTACCCCGACTCTATTGTTATAGTTGCTAATTATTGTCCGTATATTACTATAATATCTTAATCTAGCTTATAGAGTTGATCTTGTTCTTTATCTAACTCTTTAGTTCCTCTAAGTTCTTTTAACTCTGGCTCTTATAGCTAATAGCTTGCGCTATACTTAGCGTCTTTATAAATTCGGCATGCGTTGTTATAACAAAACGCGAAACTTCTAATTAAACACTCTTTTATTCCTCGTAAAACACTATTATCCCTCTATACATATATGTCTCCTGCTATTAGTCTAGTTCCCTTTATTATATAGTAATTCTAACTATCTTTGTAATTCCTCGCGAAATAACCTTATTTCCTGCAATTTATATAAGCTCTGTCTTTAAACTATTAACTTTATTATAGAGTTCGCCTAAACGTCTTCTGCTACTAAGATCCCTGGTTTAGCCTCTACTCCTTAGTTCTATAATCACTAGATCCTTAACCTCTAGGTTTTTATAGTTTCTTACTTTATCTCTTATAGGCTTCTTTAGTATTACTTAGGTCTATTAACTCTACGCCATACTATAGTTTCTATACTAGCTTTTGTTATTACGTACTCTACGTCTTATACAACTATAGAACTCTATTCTAACCTCTCTTAGTCTGTTCCCTTTAGTAGATCCTATTATTAATCTTAATCACTTAATCTATTAAGTCCCTTAGGGTGTCCGCATCTTCTATCAGAATAATTACGTCCTAGACTTTAGCCTTAAGTCCCTATTTATACTATGCTATAAGCGCCCTATTATTCTACTTAACTTATATAGCTAGCGTTTAGAATTATATTATATACTTAATTACTAAGGTTCGTTGCGTAATATCTTAGAGTTTTCTTTCCGCTATAGTTACTACCTCCAGATCTCCAAACATTTATATAAGTCGCTTTACGAATCCTTCCTAACTTAAGAATATAAACCACACCTCTTAGTTAGTAGTCGTTATTCCATTTACCTATATTTCCGTAAGGTAAGGCTTAAACTATTTAAGTGCCCTTCCTAACAGGAATAGTCCCGCATAGGCTATTCGGTCTATAGGTGTTACTAGCTTTACTCCTTCCTATATAACCTTAAAATGCATTTACGTAAGAAATCCTTTAAGCTTTAATCTCTCTCCTAAGAATCTTTTAATTAATAGTAACTTAACCTTTACTGCCCCTATCCTATTAATCCTTTATTTAAGCGTCGTATTATTTTCTATTAACTAATCAACTATCTCTTATAGTTATCTAACCGTTATAGGTTGTTACGAGTTAGTATCTGCTATACTGGTATCGCCTCTTAATCCTAAAGTAGTTGCCGCCGTTAATGGCGTTATAGTGGCTGCTTTTAGTGGCATGTTATTTAACTTTCTATATTTAATACCGTAACTAGGTAGTAATTATATAACGGAACCTTGTAGCAAGTACTACAATAGGCTTGTTATTGGGCTAGGTATATACTAGCGTCTATATATTACTTAGCAGTATATATCTCAGCAACGCACAATGCTAAGACCTCCTATAATATTCGCGAATATTAAACACAGTTACTACGTGGCTAATTCGCTTTTAATACTATTAAACTCATTAATATTCATTATTTACTTATCATTTATTTCGTTTAAGAATTATTTTAGAACGCTATTACCGCTTATAACTAACTGGGATATCTATATATATGCACAATCCCAATAAGCAAACCCATCTAGATGACTTACCTTAACTACACCATCGTCTACAACCGCTACACCCTCCTTTATTAGTCCTATAATGCCGTCTAAAGCTAATATACGCGCCGCTACTATAGAAGAGCGTAAAATTGCTAGAGAGTAAAGGGAATAAGCCCGAGATAAAAGGGAGATTTAGAAGTATAAGGAAGAGCGTAAAGCCCGCCTAGTAGAGGAGGCTCGCTAGTATAAATACCACCAGGCTTAAATGACTCAATTACAGTTAGGTGTGGCCGCTTCGGCCTTATAAGCCACTGTAATAGCTGCTATAGCTAATGTCCTTAGTGAGCCTCTCCCTCCTAGTGTAAAGTCGCTTAAACTCTACCTTCTTAGCGTTATAAAAAGGGATTACCTAGATATTTTTAAGGGCACCTTTAATCTAGTAAACCTCGCCTACCTCTAAGTCTATACCGCTTAGATTAAGATCGCCAATAAGACACGGATTAAGAATGGTACTTTAATTATAAGGAAGGCAAAGGTAGATAGGAAGCTATTTATAGATAAAGGCGTCTAGTTTAAAGGTTTTACTAATTACATAGTTATTACTAGCGCCCTCTATATATGCCTGCCGGACCTTATTGCTAGTATACTTCTCTAGATAAATATAATTTATATCTTATCAACCTAGTATATCTAGGTAGGTTATATACTTAACCTAGCACTTAACTACTACACCTTTATAATAACTAATGGCTAACTAGAGCCTACTAATTAGTAAATGCTAGCCTAATATATAGCACTATACCTTATAATATCCAGTACTATCGGCTTTACCGCCTTAAAGAGACCTAGGTTAGATACCTCCTATACCTCTAATACCTGCCGCAAGTTTAATAGCAGAGGCTGCGATAATATAGCTTATAAATACCCGTATAAGTGCTTAAAGTATAGTAAAGATTATACCGTATTATCTAAAGCTTGCGCCTAGGAATAGCAAGGCGAACCTTACAAAGTAGGGTCTAGCCTTATTATAATACTAACTCTTATTATACGCCTAGGACCTAGGCCTAATATATTACTATTATTCCCTACCTTTACAAAGGTGAAGGCTCTTTACTACTCTCTATCGCCCCTAAGGATCTTAGCGTGGCACTCCCTTCTATCTAACTACCTAGGCAATTTACCAGCTATCTTAGTAGGTATCTTAACCTATAGCTGTAAGATAGGAGCCAAATCTATTCCTACTTTAAGATCTTATAGAAACTATAACTCCTCTTAGGATAACGCCGACCTTATCTCTAAGAATATAATATTAAACCTTATAAAAGGATGTATTAGAATTACGATAAGGCCTATTATTATCTCACCTCTTAGCCTAGTGCTAAAATTAGATAGAGGATACCGCCGAATTTATAATCTCTCCTTCCTACTAGTATCTTTAGTAAATAACGCAATCCTAAAAGAATATAGAGCACTAGTATACACTACAGTTTCCGCTATTTAGGCCTATGTTATTTTAGCAGGTTATAGATATCTGCTACTTAAGAGAGATATTAAAGACGCGTTCCGTATAGTCCCCCTATCTTATAGGGTAAGAACATTAATAGGCTTCTCCTAGGAAGGTGTTACCTACTAAAAATACTACTTATCCTTTAGTCTTTAAACTGCGCCGCTTATATTTAATCTCTTTGTAGAAGGCCTATACTAGATACTTTATTTATAACTACCTTGCGAGGTAAAATACTACCTAGATAATTTTATCTTTATCCTTACCAACCTAAACGACTTAGCGGCTGTTACTTAGACTTATATCTCTGTTACTAACTCCCTAGGTATCCCTTAGAATAACTCTAAAGATATAATAGAAACTGTTATTAAGGTTTTAGGATATACTATTAACACTATATAAATGCAAACTTAATTATTACCATAGAAACAATTACGCGTTATTAAGAAGGTCACTACCGTACTCTAATACGGCTTATTATTGTTCTTTTAAGCCTAGTAACTTATAGGCTACCTTATATAGTGTGCCTATATAATTAGGCTTAGTCGATCTTACTCTAGATCCCTTTAGATCTTTATTACTACTTAGCCAGAGACTCTAGTAAATAAGCATAAACTAAGGCGATTTAGTACTAAGTTGCGAAGTAACTTATATGTCTGGCTTAACCTACTTACTATAAGTAATGGGGTATTATTCTTTAACGACGTTAAGCGTACCTATATTTATATCTTTACTAACGCCTTTACCTAGTTTAGGTTTAGCGGCTTTTACTTCTTTAAGGAACTTAAATATAAGGATAACTGGTAGTGGTATACTACCAACCTCCCTTAATTTTAGGCGTTTAGTATATTACCTAAGCCTAGTTAATAAGTAGATTATATTAATCTAAAGGAGATATATGCTATTACTTACGCATTTAATCTATAGTCTACTAACTGGTAGTATAGCGCGCTATCTATTTACACTAATAGCATGGTGGTTTACTATAGTATTAAGAAGACTATTATCTATGGCGTAGTAAACGAATTACTCCGTAAGATTATGCTGGCTGCTATAGCTTATAATATTATAATATCCGCGAAGTAGATTCCAGGTGATTTAAATAGCTTAGCTAATACACTATCTTAATTCTAGGCCGCGGCTATCTATTAGTTCTACCCATACTAGGCCCTTAATTTATTACTACTAAAGCTAATAAGTTTTTAATAGGTACTGTAAACCTAACGGACTACTTATAACCGCCTATAAACTTTAAGGATAATATTAACGCGCTATTTAACCTTTACGCGCTCCTTCTCTGGCATGGCCTTACGCTAGTAACCTGTAGGAACTATTCCTTAGCAGTTAACAGCTAGGAGTTATACTGCGTACTTAAAGGGGTCTCCCCCTACCTAGCTAAGCTACGCAAACTAGGTAAATGGATTGCCCGCTATATGTTTGGTACCTCCTAGCTATAGATAAATAGGCTTAAGGTTAAAACCTTACGAGCCTATATCTCTATAATTCGCTCATGTTACGTGGATTACGGCATCTTAATTATAGTATTTAAAGATCCTATAGTATACTAATTACTCGCCGGAGTAGCCGCTATCTCTCCCTTAGTAAAAAAGGATAAGTAACCTATTACTAGGGATATTCTAGCCCAGGTAGTAACACACGGCCTATTACTACTAGATGTTAATACGGATGCCGCATTTACCCTTATATTTGCTAGATTTTTATAGATAGGCGAGATTATATATACTACGGCGGAGCTTAAGAACTAAACGACCTTCCTAGCAAAAAAGGCTACCCGATATAATATTACCTTTACGCCTAATGGGATAATATTCCGCCTTAAATAGAGTAAAGCCAATAAGTAATACTAGGGCGTTGACGTCGCTATTGCGGTAGTAGGTGGCCTATTATGCCTAGTCGCTGCTATAATAAAGCTGTTTAATAGGGACCCTTAACCCCTTAACTCCCCCTTATTTAGTCTTAATGGTAAACCCTTTACCTCCCTAGGGGTTCGTAAGATCCTTTCCTCTCGTCTAGTAGCCGCTGGGATTAACCTAAGTAGCTACTTAAACTACTCCTTCCGCCGGGGCGCTGCCTAGTTCGCTAAAGATTTAGGATATTTATATTAGCAAATTCAGTAACTAGGTCGGTGGTTATTAGAAGCCTTTCGCCTATATATTAGAACTAAGACTACTAACCTTTGTCGCCTTAACTCTTACTTCCAGCGTGGTGTACCGCTTTTAGTATAAGGATTACTAGATGTTAAGAGGGCCGCTAAGGCGCTAGTGGTAAGTGAGCTAATAGCGATTTTCTATGCCGGGCATGGAAAATCTTAATTGGTTAGCTTATAAGTTAGGGTCTATAGAATATGGCAGAATATAGTAGAATGTGGTAGAATGCGATAATGTGGCAGAATATGGCAGAATGCGGCAATGTGGCAGAATATGGCAGAATACGGCAATGTGGCAGAATATGGCAGAATATGGCAATGTGGCAGAATATGGCAGAATACGGCAATGTAGCAGAATATAGCAGAATATGGTAATGTCTTATTGGGCGTAGGAGCTTTGCTTAGGGATATCTGGTTGCTTTAGGGCAAATCCTTAGTAGATTTAAGTGCTAGGTACTAGCAAAACCGCTAAGAACTAGCCCTAGAGTGACCTTATAGCCCTACGCCTCCCAATTATATAGTAAAAATTAATTACCCCCTTACGTGACTGCGATAGATAGATACTAGCGTCTATATATTGCTTAGCAGTGTATATCTTAGCAACGTATAATGCTAAGACCTCCTACAATATTCGCGAATATTAAACGCAGTCACTATGTGGCTAATTTGCTTTTCCTACCCGCTATTCCTTGCACTTAGTATGCATCACATATAGATAGCGCTTTAAGGTAATTCTTTAGTAGGTGCTAGGAACTAGCAAAACCGCTAAGAACCCGCCTTAGTATGACTACTATAGTTAGATAGTTTTGTAGCTATAGGCTTGCGGTCAAGGATATCTAGTTGCTTTAGGGCAAATCCTTAGCAGATTTAAGTGCTAGGTACTAGCAAAACCGTTAAGAACTAGCCCTAGAGTGACCTTATAGCCCTGCGCCTCCCAATTATATAGTAAAAATTAATTACCCCCTTACGTGACTGCGATAGATAGATAGGTAATATAAATTAAAGTTAATAATGTAATAATAACTGGTGGAGTGGTTGCCTAATAGATTAACTCTAATTGTATTCTGAGAATTACTATAAGGAAAGAACTATCTAGAGTAGGGACTGTGGTCCTTTAAATACACAACCGTACTTTTAAGAAACCTCCTTATATGTAATATACGTATACTCTATCTGCTCTGTTATAGATTTTACGGATTATACAGATTATATAGATCACATTATATAACTTATACTACTATTCCTCATTATATAGTTCTACCGGTTCCATTTTAGACCGTGCTCTTATTAACCAACTAGCTTCCTCCAACTCTTCCCTAAGTAGTTATAGCATCGTACTTAAAGCGTCCGTAACATCCGTAATATCTATAATATCCGCAATATACGCAATATCTGCAGTATTCGCAATATCCGCAATATCTACAATATCCGTAATATCCGCAATATCTATAATATCTATAATATCTGCAATATCTGCCAAATTCTGCTAAGTCTACTAAATTCTGCCGAATTCTGCTAGGAGTCTTACCAGTTGGGGTAGAAAAGCTCCGCACGGGCACTTTTATCCTTATCGATTGCGATATTTTATGCTCGCTTATTCGCATTATCTAAAACAACCCTAGCGCGCGCGCTGTCATACTGGTTCCTAATTAGCTTTAGTAGCGGCTAGGAGCTTAGTGGATAAGGAAGACGCTTATAGAGCGATCCTCTACTATAACACCAATAAATGGATCACTAGTCTTGGCAAGCACCCAAGCTTTACAAGCTTAGCAAGCCGGCTTGCCCAGAACGTAAAACCCCCCCAAGCG
>Ga0307515_10009303_pt1 | contig 19008 bp, 13 predicted proteins | sample 17_EM_MG_FD_194513 | JGI IMG/M metagenome (GOLD analysis project Ga0307515, IMG submission 194513) | Populus trichocarpa ectomycorrhiza microbial communities from riparian zone in the Pacific Northwest, United States - 17_EM | ecosystem: Host-associated > Plants > Roots > Unclassified | place...
ACGAGGGATAAATACCCATTACATATGCATTAATAATGGATAAATATGGTAGGCTATTAAAATATTTTTTATACACAGGTGTAGGGAGAGTTACTATATGCAAAATGCAGCTGATCCCATGGGGGCTAAGCCCTTCCCTTAGGCTAAGCCAATGGAGTAACTATAGCTATTTTTTTTTTTTTTTTGTGATTTTTATGTTGTTTTTTGACGGTTATGTTTTCTAGGAATTTAAAATGAAAGTAACATTTCCAAAAACATGTTTCATAAATGAATATTATACTTTTAAAAATTTATGTTTTTGCTTAAAAATACTACTTCCCATAATCAATTACTTTGCTTTCAATTTAAAGTATGAGGTGAGCTTTTCTCAATAACATTATCTACTTATCATACCAAAGGAAAAGATTCAATCCTTCTTTGCATTATATATGAACCTACACAAAGATAGATTTTATGATACTTAAAGAATAACTAGTATCATCCTATTAATTACTCATTTGATTTCACTTTAAAAAAGAGATATACACAAGTGAGAAAGAGAAAGAGAATAAAATTCATGACCCATCAAAAATAATAAATATATCTCTACATATGATTTCTCTCTCTTACTTGTATCTATTTATTTCTTTAATGTAAACTTAGAAAAATAATTAATGGGATGTCAGTAGTTACTCCATGAGTATCATAAAAGTATTTTGACCAGTATGCAAATTAAAGTTAGTGACATGATTGCTTATAAATTCTTGCACATCTTAATACTAAATTTGTTAATTAATTAAGATATTATTTAATTGATTAATCAATGATTTATTAATTTATATATTAATTAATAAAAGATGATTTATTAAGGTATTATTTATTTATTTATTACCAAAATATTGAAGTTAATGCATATATCATGTATTGTTATATATAAACACTATCTAATTTTCAAATTATGAGTTATTTATTGTACCAATAGCAAATGATTAGTCAACGTTTGTATTACCATTGTGTCATATCAATACTCCTAACATGACCAGCATGCAAATTAAAGTTAGTGACCTGATTGCTTATATAGTTGACACCACAAAAAAATTGATGTCTTCTCCCAAGTACAGGAGTGTCGAAGTAATAAATAACCCGGTAAGACCAGGGTTAAACCACAAGAAGGTTAACTATATAAATTATAAATAATAATAATAATAAAATAATATTTTGTTCTAATGTTTTTCTAAGGTTAACTTCCTTGGGTTGGGATTATTATTATTTTTTTTAATATATATACATATAACTTAAAACACAATGTATCTTTAACCCATGTAACGAGCTTTTGGCTAATGACTCCCAAACCAGTTGGTCTTAGGGCATTAGGTGCTGAAACATCCCTACAAGCTTATGATACATCCACTACACATTGTGGCCAGAAGATCATGCTGCATGAACGTGAATGTGGAACGTGGATCAGTATGATAGAGAGTTCATGCTGCAGAAACGTGGGCAGTTAGTTAAGGAGTCATGTTGTAAGAGCGTGGATCATTAGTTAACTGTTAGTAGTGGATAGTGCTGTAATTTTTTCTTATTGTTTTTGTTAATTATGTTATGCAATGTATGGCTATAAATGCCAAAGTTAATTTTAATAGAAGGGAATTGTATTCCAATCCCCTGATTTCTCCTATGTTATTCTTCTTCCATAAATTCATTGTATCAGTGGTATCAGAGCTAAGTTATTCTTGATTACGACCATGGATAATCACGGCAAATCAAATACGAAATTTCACAATGAAGTCCATAAAATCCTAGTTAGACACGAATCGAGCTTTGATCAGGTAAATGCTGCCTTACAAGTAGTATTGATAGAACTTTAAGCTCTTCGCACTACCCGTAACCAAAACACCAGTTCTCCTGAAATCAACCCCTTTTCTAAAGAAGAGTCTTTACACCAACAGACTACTCATCATCACCCTATAAATAACCATCAACACCACAATCTCAAGTTATCATTTCCAAAATTTAATGAAGATGATCCAACATGATGGATTTACAAGGCAGAACAATACTTTGAATTTTAAAATATTGTGCCAAACCAGCAAGTTCAACTGACCTCTTTCCATTTAAAGGGTATTATGTTACAGTGGCATAGGTGGTTAACTAAGTTTCATGGACCACTGACATGGAAAGAGTTTACTAAAGCTATATAACAAAGATTCGGTCCAACCGACTATGAGGATCCATCAAAAGTCTTGACTCACCTTAAACAAAACACGACAGTAGCAACTTACCAAAAGGATTTTGAGAGACTCTCACATCAAGTGGATGGTCTCCTGGAAAATTTTTTGATCAGTTGTTTTATTGTTCGCATTGACCAGAAGAGCCTTAAGTAAAGATTCAAAAGTGACTGCATGAAACCGGCAGGCTTACTGCAACCTCTACCAATTCCTACAAAAATATAGACTGATGTCTCAATGAATTTTATCGAAGGCCTGCCACCTTCCAATGGGTATACTGTCATTATGTTTATTGTAGATCATTTGACAAAATATGCTCATTTTGCTGCATTAAAACACCCTTTTATTGTTGCAATTGTGGCTAAGGTTTTTATTGCCAATGTGGTTCGTCTGCATGGAATTCCAACGTCAATCGTTACTGATCGAGATAGAGTATTTCTTAGTTCTTTTTGGTAGGCACTATTCCAATTATAGGTTACCCAGTTATGCATGAGTTCTAGTTATCATCCCCAATCTGATGGCCAAACTGAAGTAATGAATTGCACCTTAGAGTAGTATCTACGTTGTTTTGCTGGTGACCAACCCAGAAAATGGATTGAATGGCTTCCATGAGCAGAATTTAGTTACAATACCTCTCTTCACTTCTCCACCAAAACAACCCCCTTTGAAGCTGTTTATGGAACTCCACCCCCGACTTTGCTAACATATGTTCTAGGAACTTCCCGCATCCAAGCCGTGGATGAATGTTTGTGTGATCGTGATGCAATTTTAAAGGAATTAAGACATAATCTCTTACTGGCCTAGAATCGTATGAAGTGTCAAGCGGATCAGCACCGGCGTGACATCTCCTTTGATGTGGGAGATCATGTGTATTTGAAACTACAACCTTATAGGCAGTCTTCGGTGGCCTTTCGAGCTTCTATGAAACTTTCCCCCCGTTTCTTTTATCCCTATCAAATTGTTGGGAAAGTCGGTCAAGTTGCTTATAAATTGTTGTTGCCACCAGGTTCACAAATTCATGATGTGTTTTATGTCAGTCTGTTAAGGAAGCATCACGAGCAAGTTATACAGGCCTCACCCCAACTTTTGCTGGTGTCAGATACTCTACCATTCTTCCAGAACCTGAGGCTATCTTAGATCGACGTGTAATTCGCAAGGGAAAGTACCGGCCTAAATCTAAAATTCTAGTTAAGTGGAAAGGAGCTCCTGTCGAAGATGCAACGTGGAAGAATGAATGGCGTTTCACTAAGATTTATCCTTCTTCCATCCTTGTGGACAAGGATTCTTTAGTGGGCGGGAATGATACATCCACTACACATTGTGGCCAGAAGATCATGCTGCATGAACATGAACGTGGAACGTGGATCAGTATGATAGAGAGTTCATGCTGCATGAACGTAGGCAGTTAGTTAAGGAGTCATGCTGTAAGAGCATGGATCATTAGTTAACTGTTAGTAGTGGATAGTGCTGTAATTCTTTCTTATTTTTTTTTGTTAATTCTGTTATTAATTCTATTATGCAATGTATGGCTATAAATGCCAAAGTTAATTTTAATAGAAGGTAATTGTATTCCAATCCCTGATTTCTCCTCTGTTATTCTTCTTCCATAAATTCATTGTATCAGCTTAGTAACTCGGGTTGCAGATACTGATACGTAGATAGTGCAATATTTGATTCCCTTAAGCTTTTCTCCTTAACCCATGTAACAAGCTTTGAGTCAATAGCTCCCAAGTCAGTTGACTTTAGGGTATTAGGTGTTAAAACACCCCTTCGGGCTTAATTGCTTAGGTTAGGAAGGCTACAAAACTAAACTTATCTATGTTTTTATTATCATCAATTATCATTATTATTATTTTTACAAATTATATACTATCCATTTTCCTTAATTGTTACCTTTAACAAAAAAACATAAATAATGTAATAATCCAATGTGCAACCCACAATCATATGTTAAAGTGTGTATGTGTGAAAATAAAGGTTTAAATGAGTATATGAGCAAAATCAAGTGATAACAATGCGAGAGTTTGTAAACCTGAATATTTCAAGAAGTATTCTAATAGACCTTGATAAGAATATTTAATAAGAAGCATCTCAAGAGTCAATAAAATTCCTGACTGAACCAGCATCTCTTTTCTAAACTTGCCCTCTCTTTGTCTTCTCAATTTTAGTAGTTAAACTCATCAATCAATCCTTTGATTTATATAATAGGCCTGTATTTAAGATGAACATTTACCATAAATTAAAGGTTCTTATAGTATCAAACTTGTTATTATAAAACATGCTTTAGTTAAGAAGTTATTGATACTTCAAGTGCAAACTGAGGATATAAAACCTTGATAAAAATGCACTTTTAAGTACTAATCAATAGTCTTACATGTCATAATTTCTTAGACATGTGGTGCAAATAACATATTCGTTACTTGCTATGTAAATGTTAATACTATACAAGGAGTCTTCAAAACTACTTCAAGATTTGCAACTTAAAAGTTAATTAAATTATTTTATCTCAAAATGGACATATACTTATTAATGATATTCATTTGTCTCATCACGTGGTTCATTAGACTTTAAAAGATAAGATTACATAATACTCATAAACAATGTTTTTGTGGTAATTTGTTCATAAAAATGCATCAAATTTAGATCCATTATAATCTTTCTAGAATTGATTTGAATTAATTAGATCAATCTCAAACTAATTGGAGAAAATTTCATATATTTTATTCTTCAATGGACTTTGTATAATATTTTACAATAGCCTTTCCTAAACAAAAACAAAATAAAACTATGTTGCTTCACAAGTAACTAAAACTAATCAAATTTTTTATTTTTGAATCATTTTTTTCTAACAATGCATACATTAGGAGGGGGTAGTTTATAATAACAACCCGTTGATTTGAACATGGTTGTTTCAAATAGTTTTTTCATGATTGTATCTCATATTGTGTTTGAACTGATATGCTATATTGTGTTGACTTGGAATATAAAATGAAAGCACAACTAAACCTCTATAAATGGATATTTTTAGGACCATGAAAGTTTGTTAGTTAATTGAGATATTATTTAATTGATAAATTAATAAATTAATAATTTATACATTAATTAATAAAAAAATGTTTTATTAAGTTATTATTTATTTATTTATTTATTTTCCAAAACATTGAAGTTAATGCCTATATTATATATTGATATGTATGAACACTATCTAATTTTTAAATTACAAGTTATTTATTATACCAAAGGCAAATGATTAGTCCTTGTTGGTATTAATATTGTATCATATCAATACTTCTAGCATGGCTAGCATGCAAATTAAAATTAGTGACTTGATTGCTTATATAGTCATATCATAAATTTTTATAACATGCGGTGCAAAAGACATATTCGTTACTTGCCATGTATATGTTAGTACTATATAACAAGTCTTGAAAGCTACTTCAATAATTCTAACTTAAAAATAAATTAAATTGTCTTATCTAAAAAAAGACAAATGTTATTTGATGATGTTCAATTGTCCCATCATATGGTCTATTAGACTTTAAAAGATAAGATTAGACAATACTCATAAACGAGTTGGCCTATCTAGACGACGTGAAATATCAGCAACATTCATTCTCATAAGCAATATTTTTGTGGTGATTTGTTCATAAAAATGCATAAAATTCTCCATTTAGATCCTTCATAATCTTCCTAGAATTGATTTGAATCAACTAATTACCATCAATCTCAAACTACTTAGAGCGAATTTCATATATTTTATTTTTATTCTTCTTCAATGGACTTTGTATCATATTTTACAATAGCCTCTTTAAAACCAAAAAATAAAATTATGTTGTTTCATAAGCAACTAAAACTAATCAAATCTTTTATTTTTTAATCAATTTTTTCTGACAAAGTATGCATCAAGAGGGGGTAGTTTATAATAACAACTTGTTGATTTGAACATGGTTGTCTCATTTTTTTTTTCCTTATTATACCCCATATTGTGTTTGGACTGATATGATATATTGGGTTGAATTGGAATATAAAATGAAAGCACAACTAAACCTCTATAAATTAATACTTTTAAGACCATGAAAATTTATTAGTTAATTGAGATATTATTTAAATGAATTAATAATTTTTTAATTTATACATTAATTAATAAAAAGTTGATTTATTAAGGTTTTATTTTTTTATTTTTTTTTCCAAAACATTAAAGTTAATGCATATATTATGTATTGTTATGTATGAACACTATCTGATTTTCAAATTACAAGTTATTTATTATACCAAAGGCAAAAATGATTAATCCGTTTGTCTTAATATTGTATCATATCAATACTCCTAGCATGGACAAAATACAAATTAAAGTCAATGACTTGATTGTTTGTGCAAATAACATATGTGTTACTTGCCATGTAAATGTTACAACAAAATCTTGAAAGCTACTTCAAGAATTTTAGTATAAAAGTATATTGAGAAGAATTTATGAAACAAAAGAATCGTCACACCTTTTAAGAATTCTTTTTTTTAATGAATTAACTAGTTTATCATACAATAATATAAAATTAGAAAAAAGTAGAAGAATTACACATGAAAAATATTTTGTTGTTGTTTACTGATGAAAATTACGATGAAAAATTTTTGTTAGTAATTTTCGACGAAAATAGCGATGGAAAATTTATTTACATTGTCACTTCATTTAACGATGAATAAATACCTCTTATATGTGTATTAATTAGGAATAAATATAGTAGGCTATTGAAAGATTTTGTATATTTCTAGGGGTGTAGGGAGAGTTACTAGATTCAAAATGTAGCTGAGCCTAGAGAAGAAACCCATGGGAGAAACTTTCATATGAGGAACTTTTATTGGAGGAATTCTCATTCCCAAACTCAATGGAGGGACTCTCATTGGAGAAACTCAACTCCCTTTGAAGAAACTCCCACTAAAGGAACTCTCAATTGACAAATCTCATTGGAGGAACTCTCATATCAGAACTCGATGGAGGAACTCAACTCTCATTAGAGAGACTCCCTTTAAAAAAACTCTCATAGGAGAAACTCAACTTTCTTTGGAGGAACTCTCATTGAAAAAACTTTTTCTCAAGGTCGAGTCTATGGCGTTAAGCTCTTCCCCAAGTTTTAGCTCATGAGGGTTGAACTATTTCCCTTGGCCATGACATTGGACCCAGACACGTTGCTTGAGACCTAAATTTTTTGAGCTTTTAGGGTTTTTTAGGCTCATTAAATTTAGATTCATCAAAAACCCAAAAGATTTTGTTCATCCAAAGAGAAAATCAACAATTCTAAATAAAATAGCACAAAATAAACTATTTCAACCATTAAAAATCTCTCACTAATGATGTAATGTTTATATAAGTGTTTTTCAATTCTTCCCCTTATATTTTTTTCTCTCAAAAATGCATAAGAATATGGGTGTTTACAGGAGTTTCGACTAATTAGCTGTTTTTTCATATATAAAAATAGTCGTACATAAAATGTTATCAATATGATAGATTGTCCGCCAAATTCTTCTTAACCAACTCTAAACTCAACTTGGCAAATTCTTGGCCTACTTGGCGGATGATCCTACTTTTCAGCTGGTTCCTTGGGTTATTTCTTATGATCAAAACTTGATTATTTTTTTTTCAGAAATACTATATCCAACAATCTTTGAAGAAGTACGCCTAAATCAAAACTTGATCACATATTGGATGACTAAATCATTTGACTAGATTATCATATTTGAACAAACAGAAATAGAATTCCATACAATCTTTTTAGGACGGAAGAAGTATATACTTATTTGTGTAAAATATAGTAAGATTTCAAAAATTCATATTTTGAAAATTATTGAAGAAAAGAGTAAGGGAAAGAGAAAACGTCAAAAAAGAGAGAATTGTTTGTTTATTTTTATTATTGAACCTAGACGAACCTAAGACTTTCTGTAGAAAGGAAGACAAGGATATATGTTAGTTTAGCTACAAATTCATTGGCAACTTGTTAGTTTTATTGACGTTACAATTATGTGATATTTTTTGTCGCAGATTTATTGTTGTGACAATTAATTAATATTCTCTTAGGGAAGAATAAAAACATGTTTTCAAAAAACAAAATTTAATAAACATGCTTAAGCAAACTCAAACACCTCAAAAATTTTAAATAAATAAAATAAAACTCCCCTTAGTATTAAAATATATTAAATAAAAAATAACATTGACAAGCATCTCAAATATTAATCTCAAAAACAAATATAGTCACCCTAATCTAAATAATTAAGAAGCAACAATTAGAAATTTATTTAAATAACATATTTAATAGGAACATTTGAGATCAAATTAAAAGTGAGGTTTGGGTTAAAACTTTATTGAAATTCAATTTTCAACATATGTTATTTAATATAAAATAATAACATGATTTAAATAAATTATGGGTGAATGAAAAATTGATCTAAAAAAACCCTTGGTTGACATATTTTAGTGAAACTCAAAACCCTTTAAAAAACTTTATTCTATATTGAAAAAAAAAACAAAATTTTCCTAATATTTATAAAATGAGTAGTTGAAAAGTTAAATTTGGATCTAAAAAAACACTCAAAATTTTAGAAGAGAGAGGTTCTACGTATGTAAAGTGAGTTTTAATCTTAAACACACGTGTTTGTTAGGGCGGGTCTAAACCTGAGTTTATTGTAAAATAATATTTTGGATCACAAAAAATTATATTTTGCCAGCTAAAATTTGGACTTATCTAATCCATGAAGAATTAATTATTTCTTCTAGCTTATTGTTTGTCCAATTCATCCCATGAATTTTCTAGAAGCATTTCAAGCAAATTTAAACAACTTTAATTTTTCAGTTTAAAAAATTCAGATTTATGGCTACTATTTTCAAATTTAATTCTTGTTTTATGGTGGGTAATTAAAGGTTGAATAGTGAGAAATAATTATTTAACCTTTTACCTTAAAAAAATCACGATAAAAAAGAAGGTGAATAAAGAGTTTAAACAATGTTTTTCAGATTTTTATACATTCTTTCTCACCTTATTTTTAGTATTGTTTTTCTTCTCCTTTTATACTTTGGTTTTCCTCCCAACAAATCTAGAGCTTTATTAAGATATAATTGAGTTTTTTTTTATTTTGATTCAAATATCTTGATTTGAAAGTACATCTAAACAAAGATAATGTTGTTAGAATTTTAAAAGGTAAATTACAAATATCCTAATTACGTAGCGAGGAGCAATAAAGTTTTAAAAACAAAGAATTTATCCTTGATAACAACAAAAGTTTTATTCATTTAAAATGCTTCAACAAGTAAGTATTTTTTTGTAATTATTTTAATTTAAATCTTGTTATTTTTGTTATTAGTATGCATGTTAGGATTTTGATCTTATGTATATTGTAAGTTTGAATACATATTTAGTATGCATGCTAGTATTTTTTTCTTCTTATATTTATATTAAAATCATTTTACTATGAGTTATTATTTTATATACTTATATATCTAGATTTATATAAATTCTAATTTTTTAAAAAAATATTTAAAATATTTTATTTTAATAAACTAAAAATCTTTAAATTGAAGAATCAGCTTGATAGGCTTATTGAAACACCTTCGAACAGTTAGATCTAGACACTCGAATCAAAACAAACCACGTGTTTGATAACAAGGAGCTAGCAGCGGCATTATATATATGTGGAAGCAACGCATGTTGTGGAAAGGGCATTATAGAAAGACCTCCAATTCTATTTCTCCTCTCTGTCTTCTTTCACCCTAAGACCTCCAAGGTTTATTTCTCCTCTCTATCTTCTTCACCTTCTAAAATGTCTTCATTCAATATGTTGCAATCTATTTGATGTCAGTTCAAATTTTAATTCTTTTAACTGAATCCATTTATGGCCCAGTATCCCTTTTCTTCCTTTGTTTATATACCGTATAACGCATAAGCTCATACCTATGCTGAGAAAAAACAAGAACAATTTTCGAGTTGCAGCATGGTTAAGATTAAACTCCAAATGACTTGGCCGGTTCGGAATTAAGTATCATGACCTCATTGCCATACAGACAAAATTCAAATCACTGCGTTTGATTGGAAAACCATGGATTATTCATACAATAATGAATTTTTTGCTCTATTTTCTGCTCGGTATTTCCTTTTGTTTTCTACATGCATGGATATTCCTTGATTAAGCCATATATGCACAGGTCCTGTGGAGAGCTCTTAATTCTGGACAAACAGCTTGCGCTTGTGCTATTCGCCTGGGAACGTAACGAACTTCCTTTCTGCAGTTGGGGATTTGAAGAAGAGTCCGGATAGCTCTACCTCTACTTTCGGTTGTGCCCTCAAAGGTTTGGGTCCTGTCACTAAAATCATTTAATATGTTAGTCTTCCTGATTTGTGTGATATCAACCGCTCAAATCCTTTTTGTCTTACTAAAATTATTTTTACCCTGGAGTCCAGCCGGCAATGAAATGGTCTAATTTCTTTTTTCTTTAATGATGCTAGCTAGCTATTCCAAAAAGGAAAAAAAAATTACTCGAAGCTAGCAGATGCACTAGAAAAAACAAACCAGCCAAGAAAACCAAATAAGAGACAAAATAAATGGGTCCCAAATAAGAAAGGCATCCGGGAAAATGAACATCAAACAAAATTAGGAGTAATTCCTAGCAATAATTAGGATGGGTCAGGTTGGGGGCAAGTTTTCAACCCGAAAGATTCTATTGTGGAGTTCTAATACTTAAAAATAGGGAGTAGGGTTTTGTTTTTTGTTTTTTTTTAAATTGATTCCCTTGGGTAATGACAGACATTTATTGTCATTTGAGCAGTGAAATTAGACAGATGGGTGGCATTGGTTCAGCGAGCACTTCAATTGATATTGAAGAGCTTTTGAAGGAAGTTCCAGATAGCTTGCAAACGACCTTGCCGGAAGAGATGTGTATCTACCATGTCCCGGTAGACATTCGTCAAGTAAATAAAGATGCCTATACCCCTCAGGTGATTTGTATAGGCCCAATTCACGAAAAGAATGAAAACCAAGTTATAAAAGAACTGAAGCGAAGATATTTCAAACAATTCTTTAACAGACTACCCGTGGAAAAACGGAAACCGGTTCTGGAGGAACTTGTGAAAACCATTACAGATGGTGTAGTTGAAATCCGCAATTGTTATGAAGATGCTGCATTTGAACTTTGTAAGGATCCAAAAGGTTGTGAAGTTAAAATCCGCAATTGTTATGAAGATGCTGCATTTGAACTTCGCAAGGATCCAAAGGATCGTGAAGTTGAAATCCTCGATTGTTCTGAAGATGATTCTTCTAAACGTTGCGAGGATCAAAAGGTGTTTTGGAAGATGATTCTATGGGATGCTGTATTCATCTTTGAGCTCTTCTTGAAGAATAGAGAATTTAAGGAAGATAAAAAATCTCAAGGCAAAAAAGATAAAGACAAATCTCAAGGCAAAAAAGATACAGAGAAATACCAGGAGAAATATAAGTACGATTATATAATAGCTAAACCCTGGCTGAGATCTGCTGTGCAACGGGACCTGATATTACTCGAGAATCAGCTGCCGTTCTGGATTCTTGATGATTTATATGGTATTGTCTCCAAATACATTATAACCGGTTGCTCTTGTCTACCTAAAACCGATTGCTGTTGTCCATGTATAACTTTCCCGGAACTTACTTGCACGTTCTTTAAGAAGTACAACAAGAACAAAACCAGTCCTAAGAAACCATTACATTTCACTGATATGGTAAGATCTTTTTTTCTTCCCAAAGACCTAGACACCAAAGATCCAAACCCAAAAGACCCAAGTAGTCCGCCAATTAAAAAACTTTACAGAGCAACTAGGCTGCATCAAGCAGGAATGAAGTTCAAGCCGAAGCCAGATGAACATACCATAAAATCATGGAAGGAAGATGTTTCTATCAAGAAAGGTGAGTTACATTTTCCAACCCTTGTGATTGACGATCAAACTGATTGTATCTTTCGAAACCTGATGGCGCTGGAGCAGTGTCATTATCCTTATGAAGCGTTCATCTGCGATTATGTTAAATTCTTGGATTTTCTTGTGGATACCGAAGAAGATGCAGATTTGCTCATTAAAAGTAAAGTTATTGTTAATAGGCTTGGAGAAAGTGATGATGTGGCTAAGCTGATTAACAAACTTTGCCAAGGAATCGCAGAAGTCTCTTCGTGCTATAACAGGCTCGCCGAAGCTTTAAATGAATACTATGACAGCTGTTATAACAAGAGCAAGGCCTTCCTCAGAAGACAGTATTTCAAGAATGTTTGGATAGGCACTGGAACCGTTGTTGGATTGATCGTCCTGTTCATCACTTTGGGAAACTTTGTTCGATCTTTTTTTTAGTACTCAAGGTTCGATTGCTTCAGTGTCTGTACAATTCCTCCTTTCCTTTTCTTTAGCTAATAAATTTTACTTCACTTGTTTGATTGTAAATATAAAAGAATAATTATCAGTATTGTACTTTGTTGTAATCAACTTTAAGGAATGATATCTAGTGTGTCTGTATTTTTGTATCTATCTATCTACCTATCCATCCATCAACTACTGATTATGAGAAACTGATGATGGATTCCTATGTGGCGTTTGAGATCCTCCTAGATGGACAGACAGGCAGGGACGATAAGCACACGAGCACCAGACGAGCAACTGATAACATTGCACAAAGCTTGTGAATCACCATCGGAATATATGACGATCCTTGTCGGTGGATCTTCATCAAATAACATTTTTCGTTGCCGGACTAGAACATGCCAACTCCAAACAACCACGAAACAGATGATAATACAAACATTAAACGTTCATACATGCCCAAGATTTGATATAAAGCCATCATATCACTATGGGTCCCCCGGACCAGCAGCCAGCCAAAAACTTGAAGTTCTTTAAATTCTGAATTTACAATGGTTAAATGGAAGCCTGGTTTTGTCCCAAAGATTGATGTTTTTTTGCTGCTTGTGCTTTTGCCAGGATTATATATAGCACGTCATATCCATGCTAAATTATCATTTAGAAAAAGAAAAAAAAAATACCTCACATGTATAGGACTAATATGAAGATTGCCTTCTTGAAATTATCAAGAAGCTAGTAAAACTGAGTAGACTATCCATCTTTTATATCAAGAACTAGATGAAATTTGCACAGATTCAATGCTAGTAGACAGTGGCTCATAGAATGTGTTTAATACTCCACTCAATAAAAAAAGTTTAACTTATCAAAAGCCTACTAACCTTTCGGTCAAACCTAACTTAACCCCTAACTTTTTAATTTTCTGATTTTGATCCCTGAAACTAACAAGTCAAGGCAATGCACTGCCTCCTTGAGATTTTGTTGGCTTTTCTTTCATGGAGCCCTACTATTATATGAATTGAACATGAAATGTGATAGGTCCCAATCAAGCTATGACTATGTAATGCAGAATTTATTCTACTTCGGGTGAGAATTAACCTCAAGAATTGTATTTGAATGAAATAAGTTACCCTTTTCTGATTTCCCAAAGAGTCTTTTTATATAGGAAAGAAACTAACAAACATTCCTAATTCTGAGATCGTATCCCTCAGAATCAAGACACTACCTTCTACTGGCAATCAGCCACTTTGGCATTATTGAAAGTCAAATAACTAATAGACTTATTCTTAAGCACGCATGCTTTGTGGGCATGACTAACAAGTTAGACCATGTCCTTGGTCACAGGTCCATGCGTGACAGCAAACAATTAATCGAAATACTTTGGGTTTTTTACTGCTACCCTTGCAGATCTTCGTGGTTCACTTCGTGGCTCATCAAAATGACTAAAGAACAAATGATATATAGGGACTATATTGAAACAAATAATAGATAGAAGAGAGTGCGCTTGCAACGAGCTAAATGAGGGTAACGGGACTTCAAGCTATGCGTTGGGTGCATTCTGCATCAGGTAGTGTTTGGCTTGATGGCACTAGTGGCATTGTTTGGGTAAGAAGATTTTGTTGGTTCGAGGTGTGTTTGGCATTGTGTTTTGAAAGTGTTTTTGAAAAAATATAAATTTTTTTTATTTTTTTTACTTTAAATTAATATTTTTTTATATTTTCAGATCATTTTAATATGCTGATGTCAAAAATAATTTTTAAAAAATAAAAAAAATATTATTTTAATATGTCTTGAAATAAAAAATACTTTAGAAAACAACAGTTATTATACTTTCAAATTCACTACGGTGGCTGGAGCTCAGCTATTGAACCTCAACACTCTCTGTTTTCCTTTTTACTTATCTACTAGGTTTTTATGTGTTTTGACGTGTAATAGAAGGGTAGTGTTTATAAATTACGTTTGATTAGTGTCTTTAAAGGGGAAAAAAAACATATACAAAAAGGGTAGAAATGTGTTTGATTAGAAGGATGAATACAGAAAAATAAAATAAATTTGTTTTTATGGTAGGTTTATAGTGAATTTTTATCCATCTAAACAAGAGATCTCTAACCAAACACTATTACTAGTGTATCCTATGTCAATTTAAGGTTTTTCATTTTAGATTTTTTTTAAATATATTTTTAAAGAGAAAAAAGTGAGCTGAACAGACAAGCTTAGCGTGTGTGACTAGGCTATTTGAAGCAGACCCACGTACCTCTTTTTTATCTTTTTTTTATATATATATATAACTAGAGGAATTTATTGAAAAACACCAAATTAAGGCGGGAATAAGGAGATACACATCTGCAAAGGCACACAGTTATAAAAAGGAACAGGGAGAAGAAGAATAGGCCAACAAACCACAAGAAAAACAGACCAACAGCCCTAATATGCAGGATTGCCTCCACATAGAAACAGAGCTGCCAAACTAAACTACCAAAACTAAAACAATCAGACCATCACCTACTATTTTAAAAGAATATAAGAGGTCTTTAGACCAAGCACCAACTAAATCAGTCATTGCCTCTACTTTATGTGAGATATCCAAAATACCTCTTTTGAACAACATACTACGGATGTTGATTTTGTTGATGATAGCTATCCAAAAAAAAACCTTTACTTTAGATGGGACGATTCCTCTTCAAATCCCAGCAAAGATGAAGATAGTGTCAATGGAGGGATTGGAGCTTAATAACCCGCAAAGAGATTTATCTAAGAATCTGTCTGTAGTGTTGTTTTTCCAAATTAGTTTATTCTTTACATCTTTGTCAAAGTGCACCTTCGAAAGAATTACATACATTTGATCTAATAGACCAATGTTTCTTTCACAAAGGTCTAGTCCAGGAGAAGAACCAGAATCATTCATCACCATCCCACATTTCCATCTTATCGAGGCTTGCTATAGGAAACTGTTCTGTCAAACTACCATTATCGATCTAAGCGTCAAACCAAAATTTGATGATGAGGTGGACGATGACGACGATGCAAGTTATGATGTGGTACCTGAATTGGATGATGCCTCACTCGATATGTAAGAAATCAAGAAAATATATAAAGTCTAAAAGGTAGAGTTGCCACTCAATTTTTTTAAAGGCAAAAACTAAGAAAAGTTTAGAGTTTGACGAGGATATAACGGGAATTCAAGCTGTGCATTGGGGGCGTCCTACATCGGGTAGTGTTTGGATTGGTGGCGCTGGGATCACCTACGGAAGAAGATTATGTTGGTCCTCCTCATGTTGTTAGAAGTCGGCTGGAGGTTAGCAGTTGAGCTTCAACACACCCTCTCTCTGTTTTTTTTTTTTTTTTTTTACCTTGTCTGCTAGGTTCTTACGAGTGTTAGCTGGTAGGAGAAGGGGAGTGTCCATTAGAGTGCCCCCAAGTCGTTTATGTTTTCCATTTTATATATTTTCTTTATATATTTTTAAGGAATAAAACAGGAGCTGGGCTGAGCTTCTTGATTTGTTTTCTTTTTTTGTTGGAAAAAAAATTAGGTGATGGACCGATGATGTGGAGCTTTTTTTCGGGAGTATGACCATCCAGGCAGGAAGAGAGTTTTTCTGGAGGATTACGATTACACCATGGGGAATCTTGGCGTATCCTTGTTGTTTCCGGAGACAGGGATATGGAAATCAGAGTTATTGTTGTGGTTCATAGTGATCCAGTTAAGAAGTCTTTTCCTTGGTGTCAACCTGCAGATGAATTAGGTGATGGGCTTCACGTGTCCTGAACACTCTATTTGGGCTCTCTAATGAAAATGTAGGAGAAAAAGGAAAGGAAAGCTGCAGTGTGCAAGCCCAACATGTTATGTTAGAAAACAGAAGGTTGCCGTCCTAGATCATCAAGGAGAAATAGTAGAGACTGATGGTGAAATTAGTAAGAATTCTATGGGCAGTTCTATTGTGATGGCAAACAACAGAATTTCGTGATTGTTTCGCTTTGCGAACTGATCTAAAAGCAAGGACAAGGTAGAAGCTGAGGCGCATAACACTTTGGCTGTAGGAGTGGAAATCTGTGTTCTTAACAACGATGGAGATTCTTTGGTGGCTGGACATATTTGGTAACAAGTAGCTAGAAAAGAAAGGGACAGAGACCGAACTCACTAGGTTCTTGAGAAAGGATTTCTAAGCCAAACGAACCTTTCTGTTGCCACCCATTGGCCTAACATTCTACACAAGTTATACCCCTCAACAATATGGTAAAATAGATTAGGGATGGCTTCAGCATTCCTGGCATAACCAACAACACTTCTTTCTAACCAACGTAAATTCTCCGGCGCCATAGCATCATACTGAGGGATAGATCAGTTTTTGAACTGTTCATTTTGAAATTTACGTATGATGTGAGTTGGCTTTTGTTTGGTGACTACAATGAAATTCTTCATGCTGATCAGGAGAGTTGTCATCGTATGAACAGAAGGCCTGGTTTGTTTTCTTAGGAGAGTCATAAACTGAGAGATTCTTGAAGCCTTGGCTGACGGCAGTTTTCTTGCTTTTTCATCTATGAGTTGGTTCTCGAGGATTTTTTCACTTGACCTCAGAGTTTGCCAATTCAAAATGTTGAATTGACAGCATAACATAAGCTGTAGGTTTTTCAACTTAATATATATATATATATTCACACACACGAGATGACATGCCCGCGCGCTGCCACGGGCTTATAAAACAAATGTACTTGATAGTGTTATAATTGTGAACCAGCGCTAGATAAGTAATAGAAATTAAAGGTATGATGGAGCAAATATTTCATGACGAAAAAAAAAAGTTGTGTTGGTAATCAAAAACTTAGAAACTAAACAAAATGATTTGTAGCAATCTACAGTGTTTTGTGAGGAAAGATATAGTGCTTTCGCCACATGATTTAGATAAGTAATAGAAATTAAAGGTATGATGGAGCAAATATTTCATGACGAAAAAAAAAAGTTGTGTTGGTGATCAAAAACTTAAAAACTGAACAAAATGATTTGTAGCAATCTACAGTGTTTTGTGAGGAAAGATATAGTGTTTTCGCCACATGATTTAGCTTTTTAGTTAATAAAAAGAAAAAAAATTACAAAGTTAAATTCTCTACCAACTTAATATTAAAAAAAAAATCAACAAAGATAATTTTGGAAGGAAAAAAAACCCATGAGAAAAAACGTTGCAGCAATTGACAATGTTTTGTGAGGAAAACTATAGCTCTTTTCCTAATAAAATAAAATAAAAAACCATTTAGAGAATATTGTAGCAATCCATAGTGTTTTGTGAGAAAAACTACAACGCTTTCCTCATATGATTTAGCTTTATTGTAATTATAATTCTTAACCAACTCAATATTAAAAAAAAAATTGACAAAGATAATTTTGAAAAAAATCATAAAAAAATCACATGGGAAAATACTACAACAATTCACAGTATTTTAAAGAAAAAATTACCAAACTAAATTCTTAATCAGTTGAATATTAAAAAAAAATCGACAGGGACAATTTTAGAAAAAACAAAAACAAAACAAACACCAAAAAAAGGAAAAAAAATCATGTTGGAAACACTGTAGCAATTCACAGTGTTTTGTGATGAAAGTTACAGTACTTCCCTACATGATTTAGCCTTATTTGTAATGACTTGTAATTGTAATTCACAAATAACTCAATATTAAAAAAAAAATTGAAAAAGTTAATTTGAAAAAAATTATAACAAAAAAAAAATCATGCAGAGAGACATTGTAGCAATCCACAATGTTTTATGAGCAAAGCTACAATGATTTCCCCACATGATTAAGGTTTATTACAAAGTTAAATTATAATCAATTCAATATTAAAAAAAATAAAATTAACGAAGATAATTTTAGAAAAAAATATCACAAAAAACAAAAACACAAAAGAAACTGGAAAAAAACCATGTGAGGAAAAACTGCATCAATCCATAGTGTTTTGTGAGGAAAAACTTGTATTTACTTGTAATTGCAATTCTTAACCAGCTTAATATTTAAAAAATAAAATTGACAAAGATAATTTTAGGGAAAAACATAACAAAAGGATAAAAAAACCATATGAGAAAAAACATTGTAGCAATCAACAGTAATTTTCGAGAAAAGTTATAGTGCTTTCCTCACATATTGTAACTGTAATTTTTAACCAGCTTAATATTAAAAAATAAAATAAAATAAGATAATTTCGAAGAAAATCATAAAAAACCATGCGGAGAAACACTGTAGCAATCAACAATGTTTTAAAAAAAATAACAAAACTAAATTCTCAATCAGCTCAATATTAAAAAAAAATCGACAAATATAATTTTAAAAAATAAAAAAATAAAATAGAAAAACGTGAAAAAACATCGCAGCGATCGACAGTATTTTAAAGAAAAAAATCACAAAGAAAAAATTTTAACTAGGTCAATATTTAAAAAGTAAAATCAACAAAAATAATTTTA
>Ga0307515_10009304_pt1 | contig 19008 bp, 17 predicted proteins | sample 17_EM_MG_FD_194513 | JGI IMG/M metagenome (GOLD analysis project Ga0307515, IMG submission 194513) | Populus trichocarpa ectomycorrhiza microbial communities from riparian zone in the Pacific Northwest, United States - 17_EM | ecosystem: Host-associated > Plants > Roots > Unclassified | place...
GTACGCCTGCAGGCCGACACCCCGATCGCCGGCAACGTCGCGCTGAAGACCCCGGTTTACGACTGGGGGTACAGCGGCCGCTTCGGCGACGAGATCAACTGGGGCAACGCGATCGTGCTCGTCCCGTCGATCCTGCACCAGCTCTACGGCGACACCGCCACCATGGCCGCGTCCTACGACCGGCTCGTGCGCTTCGTCGACTACCTCCAGCGGCAGAAGGTGGTGGACGGATTCTTCGTCGACGCGGCCCTGGCCGACTGGGTCAGCGCCGAGCCGATCTCGGGCCGGATCACCGGCACCTGGGGTTACTACCTGACGATCCAGTCCATGGCGCGGATCGCCACCCTGACCGGTCACCCCGCCGACGCCAACCGCTACACGGCGCTGGCCGAGGAGATCAAGGCAGCGTTCAACCGGGCGTTCTTCAACGAGGCGCAGGGCCGGTACGCCGGGCCGGAAGGGCCGACCCAGGCGGCGCAGGCGCTTGCCCTCGACGCCGGCCTCGTGCCCGAGGGCAGCCAGGGCAAGGTGCTCGACGCGCTGGTCGAGCTGATCTACGCCTTCCACCCCAACGGCACCGGGCCGCATTTCAGCGGCGGCACCATCGGCATGGGCCCGATCGTGCGGGCGCTGATGAACGGCGACCGTGACGACGTGCTCTGGGCGGCGTTGCAGCAGAACGACCAGCCCAGCTACGGCTACTTCCTGGAGTCGACGCCGGCCAACCCGGGCGGCATGACCACCATCGGCGAGGCGAGCGGCTCTTACGAGACCCCGGCCGGCTGGGCTCGCTCGGCGTGGACGAAGACGAACAGCCGCTTCTCCCTGTCGGTCACCGTTCCCGCCAACACCCAGGCCGAGGTGTGGGTGCCGGCGACGGACAAGCGGGCCGTGGCCATCTCCAACCGTGCGGCGTTCCAGCGCATCGACGGCGCCTACGCCGTGTTTGCCGTCTCGTCCGGGTCGCACTCCTTCACGGTGCGCACCGGCTCCTGACACCATCCGCCGCCCGGGGCAGCACGCCCCGGGCGGCCGACCAGGGAGGTCTGATCATGAGTTCCAGAATGACCCGGCGGACGATGATCGGCGGTTCGCTCTCCGCGGCCGTCGCGATGAGCATGCCGCTGCCCGCCCACGCCGGCGGACACGGGAGAACCGACGAGGCGGCAACCCGCTACGGCAGAGTGCGGGGCAGGCGCGAGGACGGCATCGTCAAGTTCCTCGGCGTTCCGTACGCCACGCCGCCGCTGGGTAGGCTGCGGTTCAAAGCCCCGAAGCCGCCCGCACGGTGGTCCGGTGTCCGCGACGCCGTCAGTTTTCCGAACCCGGCGTTCCAGGCCGTGGGCGGTGAGATGGGCCCCACCGGGAACGGCCGGATGCCGGCACCCTCCGAGGACTGCCTGTACCTCAACATCTGGACCCCGGCGGCCGACCGCCGACGGCGGCCGGTGATGTTCTACAACCACGGTGGCGGCTACATGATCGGCTCCGGTTCAGCCACCGGGCAGGACGGCACCCATCTCGCGCAGCTTTACGACGTCGTGGTGGTCGAGTCCAATCACCGGCTCGGCATGCTGGGCTATCTGTTCCTCGGCGACCTCGCCCACGGTGACTACGCCGCCAACCAGGGAATGCTGGACATCCTCGCCGCCCTGCGCTGGACCAGCGAGAACATCGACAACTTCGGCGGCGACCCGGACAACATCATGGTCTGGGGCGAGAGCGGCGGCGGCGCCAAGACCGCAGCCGTCTACACCATGCCGGCCGCCGCGCGCCTGTTCCACAAGGCCTCGATCGAGAGCGCGGCCCCGCTGCGTTTCCCGACGCGCGACGGCGCCACCGCCCGCGCCGAGCGCACGCTCGACCTGCTGGGGCTGACCAAGGACGACATTCCCCGGCTGTACGACATCCCCGCCGCGCGATTGCTCGAGATCCAGCAGTCCGAAGCGGCCAACGGCGTGGCACCGTGGGGCGACCCCGACCCGCTGCCCGGTTTCGGCGCCTTCGTCGACGGCCGCGTCATCCCGCGGCACCCCTTCGCCGACGGCGCCGCGCCCTTCTCGGCCGGCAAGCCGCTGATGATCGGCACCTGTCGCGACGAGACCGTGTTCTTCAGCCTCTTCGGTCCGCCCGACATCTTCAGCATCGACGAGGCCGGCCTGCGCCGCGAACTGAGCAGCACGTACCAGGGCGCCGAGCTCGACCGGATCATCGAGACCTTCCACCGGTCGCGGCCGGACGCGACGCCGGCACAGCTCTACTTCGCGATCACCACCTCGCCCATCTGGCGCGACGCCATCAAGATCGCCGAGGCCAAGGCGGCGCAGCACGCCGCACCCGTGTTCATGTACCAGCTCGCCTACCCGGACCCGACGCTCGTGCCCGGCACCACCTTCCCCCTCGGCTCACCGCACGCCTCCGACATCCCCCTCAAATTCGCCAACACCGGCAGTGGCGCTCTTCCGGGCCAGCGGGCGACCGCGCAGCACATGAGCGCGCTGTGGGCGGGCTTCGCCCACCACAGCCGTCCCACCGCGCCGGACGTGCCGCGCTGGCCCACCTACACCACGAGGGACCGAGCCACGATGTGGCTCGACGTCGACAGCCGGATCGTCAAGGACCCCGACCGCAGCGAGCGGCTCTTCTGGACCGGCCGGGCCTGAGCCGGCGTGCGTGGGGGCGACGTCGCGTTACCCCCACGCTCAGAACCGCTTCCGCCACTTTGCTCGACCGGGTCACCTGATGGTCGAGCTGCACTGCCGGGCGCCGGCGGAGATCCAGGCACCGCACGGTTCCTCGAGCCGCGTCGGCCACGGCCTTGACCCATCGATTTTCCGTGATCAAGCCTTTCGCATGGGTAAATGCCACTTGACTGCCACTTGTGTTACTGTGGCGGAACTGTCAGCCTGCTGCCAGTTATGGTGGCGGGGCGTACCTTCGACCGTGATGGGTTGATCATGGCTGCCGGACAACCGAGGGACTTTCCGTTCGACTTCGAGAAGCTCGACTTGGACCCACCATTCGCCGAGTTGCGGCGAGACGAGCCGGTGTGCCGGGTCCAGCTTCCCTACGGCGAAGCTGCCTGGCTGGCCACCCGCTACGCGGACGTCAAGGTCGTTCTCGGTGATCCGCGGTTCAGCCGCGCGGCGGCCGTCGGCCGCGACGAACCGCGCAACCGGCCCCACCGCGGTCGTCCCGGCACGATCAAGAACCTCGACCCACCCGAACACAGTCGGTTGCGCAGGCTTCTGGCGAAGGCGTTCACCGTCCGGCAGGTCGAGCAGGCGCGTCCGCGTGTGCAGCAGATCGCCGACGAGTTGGTCGCGGCGATGCTGGCCAAGGGCGCCCCGGCCGACCTGGTCGAGGACTTCGCGATGCCGTTGACGATCACGGTGATGTGCGAGTTGCTCGGCGTACCGTTCGAGGACCGCGCGGATTTTCGGCTCTGGTCGGACGCGTTCCTGGCCACCACCAGGTTCACCCCGGAGCAGGTGGCCGACTACCTGACCTGCCTGCAGGACTACATCGCCGGTCTGGTTGCCCAACGTCGCGAAACGCCGACCGGCGATCTGCTCTCCGCTCTCGTCGCCGCGCGCGATGACGCCGACCGACTGTCCGAAGCGGAATTGCTGGCGCTGGCCGAGTCGATCCTCATCGGCGGTCATGAGACCACCGCCACCCAGATCACGAAATTCGTCTACGCGCTGCTCACCCACCCTGAGCAGGACGCGGCCCTGCGCGCGGACCCGAATCTGGTGCCGCAGGCGGTGGAGGAACTGCTGCGGTACGTCCCCCTTGGTGGCGGTGGGCTTCAGCCACGCTACGCGCTCGAGGATGTCGAACTGGGCGGTGTGCTCGTGCGGGCCGGTGAGCCCGTCATTCCCGCGGCACAATCGGGGAACTACGACGACACTGTCTACAGTGATCCCGCAACGCTCGAGCTGACCCGGAAGGAGGCGACCCACCTCAGTTTCGGGTACGGCCCGCATCACTGTGTCGGCGCGGCGCTCGGCCGGATGGAACTGCAGGTCGCGTTGCGCACGCTGCTGGACCGGCTGCCGGGCATGCGGTTCGCCGGCTCCGAGGCCGACGTCTTGTGGAAGACCGGAATGGCCATCCGCGGCATCGAGCGGATGCCGATCACCTGGGAGACGCCGGCACCGAAACGCGGCTCGACTGTCGAGGGCTAAGCGTGCAGCGGTAGCGCCGCGAAGGAGTGGTCCTGCCAGAGCCGGCGCGATTCCTCCTCCGGATACTGGGCGGTGACCGGCTGCGTATCGAGGAGGCGCACCAAGCGCCGCTCCGGATCGTATGCCGGCCAGCCCGGATCGCCGGTCGCTGCGAACCTCGCCCAGGCGGCACGGAGGACGCCGGAGACCGCCTCCACCTCGGGTGTCGGCTCCGGGCCGATCAGCATCTCCCCGAAGCCGGAGTAAACGCCGAAGGTCAGCGGAACGTCCAGTCCGTGGCATGCGCCGAGCACGCCGCCGGCACCGGGCGCGGACAGGACGAGCTCATATACGTACGCGCGGCCCCCGCCCTTGATCTGGGCTTGGGCGAGATGTAGTGACGGCATCCGGAACAGCCAGTCGGACTGCACCAGCTCGAACAGCCGTTCCGCCGGAGCGTCTGGATACGCGGCCCGGTAGGCGGCCTCCGGATCCGGGCCCGGCCCGAACATCCGCAGGGCTGCCGCCACCTGCTCGGCAGGGACCGGCCCGAGCAGCCCGCCGAGGGCGAGAAAGAGCCGGAACTCGTCGCGGTTGTGCCCGGCGATCAGTTCGACGTCTCGGGCGGACCCGCCGGCCAGTGCCGTCCATGGCGCGACGGGCAGGACTTCCCCGTCCACCACGGGAGAGAACGGTGTGGGTGTGTAGGCGACCGGACCCCAGCGATCCGCGTACTGCGTCATCTTGGCGGACAGCGCGGCGCCCGCGTCGGGCAGCGTGCGCGGGTCGACCCCCGACAGGTCCGCCACAGTCGCCCGGAGCCCGAGCTCGGCCGCCAGGGCGGCGGCGATGTCGGCGGCGAGCTCGTCGGAGAAGTACGTGCCGGGCACGCTCTGGGTGATGGCGCGCCGGAACAGGCCGGCCGCGCGGGGCATGGACAACAGGGCCGCTATCGAGCCGGCGCCGGCCGACTCGCCGCAGACCGTCACCCGAGCCGGATCCCCGCCGAACGCGGCGATGTTGTCCCGGACCCACTCGAGGGCGGCGACCTGGTCCAGCAGGCCACGGTTGGCCGGTGCGCCCTCGATCCGGGCGAAGCCCTCGATGCCGACGCGATGATTGAAGGTGACCACCACCAGGTCGCCGTCGCGGGCAAGCCGGCCTCCGTCATAGCAGGGATCGTCGGCCGAGCCCACCTTGTAGGCGCCACCGTAGATCCAGACCAGGACCGGCCGGCCGGCGGCCGGGTCCGGCGCGGAGGTCCAGACGTTGACCGTGAGCCAGTCGTCGCCGGCCGGCCGGCCGTCCGGGGCCGGGGCCGGACCCCAGGGCTCCTGCGGGGGTGGCGGCCCGAACGCGAACACCTCCCGCACGCCCGACCACGCCTGTGGCGGGCGGGGCGCGGCGAACCGCAACGCTCCGACCGGTGGCTGCGCGAACGGCATGCCCCGGAAGACGGCGACACCGCTCTCCCACAGGCCGCTTACCCGCCCGGTCGCCGTTGTGGCTTCAGGATGAGCCGACTGGTTCATTGCAGTTCCTCCCCCTACCGAGAGCAGCCCCGACCGATGACACGCAGGCCCTTACCAATCGCGGCGGCGGCGCCCATCGTATGACGATTGTGTTGCGCCGATCAACACCTGTGTAACACGAGAACCCGAGGACTAGGCAAGCTCGCGGATCGTGATGTTCCGCCAGCGGCAGCAGGCTGCCGGCGCCCAGCGTTCGCCGCCCATGAGCGGATCGTTGTCGTGGACCTCCAGCGCGATGTGCCCGGTCGGGCCGAGCAGGTCCAGGACCTCTCGCGCGTCGAAATGCGGGTGGGTGATCGTCGCCGTGTCGAGCTCGGCCACGAGTTCACCGTTGACCCAGGTCGTGATGACCGGCAGCGGGCCGACACAGCGCACGCGCAGATGGTTCCAGCCGGCCCACCGCCATGCTTTGAGAAAGGCATCGGCGTCGCCGACTCGAGACAGCAGCCGGACCTTGTCGGCAGTCATCGGTTCGATGCTGGTCGCGGGGTCCTCCTCGATCAGGCCGTTGGGCTTGCCTTCCGCGTCCAGGTTGACGTCCAGTACGAAGGGCACTGCGTGGAAGCTGCCGAGGCCGTTTCCGAAGAAGCCGCCGATGGACCCCGATCTGCGATGGTCGACAAGAACTTGGAAGCCGGCCCAGTCGTCCGGCCGCCGGCGCAGCATCACGCCGGTGTCGGCGGGCCAATCGGGTTTCATCTCCAGTTGCAGCTCGAAGTCGCCGAACGCCCGGTCCGAGACGAGGTAGCCGCCGTAGCCCGGCCGGGCCGGATCCTGGCGCCCCTCGATCGCTCCGTCGACCACCCTCCAGACGGCGGGATGGGCGTGCGCGTTGACGTCATAGTCAGCCGGCAGCTCCGGGAACAGTTCGGCGATCATCGGCCCACCCGGCCAAGCGCGGCCATAGGTACGCGGGACCGGGTGCCAGCCCGCCAGCGTCACTCCGTCGAAAAGACTGGTTTCCATCCTCAGGAACCTTCGCTCAGCGGGTACGAGACGTACGCGAACCGGGTGCTGTCGGGTGCCCAGCTGTTCACGTTGCAGGTGCCCTGGCCGCCGAACAGCTTCACCAGCGTCCGCGGCGTCTCCCAGTTGCCGTCGCTGACCAGCCTGAGCTCGATCGGCAGGTTGGGCGGATGACCCGTCGTTCCCGGTGGGAAGCTCAGGTACAGGACTTGCCGTCCGTCCGGGGAGATGTGCGGGAACCAGTTGACCCGCTCGTCGAAGCTCAGCTGGTGCAGGCCCGTCCCGTCCGGACGCAGGCGGGCGATCTGCGCGTGGCCGGCGGATTCGGAGAAGACCTCGGTGTTGCAGTAGATCCATTCGCCGTCGGGTGCGTACTCGCATCCGTCGAACGGTTTGGTCTCGTCGGTCAGCCGGCGGTCGGGTCCGCCGGCCGCCGGGATGAGGAAGATGTTGGCCCGCGCCCACCAGTCCTGGCCGTCCGGCTCGAGGCCGATGTAGGCCAGGGTCTTCCCGTCGGGGCTCACCCCGTGCAGAAAGTGCATGAAGGCCCGGTCCTGGTGGTCGTTGGTGACGCGGCGCGGCAAGCCGCCGTCGAGATCGACCTCGTAGATGTGCCAGTCGTTCGCCGACACGAACACGTGCCGTCCGTCCGGTGCGAGCACGTGATCGTTGTTCACCGGTGGCAGCCCGGCCAGGTCGATCGGCTGCAGCCCGGTGCTCCCGTCGGCGGCGAGTCGCCACAGCCGTCCGTCGCCGTTGAGAATCAGCCAGCGACCGTCGAGTGTCCAGTTCGGAGCCTCAAGGACCATCTCGCTGGTGCTGAAGACCTCCACCGGAGGCTCACCCGACGTCGAGCCGATCAGCACCCGCGCGGTCTGTCCACTCAGGAGAGTCCGCTCGTCCACCACAACTTCCTCCTCGGGGTTCTAAAGCGTGGCAGCGAACGGATCCCAGCCCTCGCTTACCAGTGGGACGGTGTCCACGGTGCTGGCGACCTCAACGGTGCGGTGGGTGGCGATGGCTTCGTCGATCGCCGTCATGGTGTCTAGCACGTGATAGGCGAGCTCGCCGGAGGCCAGCGGCCGGGTTCCCGTTCGCATGGCGCGCGCCATGTCGAGCACGCCCGTGCCGCGTCCGGCGAGGGCGCCGGTCAGCGGGACGCTTTCCCACTTCGGATCGGCGAGCAGGTCCGGCAGCGACGGTGCTCGGGTGATTTTCACGTCGCCGGTGAACATGTTGGGGTCCGGGACAAGCATGGTTCCTTCGGTCCCGGTGATCTCGACGACGCCCATCCGGACGAGCGGCGAGTCGAAGCTGAAGACGCTCTGGCTGACACCGCCACCGGCGAACCGGGCGATGGCGCTGACGTGGGTGGGTACCTCGACGGGAAACACGGTGCCGGCGCGGTCGCCGACCTGGATCGTGCGCGTCGCGCGGGATTTCGAGCCGACGGCCGCCACCGAGTCGACGGCACCGAAGATGTGCACGAGCGTGGTCAGGTAGTACGGGCCGATGTCGAAGAGCGGCCCGGCACCCGGCGCGAAGAGGAACTCGGGATCCGGGTGGAACAGGTCGGGACCCGGGTATTGCAGGACGGTCTGGGCGGACAGCGGGACCCCGATGTCGCCCCGCGCGATCGCCCGGCGGGCCGTCTGGATGCCTTGGCCGAGCACCGTGTCGGGCGCGACGCCGACCAGCAACCCGGCCGCGGCGGCTTGGCCGAGCAGGGCACGTCCGCCGGCCCGGTCGATGCTGAGCGGCTTCTCGGACCAGACGTGTTTGCCGGCCGCGATCGCCTGCGTGCTGATCTCGGCGTGCACGGCGGGAACGGTGAGGTTCACGACGATCTCAACGTCCGGATGAGCGAGCACGTCATCCGAAGACCCCCATTCGGGTACGCGGTGCTGCTCCGCCTTCGCTCGGGCGCGCTCCGGCTGCCGGGAGCCCACGATCACCACTCGGACGTCCGGAAAGCTCAGCAGGTTTTCCAGGTAGGTGTCGCTGATCATGCCGGCGCCGATGAGGCCGACACCGACCGGTCCGGATCGAGGCGTCACTGTGATCCCTTCATGGTGGTGAGGTTTTCAGCGGCCGGCGAGGGATCCGCCGATGCCGCCGACGCTGAAGTACTTGTTCAGAACGGCGAACACGAGGGCGGGCGGGAGGAGCATGACGACGGAGACCGCCATCACCGGTCCCCAGTCGGTGGCGTTCTGCTGGAAGAAGCTCTGCAGGCCGACCGGCAGGGTGAAGACCTCGCTGGACTTGAGGAAGACCAGGGCGACCAGATAGTCGTTCCAGGCGAGCAGGAAGGCGAAGATCGCGGTGGACAGGATGCCCGGCAGCGAGTTGCGCAGCACGATCCGCAGGAAGGACCCGAAGACCGAGCAACCGTCCATCCAGGACGCCTCCTCGAGGGCGCGGGGGATGGAGTCGAAGTAGGCCGCCATCATCCACGTCGCGACCGACATCGTGGACCCGACGTAGACGATGACGATCCCGATCAGGTTGTCGGCCAGGCCGAGCTTCGCGAACAGGACGAACAGCGGGACGATCGCGGTGATGATCGGCAGCGATTGGACGATGAACAGCAGCAGCGAGTACGCGGAGACCGCCTTGCTGCGAGCCCGGGAGAGCACGTATCCCGCCGGCGCCGCGACGGCGACGGAGATCAACACTGTCGCCATGGTGACGCCGAGGCTGTTGCCGAGCCAGGTGAGCACGCCGGTGTTGGCGAAGATGTTGGTGAAGTTCTCGAACGTCAGAAAGCTCGTGGCGGTGCTGAACGTCCCGGGTCGTACGGAGAGGAAGAGCGTGACGTAGATCGGAATGAGGGCGATGGCGGTGAACGCCAGGATCGCGGCGAACCGGCCCCACCGACCGCGCGTTCCCCGTTCCGGGTGCGCGGAGAGCCGCGCTCCTTCCAGGTTTGTCATGCGGTCTCTCCCTTGCGGATCTGCCGGTACAGAACGGTGGAGATGACGACCAGGGCGAGGGTCATGAGGAAGGCGATCGCCACGCCGGGGCCGGTCTGGAAGTCCTGGAAGACGGTCCGGTAGGCCAGCACGACCAGCGACGAGGTGGCGTTCACGGGACCGCCACCGGTGAGCAGGTAGATGGTCGGGAAGTCGTTCACGCAGAAGATCGTCATCAGGATCCAGCTGATGTAGGTGGAGCGCCTGATCATCGGCAGCGTGATCCGGGTGAAGGTCTGCCACTTCGTGGCGCCGTCCATGTCCGCGGCCTCGTAGACGTTGTGGTCCACCGAGGCGAGGGCGGCGGAGGTCATCAGCATCATGAACGGGAAGCTGACCCAGATCTTGAAGACGCAGACGGTGATCGCCGCCAGCGTCGGGTCCGCGAGAAACAGCAGGTCGCCGAGGCCCAGGCTGCGGGCGAGGCGGGGGACCGGACTGTCGGGGGTGGCCACGAGCCAGTTCCACGCGGTCGAGGACACCACGATGGGCACCACCCAGGGCAGCATCAGGACCACCTTGAAGAACCCGCCGGCCGGGATCTTCGTGCGCAGCAGCAGCGCCAGCCCGAGGCCGACGAGCCAACTGCCGAAGACGCCGACGAGCGTGAACACGACGGTGAACCAGGCGGCCTTCCAGAACGCCGGCCGGGTCAGCACGTCGGTGTAGTTCTCCAGGCCGGTGAACTGGCCGGTGATGATCAGGGAGCCCTTGTGCAGCGACTGGCTGGCGGCGACGACGAGCGGGTACGCGTTGATCAGCACCAGCAGGACGACCGACGGCGCCACCAGCGCGAGCATGGTCGCAGCGCCGCGGGACGGCCGCGTGTTCCTGGTCTGCAGCGGGGGCCGGCCGGGACCGGCCGCGCCGGCTCCGGACAAGGCCCGGCGCAGGCCGGTGGCGAGGGAGGTCGATGACATGGTCATCTGCCCCGGTGGGACGGACCGTACATGGCGGTCACTTGACGGCCTCTTCGATGCCGCTCTGCAAGGTGGTCAACGCCGCCTTGGAGTCCGTCTTGCCCTGCAGCATCGTCTGCGCGAACTGGGTGAGTGCCTGTCCGCCGTCGACGGCGGCGAGCCCGGCGGTCAGCTTGGCCCCCCGGGCGGCGTAGGTCGTCGAGATCGGGGTGTACTCCTTGACGATCTTGACCTGGGCCGGGTTCTTCGTGAAGGCGTCGGAGGCGGTGATCGACTTCAGTACCGGCACGCCGTTGATCAGGGCGGCGTCCCAGTACTGGTGGATGTTCTTGAGGTAGTAGGTCAGGAACGCCTCGGAGGCCTGCTGCGACGGCGTCTTCGCGTACATCATCACGCTGTTGACGAAGTGCAGAGCCGCTTTGTCGCCGTGCGGACCGGCCAGCGGGCTGTTCACCACCAGGTCGTCCTTGACCGCGGCGGCCTGGCTCTGCAGACCGGCCGTATGGAAGCCCGTCGCGACCTTGCCGCTCGACCACTGGGCGTTGAGGTTGTCGGTGGTGTAGCTGATGCACGCCGGGTCGATGATGCCCTCCCGGGCCAGTTGACGGATGAAGTCCATCGACTCGATGTTGCGGTCGGTGACGCAGTCGGGCTTGCCGTCCGGATCGAACAGGCCACCGCCGTTCATGATCATCATCGCTACCATGGTGTGCGAGCCGAGGTTGTTGCCGGCGCCTGTGCCGGTGCCGAAACCGAAGACGCCGATCTTCTTCAGGGCGCGGCCCGCGGCCAGCAGCGAGTCGAAGTCTGTCGGCGCCTCGACGCCCGCCTTCTCCAGCAGCTTCTGGTTCACCCACAGGATCCGGGCGTCGAGTTGCCACGGCACGCCGGCGTAGCCGTTGTCGGTCTTGTTGGCATCGAGCAGGCCCGGCAGGAAGTCGTCGTAGAAGCCGTCCTTCTTCCACGTCTCGAGCAGGTCGTCGGCGTAGGCGATGGCACCCTGCGCGGCGAACTGGAACGGCTGGAAACCGCCGCCGGTGGAGACCGCCGGCCCGGTTCCGGACGCGATCGCCGACGCGTACGTCTGATAGAAGTTGTTCCACGGGATGACCTGGTAGCTGGCTTTGCCCGTGCCGGCCGGTGGCTGGTAGCCGTCGGTGACCTTCTTGGCCAGGTCGTTGTAGGCCGGCGACCCCCACGGCTGGTCCCAGAACTTGATCGGATCCGACGCGCCGCCGCTCGAGTTGCTCGACCCCGACACGGTGCATGCGGCCAAGGCCGGCGCGGAAGCGGCGGCCGCCGCTATTCCCAGAAAGGCTCGTCGATTCATGGTGTGTTCTCGCTTCCCGCGGCCGCCATGCAGCCGCCTATTCGATTGCGGAGTTTGCTCGTGCCGGGAGGGGTGGGCCCTAGCCTTCGGGGTAGATCGAGGCGGTAGCGATGTCGGCCTCGAGATCGTCGAGGTCGGTGCACCGTTCGCCGGTGCTGAGCAGATGGTGCAGCCGGCGCCAGGCGGCCCGGTGCCCGGATTCGTAGCGGGTCGGCGCCAGCAGGGTGCCGTCCGGGCCGGTCACGGTCAGCAGAGCGGGCTGTGCGGTGGTGCCGTCCGGGATTTGCACGTGAACGCCGCCGTCGACCGTCAGCAGTCGGGCGCTTGCCTGCTGCGGCGCCGAGTCCGTGCAGATCGCGCTGAGGTCGACCGCGATGCCCGCGGCCGAGGCCTCAGCGACGAATCCGTGCTCGCTTCGGTGCAGGATGCGCAGTTCTGTGGCCGGCGCTAGCAACGCCCGGATCAGGCTCAGTTGGTCGAGCAGCACCGCCGCCAGCGAACGGCCGACGGCGACGCGCACCCGGCACTCGAGCCGGCTGCCCGGACTCGCCGCGGATCGGAACGCCGCCCCGGCCGACGCCGCGACCGGATTGGTGGCCCAGATGGAGTCCACGACGATCAGACCGCCCGATCGCAACGGGCTCAGATCCTCGGGCTCCGGAGCTGTCACGATGACTCCCGCCGCACCAGCCCGGATCGCTGTCGCGGCGGCCCGGGGCCACCCGCGCGAACCGCCGATCACCGTGACACCACCGGATGCGGCTTCGCTGTGGTGGTAGGAGGCGGGCAGTGAGGCGAGGACGCCGGCGGACGTGGCACCGGCGGCGAAGACCGGCAGCGAGTCACTCATGCGGCTGCCCTCGCCCCGTGGGTCGAACGCACGATCTGGGCGGCCTCGTCGGCGATCGCGATCGCGAACCGCAGGTCGTCGATCAGGGTGGTCAGGTCCGGTGCCGGCTGCTCGCCTCGCACGATGGCGGCGATGGTGCGCCATTCGCCTTCGTATCCGTTGTGCGCGACCGGCCCGAACGTCCGGGTCTGGCCGGCCCGCTGGATCGCGGTCGTGGCACTGCCGGCGTGTACGTAGGAGGGTGAGAACTCGATCCGCAGCGCCTGATTGTCGCTGAACGCCTCGAGTGTCCACTCCGGACGCCAAGTGGCCGTCATGGCGGCGTGCAGCTCGATCAGCTTGCCGCCGGCGGTGAGGACGATCTGGTAGCCGAAGGGCCGCAGAGCATGCGCGCTCAACACCGTGACGTCGTCGAAACGCGGCAGCAGCGAGCGTACGAGAGGAAGGTCGTGAATCGCCAGACCCATGACGCCGCCGTGCACCACGCCCGCTCGCACCTCGATGTCGTCGAGGTCGGGCATCGGCCAGTCGGGTCGCGCCACCACCTCGGTCGCGAAATCCTCGAAGCGCGCGTTGGGCGGCAGCACGACCGAGGAGCGGATCGTGTGGCTCGTGGCCGGCAGGTCGTCCCAGTGCTCCACCGCGGCCAGCCAGCCCGGATCGAACGTATGCATGGCGCCCACGACGATCGGCACGCCGGTCTCGGCCGAGACGGCGGCGATCTCCGTCGCCTCCGGACTGGACGCCGCAAACGGCTTCTCGCACAGCACCGCCCGCTTGCCGGCCCGGCAGGCGGCGATCACCTGAGCCGCGTGGAACTGGTGCGGGCTGCAGACGGCCACGACCTCGACCCGCGGGTCGTCGAGCAGCGCGTCGATCGAGGTTGACGGGGTCGCGCCGGCTCGTGCGGCAACCGTTGCGGCCAGGGAGGCGACGACGTCGCTGACATGGACGACGTCGAACGTCGCGGTGAGCCGGGCCAACGTGGGTAGGTGGATCGCTTGCGTCGCCGGCCCGGCGCCGACGAAGCCCACACCGATCTTTCCGTTCAGCATTCTCGCCTCCGGAAGGACTGAGCTTTATTTACGATCGATCGTTCAGATTTGGCCAAATGTAAACGGCTGTTAGGATTCCGTCAACGGCTCGAAACGAGATCCGGAACGTGTTGGAAACAAAGTCCCGCAGATGGAGGTATGTGGCGCTGTGTCCGCCTCGACCGCTCGTGGCCCCTATCGCAAGGGGATCCAGCGCCGCGAACAGATCACCCGATCCGCCTCCGCCGTGTTCGCGGAGTTCGGTTACGTCGGCGGCTCGGTCCGCACCATCGCCACCGCGGTCGGCGTCTCGCCGGCCACGCTGCTGCAGTACTTCGGCAGCAAGGAGGGCTTACTCGAAGCGGTGCTGGAGGACTGGAACAGCCAGACGCGCGAGCTCTTCGTCGCGGATCTGCGCGGCTTGCCGTACTTCCGGGCCCTGCCGGCCCTGATGACCTTCCACGAGGGCCATCGCGGCTACATCGAACTCTTCCTGACCATGGCGGCCGAGTCCTCGAGTCCCGCCCACCCCGCCCGCGCTTTCATCCAGCAGCGCTACGCCAATCTCGCCGAAGAATTCTCCCGACAACTACGCGAGGCCCGCGCGCTCGGCGAGATCGCCGCCCTCACCGAGCGCGAGATCGAAGCCGAGGCGCGCATGGTCATCGCCGCCATGGACGGGCTGGAACTGCAGTGGCTCATCGATCCCCGGGTCGAGCTGCGCAGGATCTTCGAGGAGTACACGGATCTGACCATCACCCGCTGGACGGTCCCACGCTGAGGTCCCCACTCGTCGGTGACCGGTCGGCGCGTTGGGCGTACCGCCGCTGAGCGTCGAGAACCGCCGGCATCTGCGTTTCGAGGTGGGCGAACAGGGCAAGCAGCCGGTGCGCGACCGAGGCGCCGATGGGGGTCAGCGAGTACTCCACCCGCAGCGGGAACGTGCTGATCAGGTTGCGCTCGACGAAGCCGTCTCGTTCGAGGGCCTGCAAGGTCTGGGTCAGGATCTTCTGGCTGACTCCGTCGACCCGGCGCCGCAGCTCGTTGAAGCGCAGTGGCCCCGGCCCGAGCGCGCCCAGCACCAGGCTGCCCCATCGCCCCGTGACGTGCTCGAGCGCTGACCGCGACGGGCAGGTCCGAGCGAACACGTCGTAGGACTCCGCGCCCTCCCCGGTCGACTGTCTGGGCCCCCGACACGCGCATCCTCGAACACCCCATCCGCATCGCCATGAACGAATTCACCGCCGTCACCGGCGTCATGCGCGGCACCTTCACCCGGCCCATGCCCGACGGCAACGGCGGCCACATCCCGCCGACCGGCAAGGCCTACGCCATCAACATGGCCACCGTCGGCATCTGGAACCGCCGCAAGCACTACATGGACGAGGAATTCCTCTTCTGGGACAACCAAGCCTTCTACTCTCAGATCGGCGTGGCCTGACAGCGCGGCGCGCATCGGGATCACCGATGTGCGCCGCGCACTTCTTTCCTCCGGGAGGACCTTTCATGCAAGCCGTTTGGTACGAGCCTGTTGGAGCGCAGCGGTGACCGTGGGCGAGGTGTTCGCGTCGCAGGTGGTGGCGACCGCCGGAACGACGGATCCGTCGGCGCCGCTGGTCGTGCTGCTACACGGCCGCGGCTCCCACGAGCGGGAGATTCTCGCGCTCGCCGGTCATCTTCCGGCCGGTCCCGCGTACGCGGCGGTGCGCGCGCCGATCGGCGAGGGCGGCGGCTACGCGTGGTTCGCGAACCGGGGCGTCGGTCGCCCGGTCGCCGAGTCGTTGCGCGCCACCATGGACTGGTTCCGGGGCTGGCTCGACAGCGTTGCCCCACCCGGGCGGCCGGTGGTCCTGATCGGTTTCAGCGGTGGCGCGGCGTTCGCCGGCGGCCTGCTGCTGGACGACCCGGCCCGGTACGCCGGCGCCGCGATCCTGTATGGCACGCTGCCGTTCGACGCCGGCGTGCCCACGACGCCGGCCCGGCTCGCCGGGGTGCCGGTCATCGTGGCGCAGGGTGAACATGACACCGTCATCCCACGCGAACTGCTCGACCGCACCTGGGATTACCTGCTGGGGGAGTCGGGCGCGGCCACCACCGCGCGGCGCGATCCGGTGGGTCACGGCATCGCCGCGGTCGCGTTGGACGCGTTGGCCGATTGGTTGCGGGAGCGGGCCGCCGGGAGGCTCGAATGATCGCCGCCCGGACCGCCGCCGAGGAGCTTCGCGTGGCACGCCTCGCCGGCGTGCCACGCGCACCGTTCACCGACACCGACCCCGCTCTGGACGAGCGGTGGGGTTGTCAGGTGCAGGACGAGGACCGGGCGCAACGGCTCTCCCAAGGTGAGCGCGTCGTGGGCGCCAAGCTGGGCCTGACCAGCCGCGCCAAGCAGGTGACCATGGGCGTGCACCAGCCGATCGTCGGCTTCCTCACCGACGCCATGCACCTGCCGAACGGCCACGACACCGATCTGTTCAGCCGCACCGCGCAGCCGCGCATCGAGCCGGAGATCGCCTTCCGGCTCGGCGGTGTCGTCGACCGGCCGGTGCACACCGCGACCGGCGCGGCCGTGCTCGGACATCCGTTGCTCGCTCTGGTTCAGCTGTCGGAACATCTGGCGAAGCGCGGCGAGCGCCTGCCAGTTGGCGCCATCGTGCTCGCGGGTGCGCTGACGGACGCCGTACCGATCCGGCCCGGCGTGCTGTACCGGGCCGAGATCGATCGTCTCGGACCAGTCGGCTTCAGCGTCTCCACTCCATAAGGGACACGCCTACGACGCCGGCCGCGGTGCGGCGAGGGCGGCGGTCGATGAGCGTACGGTCAGTGTCGTGGCCAGTTCGTAGCGGTCCACTACCGGGGGCTTGTCGTTGGCCATGTCGACCAGCAGGCCGGTGGCGATCTGGCCGAGTTCCTCGAACGGCTGCCGGACGGCGGTCAGTGGTGGCGAGGCGGTGGCGGCGGCGCTGGTGTCGTCGAAGGACACCACGGACAGCTCGTCGGGGACTTGGATCCGTGCTGCGCGGGCCGCTTCGAGGGCGCCGAGTGCCTGGGCGTCGCTGGTGGCGAAGATGGCGGTGGGTCGTTCGGGCAGGGCCAGTAGTTCGGTGGTGGCGGTGACGCTCTCGGCGTAGTCGAAGTCGGTGGAGCGGACCAGGCCGGGGTCGTACTCGATGCCGGCGTTGTGCAGTGCGCTGCGGTAGCCATGCAGGCGTGCGCCGCCGGCGGGGGAGTGCGGGCGGCCGGCGATGATGCCGATGCGGCGGTGGCCCAGCTCGAGCAAATGCCCGACGGCGTCGTAGGCGCCGCGCCAGTCGGTGACGCCGACGCTCGGCACGCCTGGTAGTGGCTGGCTGAGCGGGTCGATGAGCACGACGGGTACGTGTTTGCTCAGCACCCGTTGCTGGTCGCGTTCGGTCATCCGGGAGATGATCAGGATCATGCCGAGGACGTCGGGTTCGGCGCAGGCGTCGAGCCATTGCGGTATGGAGCGGTGGATGGTCGTGCCGATGACCACGTTGAAGCCGGCCCGGCTGCCGGCGTCGACGACGCCGCGGACCACCTCAAGCGTGTACGGGCTGTCGAGGTCGCGGAACACGGCGTAGAAGCAGCGCGGTGCGGCCACCTCCGTGCTGCCGCGTGGCCCCGCGTGCTGCTCGAGGAGTGCCTCGATGCGCTGCCGGGTGGCCCGTCCGACGTCGGGCTTGCCGTGCACGACCTTGGAGACGGTGGCCACCGAGACGCCCGCCTCCCGGGCGATGGAGCTCAGCAGCCCGTGCTTGTACGACTGCCGCCCGTTCTGTTCCGACATGCGGCGAGCGTACGTGAGGTTTACGCAGCGGAGCCCCTCATCCTCGCAAAACTTTCGTAACAGATCGGTTAAGCGGCGTTGCTTCGAGCGCGACTAGGCGCCTAACCTCCGAGAAATCAGCAGGTCAAGCGTGATTCGGAAACGTAAAAGTTACGTAAGCTGCCTGACTCGGCTGACTCATCCTTACGCCCTTTGGATACGCCCTTGGGTGGGCGCCCATTTGAGAGGTGGCCGACATGAAGAGAGTTCTAGTTGCGCTGGCGGCGGCCGGGCTCGCCGTGGCGCTTGCCGGGTGCGGCGGCGGGACGGCGAGTTCCGCCCCGGAGGCAGTGCATTTCTGGACGCTCAAGGACCCGACCAACGAGGTGCAGCAGGCCGGCATCGACACGTTCAACAAGACGGCAAAGGCCCAGGTTGTGATGGACGTAGTCCCCTCCGACGGCTACCTCGACAAGCTGCGTACCGCGATGGGCTCCAACCGGATGCCCGGCATGTTCTTCAGCTGGGGCGGCGGGCCGATGCGCGAGTACGCCACCAACAAGAAGATCGTCGATGTTGCGACGCTGCCCGGCGGCGCGGACGTGGCGTCGCACTTCCTGCCGTCCGTACTCAAGATCGGCCAGACCTCGGACGGCACGCTGGTCGGCGTGCCCTGCCGCGGCACTCAGCCGGTCTTCCTCTTCTACAACAAGAAGGTCTTCGCCGCCGCGGGCGTCCAGCCGCCGAAGACCTGGAGCGACGTGCAGTCGCTAATCGCCACGTTCAAGGGCAAGGGCATCACCCCGTTCGCGCTGGCGGGGCAGGGCGGCAACGAGTGGACCGAGCTCATGTGGCTGGAGTACCTCACCGACCGGCTCGGTGGCCCGGCGGTCTTCGACCGGATCCAGTCCGGCGACGCGTCGGGCTGGAACGACCCGGTGATCCTGCAAGCCGCCAAGACGATCAAGGCAATGGTCGACGCCGGCGCATTCGGCACCAAGTTCGGCTCGGTCGCCTACGGCGCCGGCGGCTCGTCGACCCTGCTGTCCAGCGGCAAGGCGGCGATGCAGCTGATGGGCTCCTGGGAGTACGCGGTGCAGCAGGGCTCGTCGCCCGACTTCGCCAAGAACAGCCTCGGCTACGTGCCGTTCCCGTCCGTCGAGGGTGGTACGGGCAACCCGGCTGACGTCGTCGGCAACCCCAGCAACTACGTCTCCGTGACCACCACCGCCGACGCCACGACCGCGGGCGGCTACCTGCAATCGCTCTACAGCGATGACTACGTCAAGGGTCTCGTGAAGATGGGCGAGGTCCCGGTGACCACGAACGCCAAGGACGCTCTCGCAGCCGCGCCCGACCCGGCGTACGCCACCTTCCAGTTCGACCTCGTGCAGCAGGCGCCGGCCTTCACCCAGTCCTGGGACCAGGCGCTCGGCTTCAAGATCGCC
>Ga0307515_10009305_pt1 | contig 19008 bp, 18 predicted proteins | sample 17_EM_MG_FD_194513 | JGI IMG/M metagenome (GOLD analysis project Ga0307515, IMG submission 194513) | Populus trichocarpa ectomycorrhiza microbial communities from riparian zone in the Pacific Northwest, United States - 17_EM | ecosystem: Host-associated > Plants > Roots > Unclassified | place...
CGCCGTGGCCGTGCAGGGTCAGCCATTCCTGGACCCGCCGCACGGCGTCGCCGGGCCATCCGAAATGGACGATCAAATGATTGCCGAGCCCTTGCCACGTCATCCCGCCCATCGATATGACCACACGGAGGCAGCGCACGGAATACGCAGTTCTACGAAGGGAATGCCCCATGGTCGAAAGAATGGAAGCCACCCGGACCGAGCTGACCGCCCGCGAGCTGGCCGTGCTGCGGCTGCTCGCCGACGGCAGGCCGGCCTCGGCGATCGGCCGCCGGCTCGGCATCTCCGAGCGCACGGTGCACAAACACCTGGAGCACGTGTACCGCAAGCTGGACGCCCGGGACCGGTTGAGCGCCGTGCTCACCGCGCAGCATGCCGGCCTGCTGGCCGGATCCGGCCCGATCAGCCCGGCGCCCGGCTCCACTAGGGAGCGCGAAATGCCGTCCCGTCGCATAGATTGAGATGCATAGCAGTGCGCGGACGCCGGGGGCCCGCTTCGCTCGGGCGGCGGTGCCGCGCCGGGACGAAGGGGCCAGCCGATGTCAAACCGGAATCCCAACGGACCACGGATCAGCCGTCGTGCCCTGCTCGCGCTGGGCGCCGGCGCGGCCGCCGCTCCCGTGCTCGGCGCCTGCGGGGGCGTCTCGACGAGCGGCACGGACGGCGGCTCGGGCTCGATCACCTTGATGTCCAACCAGTTCAGCCCGGTCGAGGAGAAACAGCACTTCGAAAAGATCCTCAAGGACAAGGTGACGGCCGAGAAGGTCGCGTTCAACCAGGTCGACACGGGGATCTTCGCGTCCACCCTGCAGTCGCAAGTGGACGCCGGCAAGGTACAGATCAGCGTGGTGGGCGCCCTGCACGGCGACCTGGCCCCGCACGCCGCCCGGCTGACGGATCTGGACGACGTGCTGGGCTCGCTCGGCGACCGCGGCTTCAGCACCGAGCTGACCGAGTTGGCCAAGCTCGGCGGCGGCACCACCAAATACGTGCCGTGGATGCAGGCCAGCTACGTGCTGGCGGTCAACAAGAAGGCGCTGCAGTGGCTGCCCAGCGGCGTCGACGTGCAGAAGCTGACCTATGACCAGCTGCTGGAATGGATGACCGCGGCCCGGCAGGGCAACGGCAACAAGCCGGTCTTCGGCATCCCGGCCGGCGTCAAGGGCCTCTACCACCGCTTCTTCCAGGGCTTCCTGCTGCCCAGCTTCAGCGGCGGCCAGATCACCACCTTCCGCAGCCCGGAGGCGGTGACGGCGTGGCAGTACATGAAGCAGCTCTGGGCGCAGACCGCCACGGCCTCCACCAACTTCGACAACATGCAGGAGCCGTTGCAGCGTGGCGAGGTGCTGGTCGGATTCGACCACGTGGCCCGGCTGGTCGGCGCGCCCGCGGACAAGCCCGGCGACTGGCTGATGGTGCCGGCGCCGAGCGGCCCGAAGGGGCTCGGCTACATGCTGGTGCTGGCCGGGCTGGGCATCCCCAAGGGCGCGCCGCAGATCGACAAGGCCAAGGACGCGATCAAAACCTTGACCACCGCCGGCGTACAGATAGAGGTGTTGCGCCAGAACGCCTTCTTCCCGGTCACCAACGCCGCGGTGCCGGGCGACCTGCCCGCCGCGATCGCCCTGGCCAACGGCGCGATCAACGCCCAGCGCGGCGCCCCGAACGCGATCCTTTCACTGCCGCCGGTCGCTCTGGGCACCCGCGACGGCGAGGTGGCCCAGCTGTTCAAGAACTGCTTCAAGGAGATCTGCCTGGACGGCAAGCCGGTCAAGCAGGTCCTGGACGCGCAGGCCACGCAGCTGAACGCCATCATGGACGAGCTGAAGGTGCCGTGCTGGCAACCGGACCCGGCCGGTAACCCGTGCCGGGCGGCTTGATGACCCGGCGCCGGCCCCGCGTACCGATGGCGGTGTGGTTGATCTTGCCCTCGCTGCTGTTCATGGCGGCGCTGTTCCTGTGGCCGCTGGTCGTCGGGGTCACCCAGGCGGTCAGCGGGCCAGACGGGCCGACGACGGCGTATCTGCGGCGGATGCTCGACGACCCGTACTTCTGGCAGGCGACCCGCAACACCGCCCTGCTGATTGTGGTGCTGCTCCCGCTGCAGTTCGCCCTCGCCCTGACCATGGCCCTGCTGCTGCGCCAGCGGCCCCGGCTGGCCGGGCTGCACTTCTACCTCTGGGTCGTGCCGCTGGCGATCAGCGACCTGGCCGCCGGGCTGGTCTGGCTGTCCATCTTCACCGACCGCGGCTACCTGAACTCGGCATTGGAGCACCTCGGCGCCGGCTCGTACTCCTGGCTGTCGTTCGAGCATCCGGTCAGCATGTTCCTCGCCGTGGTGGTCGCCGAGCTGTGGCGGGCCACCTCGCTGGTCTTCGTCATCCTGGTGGCCGGGCTGCAGGGCATCCCGCGCGACTACGAAGAGGCCGCGGCGGTCTTCGGCGCCAGCTACTGGCAGCGGGTGCGCCATGTGCTGCTCCCCCAGCTGCGGCCCAGCCTGCAGGTGGCACTGATCCTGCGGACCATCCTGGCGCTCGAGGCGTTCGCGGTCGCGCAGGCGCTGACCGGGCGCAACCTGCCGCTGCTGGTCGGCGAGACCTACCAGTGGTACTACACGCTGCAGAATCCGAACGTGGCGACCGCGATCGCGCTGGTCGTGCTGGCGCTGTCGATCGTGGCCGCGATCGGCTACCTGCGGCTGATGCGACCCGGTCCGGAGGTGACCGGGTGAGGGGCCGGCGGATCGCCGTGCAGCTCGGCTGCATCGCGATCACCTTGTTCATGGCCGTACCGCTGTATCTGATCGCGCTGGCCGCGCTGTCCAGCCGGCGCTCGCTGAACGAGTTCCCGCTGACGCTGCTGCCCACCGACGTCTCGGGCGAGACGATGTCGACGTTCCTGCGCTCGACGGGCATCGCCGGCGGCCTGCTCAACTCGATCACCGTAGGGCTGAGCACGGTCGCGCTCGCGCTGCTGATCGGGCTGCCGGCCGGCTACGCGCTGGCCCGCCGGGCGTTCCGCGGCAAGGACGCGTACCAGCTCACCCTGCTGCTGACCCGGGCGCTGCCGATCGTCGTGCTGTCGGTGCCGCTGGCCCGGATCTTCCTCAGCACCGGCCTCTACGACACCACGTACGCGGTGGTCCTGCTGCACACCGCGCTCGCCCTGCCGACGACCGTGCTGATCACTTCGGCCATCTTCCTGGGCGTCCCGCGCGAGCAGGAGGAGGCCGCGCTGATCTTCGGCGCGTCCCCGCTGGCGGCGTTCGTCCGGGTGGTGGCGCCGCAGGCACTGCCGGGTATCGCCGCCTCGGCGGTCTTCACCTTCGTGCTCTCCTGGAACGAGGTGCTCGGCGCCAGCATCCTCACCCTGAACCGGCGCACCCTGCCCGCGCAGGTGTTCACCACGCTGGCCGACTCGCCGCTGGCGTTCCGCTTCGCGGGCGGCCTGGCGCTGGTGCTGCCGGCGCTGATCTTCATCGCGGCGGTCCGCCGCTACCTGCTCAACATGTGGGGAAGCACGCTGCGATGACGGGGAGTGACCGATGGCCGGCGTGACGGTGTCCAACCTGGTGAAGAGCTATCCCTCGGCGGCCCGGCGGGCCACCGACGACATCAGCCTCGAGGTGGCCGACGGCGAGTTCCTGGTGCTGGTCGGGCCGAGCGGCTGCGGCAAGACCACGCTGCTGCGGATGGTGGCCGGCCTGGAGACGCCGGACAGCGGCACGGTGCGGATCGGCGGCCGGGATGTGACCGGCCTGCCGGCCCGGCGCCGGGGGCTGTCGATGGTCTTCCAGTCGTACGCCATCTTTCCGCACTTGAAGGTCCGGCAGAACATCGGTTTCGGGCTGACCATGCGCAAGGTCCCGGCCGCCGAGTGGGAGGCCCGGGTGCGGCAGGCGGCCGAGCTGCTCGACCTGGCCGACTACCTGGACCGGTATCCGGCGCAGCTGTCCGGCGGGCAGCGGCAGCGGGTCGCGGTGGCCCGGGCCATCGCGGTCGACGCCGACGTGCTGCTGATGGACGAGCCGCTGTCCAATCTGGACGCCCTGCTGCGGCTGCAGTTCCGGGCCGAGCTGAAGAAGATCGTCGGCCGGCTCGGCACCACCACCCTCTACGTCACGCACGACCAGGCCGAGGCGATGTCGCTGGGCGACCGGGTCGCGGTCATGCGCGACGGCCGGATCGCCCAGTTGGGCACCCCGATGCAGGTGTACGACCGGCCGGGCGAACGTTTCGTCGGCGGTTTCCTGGGCGCCCCGCCGATGAACTTCTTCGCCGCGACGGTCACCGGGGACGGCCTGGCCATCGGCGACGAGCGGCTCGACGGCCCGGCCGAGCTGGCCTCGTGGGCCGGCCGGGCGGTGCTGGTCGGCGTGCGCGCGGAGAACATCGAGGTGGCCGCCGTGCAGCGGCCCGGCTGGCAGATCGCCGAGGTGGAGGTCGCCGAGCCGACCGGCGCCACCGTCCTGCTCACCGTCCGATGGGCCACGAACGAGCTGAAAGTGCAGGCCGCGCCCGGTTTCGCGGCGGCGCCCGGAGACCGGATCTGGTTTCGCCCGGCGGCCGGGTCGCTGCGGTTCTACGACCCGGAGACGTCGCTGGCGCTCGCTTGAGCCAGCCAAGGGGCGCGGCGGTGGCCGGCCAGCAGCAGGCTGGCCCGGATCGGCAGGTGGTCCGAGCCCTGCGGTGCCGCCACGGCCTGCCGGGCGACGCCCACCCCCGGGCCGGTGAGGATGTGGTCGATCTGCGCGACCGGACGGCGCGCGGGCCAGGTCCGGCCGCGGACAACGGGCCGGTAGCCGCGGGCGAGGTGGACGGTCGGCCGGCACATGTTGAAATCGCCGCCGATCACGGTCGGCTGGTCGCTGTCCTCGAGCGCCCGGATCAGCCGGCGCAGCTGTCCCGGCCCGTGCACAAGCCGGTGCGTGAGGTGCACGTTGACCACCCGCAGGAGCGCGTCCTCGGCGTACTCGATCTCGACGACCTGGGCCATCCGCACGCCGGCCACGTCACCCGGGGCCGCGCCGAGCGCGACGGCCGAACAGGACCGCATCGGGAACCGGCTGAGCACTGCTAGTCCCCACGCGCCGGGCTGGGCGCTGTCGGCGATGCTGAGGCCCGAGAGCGAGGTGCCGGCGAGGACGTCGAGCTCCGCGAGGCTCTCGTAGCCACCCGCCAGGGCGGCCCGCCGGGCCAGGCTGTCGGTGCCGGCCGGGCGCCAGTTCTCCTGGACGAGCACCACGTTGGCGGACAGGGCGGCGATGGCTTCGGTCACGTCGTACGGCCGGCCGTCGGCGTCCCGGCCGGCGTGCAGGTTGAGGCTGGCAAGGCTGAGGCTCATGACCCCGAATCCTGATCACCGAACCTGTCCCGGAACGGTGGAATTGCTGTGTCTTCGCCGAGTCTCCGCCGCCGGGCCCGGCCGGTTAGCATCATCCGATGGCATCGTCGTTTCCCGAGCTCGGGGACCAGCTCGAGACGATCGGCGCGGCCGCGTCGTACCGGTTCGACGTCGAGCAGTTCGCCCGCGCCGCCGCGTTCGGCACGGCGCATCAGGTCAGCGCCGGCCAGCTCGTCTTCGAGGCCGGCGACGACGACTGCGACCTGATCCTCGTCGACACCGGGGCGGTCGAGGTCATCCGGACGGTCACCGCCGACGCCCCGGAGGAGTTCTTCCTGCGCTCCGGGCCCGGCCAGTTCGTCGGCGAGCTCAACCTGCTGACCGGCCAGACCCGGATCCTGTCGGCCCGGGTGGTCGAGGCGGGCACGATCTACCGGATCGGCCCGCCGGCGTTCCGGCGGCTGATGGCCCAGGACACCGAGCTGTCCGACATCCTGCTGCGGGCGTTCCTGGCCCGGCGGCACCTGCTCACCGAGGGCGCCGCGCGCAACATGGAGATCGTCGGTGACGCCGGGTCGGCGGCCGCGCTCGCGCTGCGGACCTATCTGTCGCGGCAGGAGCTGCCGCATCTGTGGTTCGACAGCACCTCCCCGGCCGGCCGGGAGCGGATGGGCTCGGCGGGGCTGGCCGAGGCGGACCTGCCCGCGCTGCTCACCCCCCGGGAGACGCTGCGGCAGATCACGCCCGGCGTGCTCGGTCACAAGCTCGGCCTGGCCTACCGGCGTGCCCCGAAGGGAATCGCCGACCTCACCATCGTCGGCGCGGGCCCGGCGGGGCTGGCGGCGGCCGTCTACGGCGCGTCGGAGGGGCTGGAGACGGTCCTGCTCGAGGCGATCACCACGGGCGGGCAGGCCGCGGCGAGCTCCCGCATCGAGAACTATCTGGGTTTCCCGTTCGGCCTCAGCGGTGCGGCCCTGACCTCGCGGGCGGCCGTGCAGGCGCTCAAGTTCGGCGCCCATCTGGCGAGCCCGTGCGGGGTCGCCGGCCTGCGAGCGGCCGACGCGGGCCGGCACGTCGTGACGCTCACCGACGGGACAGAGATCCTTTCGCGTACGGTCGTGATCGCGACCGGTGCCGCCTACCGGGCCCTGCCGGTCGAGCGGTGGCAGGACTTCGTCGGTGCCGGCATCTACTACGCCGCCACCGACCTGGAGGCCAAGGCCGTCGCCGGCTGGCCCGTAACCGTGGTGGGCGGCGCCAACTCGGCCGGCCAGGCGGCCCTCTACCTGGCCCGGCACGCGGGCGCCGTGACGCTCGCCGTCCGGGGCCCGGATCTCGCGGCCGCCATGTCGGCCTACCTGGTCGACCGGGTCCGCGCCGACCCGCGGATCACGGTCCGTACGTCGACCGAGGTGACCGGCCTGGACGGCAACGGCCGCCTGGAAGAGATCACCCTGACCCATCGCGGCTCCGGCACGGCGCAGGCCTGCGGCTGCTCCGGCCTGTTCTGCTTCATCGGCGCGGAACCCGCCACGCAGTGGCTGACGGGTATGGCGCTCGACCCGGCCGGCTTCATCCCGACCGATGTCCAGTTGTCGGCCGCGCAACTCGGGCCAGGCTGGGCGGGACGCACACCCCTGCCGTACGAGACCAGCGTGCCGGGCGTCTTCGCGGCCGGCGACGTGCGCCTGTCGTCGATGAAACGGGTCGCGGCCGCGGTCGGCGAGGGGGCCAGCGCGGTGCGCTCCGTACATCAGGCGCTGAGCCTGCTCCCGGCCGGCTGACCGGGAGCTATCCGCGCCGGTCCAGCCGGGTGGGCGAACGCGCCGCGCCGGACGCCCGCTCCACGCGCCGCGACGGGCGAGCGGTGTCGCGGCCACGGAGGAGGATCTTGAGAACGGCGCGGGCATCGCCGCGCCGGACCGAGGTACGGGCAAGTAGGGCAGCAGTTGTACGCGGCGGCCGGCTCACCACCGCTTCGCACGCTGGTGCGACAAGCCGAGGCTCAACGCCCTCCGGTGAAGCTGACCGACAGCAGCCTCAGCGACTGGCTCGCCGGCAAGTCCGTGCCCGCCAACAAGCCGGCAGTGCAGTTCCTCGACGTTCATCTGCGGGCCAAAGCCCGGGAACGAGGGCTCGCGAGGACGGCAGAGCCCGCCGTGTGTTGTTCCCGCTCTACCAACGGGCAAAGGACGAACGCCGCCGTCCTCCGGGCATCGCGCCGAACCGAACCGCGATCGTGACCGGCACGGCACCCAGCCCGCGCCTTGGCACACCGATCCACTATTGCGACCCGTTCGCGCTCGAGGTCCACCGCGCGATCGACGCGCGCGACCTCGGCATGACATTGCCTGAGCTGCCCGACTATGTGCCTCGTGCGCACGACGCTCGGCTGCGTGAGATCGTCGGAGAGGCTAAGGCCGGCCGGCGCCGGCTGGTCACCCTGGTGGGTGGATCATCGACAGGCAAGACCCGAGCTTGCTGGGAGGCGATCCAGGGGCTACGAGACGCGCCCGAGGAGTGGCGCGTGTGGCATCCCTACGATCCGTCCCGGCCGAGCGCCGCCGCCGAGGCGATCAATCGGGTCGGCCCGTACACGGTGGTGTGGCTCAATGAAGCCCAGCTCTATCTGAACACGGCAGACTCCGGCGTGGGTGAATGTGTCGCCGCCGGCCTGCGCACTCTGCTCGCCGATCCGCGTCGATGGCCGGTGCTGGTGATGGCGACCCTTTGGCCGGAGCACTGGGCGACCTTGACCACGCAGCCGAGAAGCGATCGACCGGCGCCCCACCCGCAAGCCCGCGACCTGTCAATGCACACAGACATCGATGTTCCCGAATCATTTACCAACACCGACCTTGCCGGGCCACCCTCCGGCAATCCCCCGAACCTTGCTTGAGCTGGCCGCCCCGGGCTACCTCGATGATCATGACTGGCACGAGGCGGGTGAAGGTCCCTGGTTTGAGCAGGCTCTGAAGTACACCGATGAATCGTGTCACGGCGTTCTCGGACTACTGTCCCGGATCTATCCTCGCGACGGTCGACCTGCGAACGACGCCACCTACCGTCTCGCCGACTATGTCGAGCAGACCGGCCGCACCCAACGCGCAGGCACCTTTCCGCCCGGATCCTTCTGGGAGGCCGCTGCCGCATCCATCGTCGATCCCCAGGTACTGTCCAGCATCGCCCGCAGCGCCGAACAACGCGGCCGCTACCGCCGCGCCATCCAGTTCTATCGACGGGCCATCGGCCGCACCGATGCGCTGTCCTCCCTTGCCAAGATGCGGGATCAGGCCGGTGACCCGGGCCATGCAGAGGCCTTCGCCCGGCCAAACGCTAAACGCGGCGACACCACCGCGTCGTCATTGCTTGCCCGGCTCCGCGCGGAAGCCGCCGACCGCCACCGCGCAAGAGCCCTTGCCGAGCAAGCCGCCAAACGCGGCAGCACCTCCGCACTGCCATCACCCGCCCGATTCCGCACAAGGACCCTCGCCCAAGCCGCCACCCACGGCGACACCCGTGCACTATCGGTCATGGCCTGGCAACGGGCGGACGCCGGCGACCGCGAAGGGGCCGCAGCACTCGCCCAGCAAGCCGCCAACCACGGCGACACCACCGCACTACTGGCACTAGCCGAACGACGGACAGACGACGGCGACTACCACAGTGCAGAACTGCTCTACCAACAAGGCGCCAACCACGGCAATGCCACCGCGCTATCGGCACTAGCCTGGCTACGGGAACAGGCGGGCGAGCCGAAGGGCGCGGGTTACATCCGACGGTTCGGCCTCACCGACGATGGCTTGCCCGCTGCCTCACTCGACTAGCGAGGCCAACGGACCGAGCCCCGAACGCGTGCGCCGCGAGGTGGGACTGGTCGACGTAGCCGCTCTCGGCGGACCTCCGGATCGACCGGTGGGGCTAGACTGGCGGTGGCTGCCAGGAAGCCTCCGGTCCGCGGGAATGGGCTCAGCCCACCTGGCGTGCGCACCACGTGCCACCCTCGTTCTCCTTTCGGCCTGACCATGCGGACATCAGGCAGACGAAAGGAGTCCGTTGTGCCGACCCTGGACATGCCCGAGCGTCCCCATCTCGACAGCTTCCGCCGGCAGGCCCGTGCCCTGCAGCGCGCCGTTCGGGCGGGCGACCCCGACGCCGCCGCGCGGCTGGCCCGGCACCTCCCCGGCGGGGTGCCCGGCGACACCGGCGGCCTGCGGCTCAGCGCGGCGCAGTTGGTCGTCGCCCGCGAGTACGGCTTCGCCAGTTGGCCGCGGCTTGCGCGATATCTGGAAACCGTGGCCGAGCACGGCTGGGAAACCCGGCTCGGTGCGGCGCCCGCGGCCGACCCGGCTGCGGAGTTCTGCCGGCTCGCCTGCCTGACCTACAGCCGCGAGGACGGCCCGGCGCGCTGGGCGCAGGCCCGCCCGCTGCTCGCCGAGCATCCCGAGCTGGGCACGGCGAACATCTGGGCCGCCGCGGCGGCGGCCCGCCCGGACGACGTCGGCCGGTTGCTCGCCGAGCGACCGCGGCTGGCGGCCGAGCGGGGTGGCCCGTTCCGCTGGCGGCCGCTGTACTACCTCTGCTACTCGCGCTTCGACCCGGATGTGCCGGCCGAGCGGGTGCTCGCGGTCGCCCGGCAGCTGCTCGACGCCGGCGCCGACCCGGACGAGGGCTACCTCTACGACGCTCTGCCGTCGCCGTTCACGTTGCTGACCGGGGTGTTCGGCCACGGCGAGCTGGGCCGGCAGCGCCAGCCCTGCCACCCGCACTGGCAGGCGCTGGGCCGGCTGCTGCTGGACGCGGGCGCCGACCCCAATGACGCGCAGACCCTGTACAACCGGATGTTCGAACCGGACGACTCGCACCTGGAGCTGCTGTTCGAATACGGGCTCGGCACCGGCGACGGCGGTCCGTGGCACCGGCGGATCGAGGAGCTGAGCTCGCCCGCGAGGATGCTGCGCATCCAGCTGCGCTGGGCGCTCGAGCACCACCAGCCGGCCCGGGTACGCCTGCTGGTCGAGCACGGCGTCGACTTCCGCGCGCCGTTCGAGGGTGCCGGGCCCGCGTGGAGCCCCGGCGACGGCCGGACGCCGGTCGAGCTGGCCTGGCTGCACGGCGACACCGAGATCGCCGGCTACTTCGTCGCTCAGGGTGCCGCGCCGCCCGCGCCCGACCCGGTGCGCGAGTTGATCGCCGCGGCGTTCCGTGCCGACCGGCCCGCGCTGGACGAGATCCGCGCGGAGCATCCCGGCGCCCTGGCGGAAGCCCGCCGCAGCCGCCCCGGGCTCATCGTGTGGGCCGCGACCCAGGCGCCCCTCGAGACGGTCACGTTGCTGGCCGAGCTCGGCTTCGACGTGAACGCCTACGGGCGTGGCGACGCACCGGTCGAGGAGGCTTGGGAGACCGCCCTGCACCACGGCGCCGTGACCGGCGATGTCGAGCTCACCCGCCGGCTGCTGGAGCTGGGCGCCGATCCCGGCCTGCGCGACCGGCGCTTCGACGCCACCCCGCTGGACTGGGCCCGGCACTTCCACCAGGTGTCGACCGCCGCCCTGCTAGAACCTGTCGACCAGGACGAATGACGCGTCAGTGCTGGGTCAGGACGGTGAGGCTGTCCGGGTTCGACAGCACCTCCTGGGCGACGTCGGTCAGCTTACGGTTCGCGCTGCGGGCATGACCGCGCAGCGCGGCGAACGCCTGATCGACGGAGATGCCGTGGGCCTGCGCGATCGCACCCTTGGCCTGCTCGATCAAAATCCGGCTGTTCAACGCGCCCTGCAACTGCTCCGTCAGCAACTCACCACGCCGAATAGCCCGCTCCTGCAGCAACGCGATCGCGGCCACATCGGTCAGTGCCTGCACAATCTGCACATCCGCTTCATCGAAATTGCCGCCCACAGCGCTGCCGAAGACGTTCAGCGCCCCGATCACCTCACGACGCACCCGCATCGGGAACGCATGCACCGACCGGAAACCCGCGGCCAGCGCGTGCCGGGTGAAGTCCGGCCAACGCTCGACCGCATCCCGCAGATCCGCGTTCAACACCGGCTCCCCGCTACGGAACGCGTCATGACACGGACCCTCGCTGGCCTGCACCTGGAAAATCTCCAAGATCCGGGCCCGCTCATCCGACGCGGCCATGAACCGCAACTGCCCACGCCCGTCGGCCAGCAACAGACCGACCGCGGACGCCCCGACCAGCCCCGCGGTGCGCACCGTGAGCATGTGCAGGAAATCCTGCAGGTCGAAATCGTCCACCAGCGTGTCGGCCACCTCGACGAAGATCTTCGAAAGCCGTTCGGCGGATACCGTCGTCATTGCTGCCTCCCAGGCATCCGATGCCTTGTCACGTTCCACACCCAGCACGGCCATCCCTTGCGCCTGAAACAACTCGACCGGGCCGGCCATCGCCGTGCCGCTCGCCGGCTCGCCGTCGCCGCGGGCCCGGTCGTCGAGCAGGATCGCGACCGCCTCGTCGGCGAGGGCGAACGCGCGCCCCAGCTCCGGACCGGACAACGAGCCCGGCTCGGTCCGGAACAAGTCCAGCACGCCGAGCTGTGCGGCACCCACCTGCAGCGGGATGGCGAAGATGGCGCCGATTCCGGCGGCCCGCATCGTGCCGGCGTACACCGGCCAGCGCTGCGGCCCGTCCCGCCCGAGGTCCGCGACCAGCACCGGCCGGCGGGCCGCCGCGGCGTCCACGCACGGCCCCTCGCCCAGGACGAACTGCAATTCCTCCAGGCGTTCACTGGCCGCGTCCGCGGCCGCGAGCAGACTGAACTGGTTGTCCTCGGCGACCACGGAGAGACCGGCCCCGGCGGCGGGCAAAGACGTCACCGCGCGCTCGCAGAGCCGGCACAATCGGGTGACGACCGGATCGGCCGGCACCGGAGCCATCGAGACCGGGATCACCGCCGGCCGACAGACGCAAAGCGGCCGGCGAAGCGCGTGAAGTCGCCCGCGATGCCGAACATGGCCGCACCCTTCCCAACCGGGGGCTGCCGGGGTCCGGGGCAGCGGAACGTCAACGCGCCGCTGACCCGCCCAGCTTATCCCGGCCCGGCGGGCGGACACGACGGCCGGTCAGTCCGCTGCCTGGCGGGCCGCGACGACCAACCCGGCGCGCCAGCCGGGTGCGCGTCCGCCCGCGGGCGGGCCGATGGTGTCCATCCGGTGCCCGGTACGGGCGAGCAGCCAGGCGGTCAGCGAGTTGGAATTCCACATCTCGCCCGTGTACGCATCGTCGCGGCCCCAGGTCAGGGCGGGGACCAGCGGCACCAGCTCCAGGATCCGCGCCGCGCGGCCGGCGTCGTGGCTGACCTGGTAGGGGCTGGCGACGGCCTGCCGCGCGTCCGGGATGACACCGTCGCGCCAGCGTCGGACCTCGTACCGGAACAGCACCGAGCGGCCCAGCAATCGCGAGCCGACAGCGCCCCGGCGGACAACGCCTCGATCGGCGGCGGCGCCGGACCACACCGGCGCCATCTCGATCGTGTAGCGCTCGTCGCCGTGGCGTACCTCGAGTGCGGAGTGGTAGAGGTCGCAACCGGCCCGGTGCTCGTGACGTGCCACGAGCGCCTCGAACACCCGGCCGCTTCGCCGCACGCAATGACCGCCGGCGCCGAGCGGCAGCCAGTACAGAACCACGGCGTGCCGATCCGGGACCGGCACGTGGCCCGCTACCTCGGACGGCCCGGTCAGACCCGTGCAACGGCCTGCTCGGCGGAACGGCACAGGGTGATCATGACGATGCCGGGAGCGCGGGCGGCGTCGCCGGGGCCGCGGTGGTGTTCTCCCGGTCGAGGAAGGCCATCCGGGCGTCCGGGAACACCACGGTGGTGATCTTGTCGAGGCCGAGCTCGACGAGGCGCCGCAGATCGATCGGTTGCGGCGGGAGGTGGGCCATCATGACCGGATTCCTGACCCCGGCCAGGCCGGATGTCGATGCTCGAGGCGGTGCGGGACGGGCCACGATGAGCACATCAGGCTCGTCAGCAACCGGCGTCCACCGGGGCGGCGAGGCGCCAGCCACCGGGGTCTCGAGCGACAACCCCGACACTACCTGTCCGCGCGGTTCTTCCTGTCCGCGCGGTTCTTCGCCGGGTCGCCGCTGCGGTGAACTTTTGCTGGTTGCTCTGCGTATCCCCCGTCGTCCCGGCACCGCCGTTCCGGGGCGACTGGGACAAGGGGCCTCGGGATGTCGGAGCAGGAGCTGACCGCGCTGGCGTTCGCCGCCGGGCGGGGTGACCGGGACGCCGTCACCGCCCTCATCCAGGCCACCCAGCGTGACCTCCTGCGGTTCCTGGGCGCGCAGGCCGCGCCCGGCGACGTCGAGGACCTGGCCCAGGAGACGTATCTGCGGGCTTTGCGCGCTCTGCCCCAGTTCGCCGGGCACTCGTCGGTGCGGACCTGGCTGTTCTCCATCGCCCGCCGGGTCGCGGTGGATCAGGTCCGGCGGGCCGTCCGGCAGCCCCGGCTCACCGCGGCGGCCGATTGGCAGAGCGCCGCCGACGCCGCGGACGCGGTGAGCGGGCCGCGCTTCGACGAACAGCACGCCCTGACCGAACTGCTCGCCGGGCTGCTGCCGGAACGCCGGGCGGCCTTCGTCGCGACCCAGATCGCCGGGCTCTCCTACGCCGAGGCGGCGGAGGTCTGCGGCTGCCCGGTCGGCACGATCCGTTCCCGGGTCGCCCGGGCCCGCGACGACCTGATCGCGGCCATGCGCGAGCCCACCGCCGGCACCGCCGGGGCCGCCGCGAGCTGAGCGGGAGCCGGCCGGGCGTTCAGATGTCGAGGTCTTCGATCGTGGGCTGATCCGCGATGTCGGCGATCAGGTCGTACAGCTCGGCGGGGACCAGGTCGCGCAATTCCTCGAGGGACCCGGCGATGCGCAGGGTGGACTCGGCGGGCGTACGCGTCCAGGTCTGGTTGGCGCTCCAGTCGCCCACCCAGGCGCGCCATCCGGTGTTCCACTTCTCGGCGTTCGGGCCGCCGCTTGTGTACGCCTCGGAACGCTCGACGTGCACCACGAACTTTCCGCTGCGGGACCGGTAGACCCGGAAGGTCTCGGTCAGCTCGTTGGTGGAGCGTCCCCACTCGGCGAGCAGCGCCCCGGAGAACCGCTGCTTGCGGCCCAGCCCGGGGCCGACGCGCACGATGATCTCGTCGTATCCCTGCCGGCGCCCCTCCTCGACCTCGACGTAACGCCGCACGGCCGCCGAGATGGCCGCCGACAGGGCGCCGCCGGCCAGCTCCTGAGCCCGTTGATAGAGGGCCAGGTCGTCGTCGGACACGTAGATCGTCTTGTTCGGCATCGCGACCTCCCCAGAACCCGAACTCTACGCATATTTGTACGTACACGCAACGCGCTTTTCAGGGCCGGAAGCGGTAGCCCATGCCCGGTTCGGTCAGCAGGTGCCGGGGATGGGCCGGGTCGGTCTCGAGTTTGCGGCGCAGCCGGGCCATGTATTGGCGCAGGTAGTTGGTTTCGGTGAGGTATTGCGGGCCCCACACGTCGTGCAGCAGCGAGCGCTGGCTGAGCAGTTTGCCCGGATGCCGCAGCAGGTGTTCGAGCAGTTGCCATTCGGTGGGGGTGAGCCGGACCTCGGTGTCACCGCCGGTGACGGAGCGGGCGGCCAGGTCGACGGCGTGCCGGCCGATGGTCACCGTCTGGGCCGCGTCACCGGCCGGCAGGGTACGGCGAGTGACGGCCCGGATGCGGGCGAGCAGTTCGTCGATGCCGAAGGGTTTGGTGATGTAGTCGTCGGCGCCGGCGTCCAGGGCTTCCACCTTGTCGTGGCTGTCGACCCGGCCGGAGAGCACGATGATCGGGATCCGGGTCCAGCCGCGCAGGCCGCGGATCACCTCGGCGCCTTCCATGTCGGGCAGACCCAGATCGAGTACGACGAGGTCGGGGTGGTTGCGGGAAGCGGCGCGCAACGCGGAGGCGCCGTCGGCGGCGGTGTCCACGTCGTAGTGCCGGACCCGCAGGTTGATCCGCAGCGCCCGGACGATCTGCGGCTCGTCGTCGACGACCAGGATCCGGGTCACGTGCCGCTCCGGGTGGGCAGGGCGAGGATCATGGTCAGGCCGCCGCCGGGGGTCTCCTCGGGGGTCAGGGTGCCGCCCATGGCCTCGGTGAGCCCCCGGGACAGGGCCAGGCCGAGGCCGACCCCGGTGTGGTTGTCCCGGTCGCCGAGTCGCTGGAACGGCAGGAACACGTCGGTCCAGCGGTCCGGCGGGATGCCCGGGCCGTGGTCGATGACCCGCAGTTCGACGGTGCTGCCGAGGGTGCTGGCGGTGACGACGGGCGGGTGCCCGGCGGGGCTGTAGCGCAGCGCGTTGGCGACGAGGTTGACGACGACCCGTTCGAGCAGGCCGGGATCGGCGTGCACCAGCGGCAGGTCAGCCGGGATGTGCAGCGTGACCGTGCGAGCGTCGGGGCCGAGGTCGTCCAGCGCCCGGGGCACGACATCCTCGGCACCGATGTCGATGGCGGTGACGCCGAGCGAGCCGGCCTGCAGGCGGCTCATGTCGAGCAGGTTGGCCACCAGGCGGTCGAGGCGGTCGAGGGATTCGTCGGCGGTGGCCAGCAGTTCGGCGCGGTCGTGCTGGTCGAAGTGGACGTCGGTGCTGCGCAGGCTGGCGACGGCGGCCTTGGCCGAGGCGAGCGGCGTACGCAGATCGTGGCTGACCGCGGCGAGCAACGCCGTGCGCATCCGGTCGGCCTCCGCGAGCGGCTTGGCGGCGGCGGCCTCGGCGGTCAGCCGTTCCTGGCGCAGGGCGACGGCGGCCTGGGCGGCGAAGGCCTCGACGATCCGCCGGTCCGAGGCCGCGAGCGCGTGCCCGCGCAGCAGCATCACGAGGTCGTCGTCCACTTTGACTTCGACGTCCGCGTGCCGGGCCAGCAGGCAGGGTTCGTCGCCGACGGACGCGACCACGGAACCCTTTTCCAGCAACGTCACCGACTGCAGCGTGAACGTCTCGCGGAGCCGTTCGAGCAGGGCGATGAGTGGCCGTTCGCCGCGCAGCACGCTGCCGGCCACCGTGGCGAGGGTCTGCGCGTCGGCGCCGGCCTCGGCGGCCTGCCGGGTCTTGCGCGCGGCCTGGTCGACGACCCAGCTCACGGCGATCGCGACGACCACAAAGATGATCAACGCCAGCAGGTTGTCGCTCTCGGCGATGGTGAACTTGCCGACCGGCGGCGTGAAGTACCAGTTCAGCAACAGGGACCCGGTGACCGCGGCGAGCAGGGCCGGCCAGAGCCCGCCGACCAGCGATACGCCGATGACAGCGGCGAGGAACAGCAGGATGTCGTTGGTCAGCGACAGGTTCGGCAGCGCGCGCAGCAGCCCGGTCAGGGCGGGCAGGCCGGCCAGCACCAGCGCGAAGCCGGCGATCCGGCGCCCGCGCGACAGCGCCGCCGGCATCCGCCGCGCGCGCCGGCCCTGCCGGGCCAATTCGTGCGTGACCAGGTGTACGTCGATGGAGCCGGACAGCGCGGTGGTGGTGACGCCGACGCCGGCGGAGAAGATCTGGGCGAACTTGCCCCGGCTGCTGACGCCGAGCACGATCTGGGTGGCGTTGACCGCGCGGGCGAAGTCGAGCAGCGCCCGCGGGATGTCGGTGCCGATCACCTGGTGGTAGGTGCCGCCGAGGCTCTCCACCAGGACCCGCTGCTTGGCCAGGGCGGCGGGGTCGGCGCCGGCGAGGCCGTCGTTTCGATTGACGTGTACGGCCATCAGGTCGGCGCCCTTGTTGCGGGCGGCGATCCGGGCGGCGCGGCGGATCATGGTGTCGCCCTCGGGGCCGCCGGTGAGCGCGACGACGACCCGTTCGCGGGTCTCCCAGGTGGCGTTGATGCCCTGGTCGGCGCGGTACTGGTCGAGCTGGTCGTCGACTTTGTCGGCCAGCCAGAGCAGGGCCAGCTCGCGCAGGGCGGTCAGATTTCCGGTACGGAAGTAGTTGCCGAGCGCCGCGTCGATCTTCTCGGGCCGGTAGATGTTGCCGTGCGCCATCCGCCGGCGCAGCGCCTCGGGGGTCATGTCGACCAGTTCGACCTGCTCGGCCGCACGGACCACGGCATCAGGCACGGTCTCGTGCTGCTGGACGCCGGTGATCTGGGTGACCACGTCGTTGAGCGACTCGAGGTGCTGCACGTTGATCGTGGTCAGCACCGAGATCCCGGCGTCGAGCAGTTCCTGCACGTCCTGCCAGCGTTTGGCGTGCCGGGCGCCGGGGACGTTGGTGTGCGCCAGTTCGTCCACGACGGCGAGCTCGGGGTTGCGCGCGAGCACGGCGTCGAGGTCCATCTCGGTGAACTCCGCGCCGCGGTAGGTCACCGTCTTGCGGGGCAGGATCTCCAGGTCGTCGAGCATCGCCGCGGTGTGTTTGCGGCCGTGTGTCTCGACGAACGCGACGACGACGTCGGTGCCCCGCTCGGCGCGCCGGTGCGCCTCCTCGAGCATCGTGTAGGTCTTGCCCACGCCGGGGGCGGCGCCGAGGTAGATGCGCAGTTCTCCGCGAGCCATGTCGGCGCCGCCCTCCCTTCTCTGCTTGCCGTTCTTTACTTGCCGTCGAGGGCGAGGTTGAGCTCGAGCACGTTGACGCCCGGCTCGCCCATGAAGCCCAGCGCGCGAGCGTCGGTGTACTTCTTGACCAAGGCTTGCACCGCGGCCACAGTCAGACCACGTTCCCGGGCGATCCGGGGCACCTGCAAGGCGGCGTACGCGGGGCTGATGTCCGGATCGAGGCCGCTGGCACTCGCGGTGACCGCATCAGAGGGCACGACCGGTTTGGCCGGAGCGGTCCCCCGGATCGGGGTGATGACCCCGCCCTCGGCGACGTAGTCCTCGCCCGGCTTCGCGGACTCGACGGTGACGCCGTCGTAGCCGGCCACGAACGGCGTGCCGGTCTGGTTGACCGAGACGACCCGGGTGACCGGCCCGGTGAAGCCGTCGCGGTGGAAGACGGCCAGCACCGCACCGACACCGTCGGCGGTGCAGAAGGGCCGGGTGCCGTCGACGCCCTCGAGCTTGCCGACCGCGAGGCTGCGGGCGCAGACCTGGGTGAGCAGGCTCTGCTTGGCGTCATCGGGGTTAGTGGAAAGGGTGTCGACGACGCTCTCCGGGCCGAGGTTGCTGGCGCTCGTTGCGGTCGGGTCATAGCCGTCACCGGCCGCCGAGGGGCGGCTCTGGAAGTACTTCGGGTCGGGGTTGCCGTCCTTGTCGGTGAACGCCTGCCCGATCAGCCGGCTGCCGACGGTCTTGTCGGCGACCGTGATCAGGGAGCCGTCGGCGCGGTTGTCGAGCCCGGGAATGCGCCCGACGGCCACCATCGCCAGGGGGTAGAGCAGCCCGCACAGGACGGTGAGGACGAGCAGCGCGCGCAGCGCGGCCAGGTGCTGGGCGAGCCAGCTGGGAAGTCGCATGTCAGATCCCCGGAATGAACTGGATGAGCAGGTCGATGAGTTTGATGCCGAGGAACGGCGCGATCACGCCGCCCAGGCCGTAGATCCACAGGTTGCGGCGCAGCAGGGCGCTGGCGCTGGCCGGGGTGTAGCGCACGCCGCGCAGGGCGAGCGGGATCAACGCGACGATGACCAGCGCGTTGAAGATGACCGCCGACAGGATCGCCGAGCCCGGCGAGTGCAGCCGCATCACATTC
>Ga0307515_10009306_pt1 | contig 19006 bp, 5 predicted proteins | sample 17_EM_MG_FD_194513 | JGI IMG/M metagenome (GOLD analysis project Ga0307515, IMG submission 194513) | Populus trichocarpa ectomycorrhiza microbial communities from riparian zone in the Pacific Northwest, United States - 17_EM | ecosystem: Host-associated > Plants > Roots > Unclassified | place...
TGGCCCCCTCCTGCAAGACACGGTCGGCCTGTCATGAGGAGACTCTTACAGGCAACGCGAAACGGGAACTGGCAGTAGTATAGGGTGTTGCGCCCCTATACTACTACTAGCCTCCTGCGGGGCGTAGTACGTAGCAGCCACTGCTGGCTCTAAGGACCTTACCCCTTAGCTGGGCTCTGACCCTTAGTGCACCTGGTAGGCAGGCAGGATCACACCCTAGCCAGAGAGACTGCTACGTGGCTTGAGAGAACGGATGCGCGTGTCGGTATATTAACAGACGGAACCGTTCGCCTCTAGGGCGGCACGCTAGTGAGATATGCTTAAGGAGCAAACAGGAGTTACTTAGGTGGGAAAGGTTTTGGCCCGGCCTTGACCGTAGAGGTGGTCACGCCTAAAGGTGGGAATAAGCCACTGAAAACTGGGGTAGAGGCCTGGATAAGCAGGTATGTTAAACTCTACTATATTATAGCTAATATATAACTACCTGCCAATTGCCGTGGGAGCCCATCGCCAAACATGAGGTCGAGGCAGCTGTGTTCAGGGCTAGCCCAGACAAGGCTCCTGGAAGGGACGGCCTACTAGCCAGGGTGTAGCGAGAGCTGTAGCCCGTACTGAGTGGTGAGATCACTACTCTCTTTACCAAATCACTCGAGATAGGAAAGGTACCCCAGGAATGGAAGGTAGTAAAGATTATGCCGCTGCAGAAGCCGAAGCGGGGGGACTATACGGTAGCAAATAACTATAGGCCGATCTCCCTCCTCCCAACGCTGGGAAAAGTACTTAAATTGCTAGTAGCGGAGAGGATAGCATACCTAGTAGAGGAACACAGCCTACTACCTAAGACGCACTTTAGAGCTAGGAAGCAAAGGTTAACGATATATACGCTATTGTATCTCTGCGAGGACGTATTTAGAGCGTAAAGAGGAAAGAAGACGCTGTCTCTAGTATTATTTAATATTAAGGGTGCGTATAATAATGTAGCCATAGAGCCGGAAATTAGGAGATTACGGCAGCGTTAGATACCTCAGACGATTATACAATAGGTATAGGACTTTTGTATAAACTGTTAAGCCTATATCCTAGTTAACGGATACACATTAGAGGTATAGGCGCTCCCGCAGGCAGGTCTCCCGTAGGGATTAGCACTAGCCCTAATACTCTTTCTATTCTTTAACGCGGATCTTATATAAAGCGTACCCAGAAATGGCAGCTCTATGGCCTTCGTTAATAACTACTTGGCATAAGTTATAGGCCCTATGGCGAAGGAAAACACGCAGATTATCTAGGGCGAGATTATACCAATGCTTAAGAAATGGGAGAGGACTAGTAGAGCCTAATTTAAAGCGAAGAAAACGTTATTTATCTACCTTACTAGATATAAAGAAGTAGGTAAGGATGCCACTACGCCGCTTTAATTTAAAGGAAAAGGGATTCCCCTGACTTAGGAAGTTAAAATCCTTAGGGTAATCCTTAATAAGGAGCTACGGTTTAAGGTATACCTAGCGGATAAGGTAGGCAAAGCCACTAAAGTAGCACTAGCGTTGCGTAGATTAAAGGGACTGTAGTTTAAGAGCGTTAAGCAGCTAGCTAAGAGCTTGGTTCTACTAGTAGTAGACTACACGTTGCTAATATGGTACCCGCTTGCGATATAAGAGTTAATATAGCTCCTTTAGTAGGCGTAGAGGATTACGGTATAAGCTATTATTAGGGGGTTCCGCTCCGTCGCCCTACTAATAGCGGAAGTAGAAGCTGGCTTGCTCCCTTTTAAGTAAAGGCTATATAACTAGGCTATCGCGTTCTAGGTATTAATCTATAAACTAGGTAAATTATATCCTTATTAAATGATTTAAAGATAGAGGATTTATAGACGGCACTAATTGCCGCTTTAGAGGATAGTAGAGATATACGAGGATATCTAGGTAAATGGGGTGCTGGAGGTTAAACCGTATATATGCCCGCTATAGGTAGCTAAGCCCAATATGGTAATATATAAGGACGAAGATTATACTTAAGCTATTATTAAAGACTATAAGCCAGGGCAGGTTAATATATATATTAATATATTAGTGCGCAATAGTAGGGCAGGAGTTAGTATATATACTACGCCATCTAAAGTAACGCTTTTAAAAACGGTGGTAAGCTTTAATTAGGCCGACGCCTACCTTATAGAGCTTCTAGCAATTAGTAAGGCAGCTAACTAGCTATAGGACCCCACATATATGGCTATTAACTAAGTAGGTTTTCTAATACCTGCATCTAGTATAAGAATATTCTTTAACTTGTAATTAGTATTGCTATTAGTATAGAGCTAGAGGGCTAAAGCCTGCTAGGAAATAGTCGCAGAGATTTTAAAGAAGCTTTAGCTAAATAATGTTACGCTATACTAGATTCTAGGCTACTTAGGATTTGTAGGAAATGAGAAGGCTAATAAGCTTACTAAAGCAGTAATAAGACTAGAAAGCGAGGAGCCACTATAAAAAGACGGCCTCCTATGGTACCTTATAACGCAAGCGTTAAAAAGAGTTAAGATAATAATAGGACTGCTTTTATTAGGAAGATCTAATATAGGCAAGTTTATAAGGAAGATTAACGCAGCACTCTACCTTAGAAAGGCTGTAGGATTATACTAGTAGCTAATTAGCTTAGAAGCTGCTATTCTTATATAGCTATAAACCAGCAAGTTATTTTTAAAGGAATATTTCTATAAAATTAATATATTAGAGACGGTATTATGCAACTACGGGCTTATAAAGTTAATATAGCACTTCCTCTTCTCTTATAGGAGGTGGGCGTAGTAGAGGATTAAACTAAGAGAGTAATATGGAGACCGATTTGGGGATCTATTATATATATTAGGAGGCTACTTACGTAGATAAGAAGGAGGCAGAAATATTAACGGCCCAATTAAGCGCTAGAAGCCAGATATTAGCGTAGTTAAAGCTATAATTAAATTTATAAAGGAGACCGGACGTTTATACCTAAGTATATAAAATATAAAGAGTATAGAAGCCGATATTAATAAGCAAAGACTTTTAAGAATTTCTCCTTTAATTATCTAACCGAATATACCACAAGCCTCCTCTATACGTGCTTTTACTAGTACGTCGCCAATTAAAAAGCGCATAATGCTAGAATAGCCCTACGGACACGAGGTATTAAAAACTACTTACTTAGGCTCGCCTTTAAACTCTAACTTTCTTTAATAGTAACATATTACTTTCCTTTATTTTTTCCTTGGTTAAGTATAGTATTAGGTAATAGATATATAGTTCTTATAGTTGGCTTCTAAACTAGAGCAAGCATATTAATAGTAGGAAGTATTTAGTTAGCGCTCTATAACGGCCTATACCCTAAATAGTATATAGCTATAATAAAATATATATACATATATATATACGTTAAGGGTCTACGGAGGATATTTATCTTAGACATTCTTTTAATTAAATCCTAGTCTTTTGTTTAGCTAGTTCCCGCTATAAGGCGGCCCCTATAGCCTACTAAATAAAGCCCTAGAGCCCCAATAGCTGCTTTGACCCCTAAACGCGTATTAGTAACACCACCTTTAGACCTACTAGTAGCTTTATTAAGACATACAAAGAAACTAAGCGCGAAGGTGTAAGAGGCCTAGTAGTTACTAAGGACACGAGCCTAAATATTAGCATAGTTTGAATAGTAGATAACCGTACTATAAACTGGACTATAAGCTACACAGCATATACTACCTCTATTCCCTATAGTAAGAGTCTTTACCTTACCTAAACGTAAAGGAGGAGGTATTAATTATAATGAATTTTATTAACTTATCAAAAGCTTTAAAGAAACTATAGTATAGTAGAGCAATATTATCATAAACCAGAATAGCATTATTAAGAGCATTAGAAATGACCTTATAGACATTAAATCGGAATAGTAAAGCCTTAAAAAGTAAAACGCTAAACTCTAAAAGGCTATCTGGTCCTTGTAAGCGCAACTAAACACTCCCTTAGCTTTAACATAATTATAGGCATTAGTAGCGGCTAGTAGAGGCATAGTAGGGTTAGAGATAACCTTACCATAAATAATAAGCGCTAGGAACCCTAAGGAACCCAATTAGCAGCTAGTAATAGACGTTAGCCGAGCAGGTTTAAAGGCAATAGAGAGGGTAGCTACTACTAAAGTAGTAAAGTAAACTATTGCGTAAGATATAAAGGATGTTAAGGGGCTTACGGGAGCTATACTTAAGGACTTCCGCGTATAGCGAATAAGTAATAGCGCAAGCATTATTAGATTCTTAGTGGAAAAAGATAAAGAAGCTGCGTTTAAGTAGACAACTACTTAATAGCTTAAACCGTATATTCCTAAGGTAAGGCTTATTAGACCTAAGTAGTATACGGTTAAGGCGGACTAGGTTAAAGTACCTTTAGTAATAAACATTAATAGCGGAAAAGTGAGTAAGTTAGCTATAGAGCGCTTTGGGGTAGAGAATGGTGTAGAGGTATATATAATGAGATAGCTAGGACAACTAAGGCCGCGCAGCTAGCACGCGTTAGTAATTGTTAAAGTGGTAATAAAGGAGGATATAGAGAAGCTGCTTACGTTAGACAACGTATTATTTAGGGGAGGCGCGATTATTATATTACTATTTAAGGAGCGACGCACCCCTATAGCATGCTATAAATGTAAAAGGTTTAGATATAGGGCTAGAGACTATACGCGACCTAATATATGCGAAATGTATAGGCGGGAAGGCCATCTCTAGTGTAAGACGGTAAATCTATACTGCGTAAACTGCTAGGGTCCTTACTAAGCCTTATACTATAAATGCCTAGTATATAGGAAAGAGATGGATAGGATTCTTGCACGATAGCGCTATAAATAGAGAACTTTGGATTCTCTAGGCGAATATAAAGAAGTATAGGGAGGCGCAGTATGCGCTATATAATAACGAAGCGCTAGCGGACTTCTACTTTATTCTAGGCTAGGAGCCTTACTACTTTCTCTTAGATGGGGAAGTAGTACTGGCTAGCTTAAATCCCTAGTAGATAAGGTTTATCCCAATAGGCAGGTAGCAGCGGTATTCCCTAGTTAGGTTATATATCTAGGCATCTAAAGAGCTGGCAGCTATATAGCTGCAGGTAGATTTAGCAGATATTATAGTGGTGGTAGCGTACATTGGCTAAAGGAGACTTATAATTGTGTTAGTATACATTCTAAATAGATATTTAAGGAGAACTAAGGAAGAGAACCTAGAGGAGCTCTTTAGTAGACTAGAGATAATTAATAGGCTAATCTAAGGTGAACTATTACGCAACCTATATACTAAGGTAGTAATTATAGGTGACTTTAATCGGCACAATCCACTATAGGGAGGAAGTTATATTAGTACCATATTAACGCAGGAAGAAAGCGCGCCAATTATTAACTTTATGGCGGACCGGTTACTTTAGAGCCTACTTCTAGTAGGAATACCTACGTTTGAAAGTGACGCGGGGCAAACATTAACAATCGACCTTATGCTTGCAACCCCGGGCCTGGCGAGTGAACTAGTAAAGTGCGCCATCTAGGAATATAAATATAGATTAGACTATAAAGCTATCTATACTAGCTTCTGGGTTGATATAGACACGTAAGAGAGCTAGGAGAGGCTGCTTATTAAAAATGCAAACTGGGACAAGATATAAGAAGACATAGAGCGATAGAAAGAGATGGGATTCCCTATAGAAGATATAGACGAAATGGTTAACTACCTTAATAGGTGGGTTAATAAAGCCCTTAAAGTATACTGCTAATAGGCCAGACTATTACTATATATAAAAAGATAGTGGAACGAAGACCTTATAACGCTAAGGAAGTTATATATATATTAAAGGAACAGGAATAGCGCGATGCGGAGGTAAGGAAGGGACGACCCTAAGCTACGTAATGTCGTAGTAAGAGCGAAGAAGCTCTTCTATAGGACTATTCGGCGATATAGGAAGCTCTATTGGGACGAATTCCTCGGTAATAGTAATAATATATAGAAAGCGTCAAAATACCTCAATCCGTAGGCTATATCCGCGTTCGCTAGAATACCGCCAATTAAGAAGGATAAAGAATAGGGAGAAGTCGTTATGGAGAACTATAATATTATAAGAGAACTACTCTAGGCATTCTTTCTAGTCCCGCCGCCGTGCAAATAAGAGGAGGAAGCTACAACTAGCTATAACTAATTGCTATAGGAGCCTATCGCCAAATATAAGGTTAAGGTAGCTGTGTTTAGGGCTAGCCCAAATAAGGCTCCTAGAAGGGACGGCCTACTAGCTAGGGTATAGCGAGAGCTGTGGCCTATACTAAGTGGTGAGATTACTACTCTCTTTACTAAATTACTTAAGATAGGAAAGGTACCCTAGAAATAAAAGGTAGTAAAGATTATACCGCTATAGAAGCCGAAGTAGGGGGACTATATAGTAGCAAATAACTATAGGCCGATCTCCCTCCTCCTAACGCTAGGAAAAGCACTTAAATTGCTAATGGCGGAGAGGATAGTATACCTAGTAAAGGAATACAGCTTATTACCTAAGACGTACTTCGGAGCTAGGAAGCAAAGGTTAATAATATATACGCTATTATATCTCTATAAGGACGTATTTAGAGTATAAAGAGAAAAGAAGACGCTGTCTCTAGTATTATTTAATATTAAGGGTGTGTATAATAATGTGGCCATAGAGCTGGAAATTAAGAAATTACGGTAGCGTTAGATACCTTAAACGATTATATAATAGGTATAGGACTTTTATATAAACTATTAAGCCTATATCTTAGTTAATAGATATATATTAGAGGTATAGGCGCTCCCGTAGGCGGGTCTCCTGTAAGGATTAGCACTAGCCCTAATACTTTTTCTGTTCTTTAACGCGGATCTTATATAAAGCGCACCCAGAAATAGCAGCTTTATGGCCTTTATTAATAACTACTTAGTATAGGTTATAGGCCCTATAGCGGAGGAAAACACGTAAATTATCTAGGGCGAGATTATACCGATACTTAAGAAATAGAAGAGGACTAGTGGAGCCTAATTTAAAGTAAAGAAAACATTATTTATCTACCTTACTAGATATAAAGAAGTAGGTAGAAATACTACTACGCCGCTCTAATTTAAAGGAAAAGGGATCCCCCTAACTTAGGAAGTTAAAATCCTTAGGGTAATCCTTAATAAGGAGCTATGGTTTAAGGCGTACCTAACGAATAAGGCAGGTAAAGCCACTAAGGTAACGCTAGCGTTGCGTAGATTAAAGGGACTGTAGTTTAAAAGAGTTAAGCAGCTAGCTAAGAGCTTAGTCCTACTAGTAATAGACTATATATTACTAATATAGTACCCGCTTGCGATATAAGAGTTAATATAGCTTCTTTAGTAGGCGCAGAGGATTATGGTATAAGCTATTATTAAGAGGTTCCGCTCTGTTACCCTGTTAATAGCGGAAGTAAAAGCTGGCTTACTCCCTTTTAAGTAAAGGCTACGTAACCAGGCTATTGCGTTCTGGGTATTAATCTATAAACTAGGCAAATTATATCCTTATTAGATGATTTGAAGATAGAGGCTCTGTAAACGGTACTAATTGCCGCTTTAGAGGACAGTAAAGATATATAAGGATGTCTAGGTAAATAGGGTGCTGGAGGTTAAACTGTATATATACCCGCTATAGGTGGCTAAGCTTAACGTGGTAATATATAAGGACGAAGATTATGCTTAAGCTATTATTAAAGACTATAAGCTAGGGTAGGTTAATATATACGTTAATATATTGGTGCGTAATAGTAGGGTAGGAGTTAGTATATATACTACGCCATCTAAAGCAACGCTTTTAAAAACGGTAGCGAGCTCTAATTAGGCCGACACCTACCTTATAAAGCTTTTAGTAATTAGCGAGGCAGCTAACTAGCCATAGGACCCTATGTATACAGCTATTAACTAAGTAGGTTTTCTAATACCTATATCTAGTATAAGAATATTCTCCGACTTGTAATTAGCGTTACTATTAGTATAGAGCTAAAGGGCTAAAGCCTGCTAGGAAATAGTTATAGAGATCTTAAAGAAGCTTTAGCTGAATAATATTACGCTATACTGGATTTTAGGCCACTTAGGATTTGTGGGAAATAAGAAGGCTAATAAGCTTGCTAAAGTAGTAATAAGACTAGAGAGCGAGGAGCTACTATAGAGAGACGGCCTTTTATAGTACCTTGTAACGCAAGTGTTAAAAAGAGCCGAGATAATAACAGGACCGCTTTTATTGGGAAGATTTAATATAAGTAAGTTTATAAGGAAGATTAACGCAGCACTTTACTTTAAAAAGGCTATAGGATTATACTAGTAGCTAATTAGCTTAGAAGCTGCTATTCTTACATAGCTATAAACTGGTAAGTTATTTCTAAAGGAATATCTCTACAAAATTAATATATTAGAGACGGCGTTATATAACTGCGGGCTTATAGAGTTAATATAGCACTTCCTCTTTTTTTGTAGGAGGTGGGCGCAGTAGAGGATTAAACTAAGAGAGTAATATAGAGACTGATTTGGGGATCTATTATATATATTAGGAGGCTACTTACGCAGATAAGAAGGAGGCAGGAATATTAACAGCCTAATTAAGCGCTGGAAGCTAGATATTAGCGTAGTTAAAGCTATAATTAAATTTATAAAGGAGATTAGATATTTATACCTAAGCGTATAAGATATAGAGAGTATAGAAGCCGATATTAATAAGCGAAGACTCTTAAGAATTTTTCCTTTAATTATCTAACCAAATATACCGTAAGCCTCCTCTATACGTGCCTCTACTAGTACGTCGCTAATTAAAAAGCGTATAACGCTAAAATAGCCCTACAAATACGAGGCATTAAAAACTACTTACTTGGGCTTGCCTCTAAACTCTAACTTTCTTTAATAGTAACACATTACTTTCCTTTATTTTTTCCTTAGTTAAGTATAGTGTTAGGTAATAGATATATAGTTTTTATAGTTGGCTTCTAAACTGGAGTAAGTATGTTAATAGTAGGAAGTATTTAGTTAGCGCTCTGTAACGGCCTATACCTTAGATGGTATATAGCTATAATAGAATATATATAGATATATACATACGTTAAGGGTCTATATAGCTACTTCGACCCCTAAACACATATTAGCAACACCACCTCTAGACCCGCTAGTAGCTTTATTAAGACGTATAAAGAAACCGAGCGCGAAGGTGCAAGAGGCCTAGTAGTCGCTAAGGATACGAGCCTAAATATTAGTATAGTTTGAATAGCAGACAACCGCACTATAAACTAGACTATAAGCTCTATAGCATATACTGCCTCTATTTCCTATAGTAAGAGTCTCTACCTTACCTAAATATAAAGGAGGTATTAACCGTGACGAATTTTATCGACTTATTAAAAGCCTTAAAGAAACTATATGTTATAATATTTAATTACGCTATTACGGCTCCCGTTAGGGTCTATATAGCGGGTCTATATAAGTATATATATATATATATATAAGAGGGGAACCGTACTACTAGGGCCGGATAAAACCTCTCCTTCTCTTATTATACGGCCTATATGGCTTAATGCGGCCTATATAGCCTCTCTTCTAATTAGTGACTGCTAAGTACGAGTAAACGTCTTTTTAAGGCGCTATAGAAAAGCTATCTTAATGCGTACTCCTAGGTTTGTCCGGTAGGGTATATAGCTAGGGCCTGGGTTCCATTCCTAGCTGCTCTAGTTATTTAGGTGGGGCGTAGGCCGGTAGCCTATAAGGCTGGTGGTGGTGTAAAAGGCTCCGTCATTTGCATTTACATTAACGTATATAGCTCTGTGCCTTACCACGTTTTATTAAGTTCTATTAGGATATTAACCTCTACTAAATTCTGTTAGGTTACTAAATTCTGTTAAATTCTACTAGGTTGCTAAAGTTCTGCTAACTTCTATTAGGTTATTAGATTTTGTTAGATTGCTAAGATTCTGCTAAATTTTGTTAGGTTGCTAAAACTCTACTAAATTCTATTAGGTTGCTAAAACCCTGCTATATTCTATTAGGTTGCCAAAATTCTGCTAACTTCTATTAGGTTGCTAAATTCTGCCGAATTCTACTAGGTTAATAAGTTCTGCTAAATTCTACCAAGTTATTAGAGTTCTGCCGACTTCTGCTAAGTTGCTATCTATAAAATTCTACCATATTCTACTATCCCTATAGTATTTATCCTCCGCCTTTTAAAGTACTTCCTAGCCTCCTCTCTTTACCCTAGCTAGCTCTCTAGTAAATAAAAGGTGTAGTAAGAGGTTTATCTATATAAACTAGTCCGTAACTACCTTAGTAGCCTTTAGCTTAGTTAGGAGCTCTTTATATAAGGATATTCTAGTATAGTAATATATTTCCGCCTAGCTAGTAGCGTATCTAGGGTAGAACACCACTACGTATATTGTTAATTGTTGGCTATAGCCGCATGGGTAGGCTAGGGTTAGGTACCCTGGTACTTTTTAGTGGTAGAGGTATCTATTAAGCCCTATATACTCGGTTTTGAGTAGCGTATTAATTGTGCTCTCTACCTTTGTAAGCCTCGTGTGGCGTTTAAAGACTTCCTTGTTCTATGGCTTGGCCTGGGCCGTTATATAGTAGGTAAGCGTGCTTTAGTACTTTTCCTATTCCCTTTTCTACTACTTCTCGAACGCCTTTTGTACCCCAGCCCTTCTACTTCTCTTATACTACGCTTTAGATAAGTCTATTAGCCGTATGTTTGTCCCTAAAATAGCGGCTGCTATTCTCTTAAGCTTATCCCGTCTAGTGGGCCATATTGGTAGCTTTATTCTGGGCTGGAGTTAGTAGGCTATTATGGCCTATATGGTGTTGCATTCCCTTTTAATATACTCTTTTGCCGGTTCTTCCTGCGTCCTCTCTATATAGGTTATAGCTAGCTCTTTAAGGTATAACTGAAGTGACGGAAACCCTGTCTCGTACTCTAGTACTACTATTGGCGTTAATTTATATGCCCCTGTAATGGTGCGGAGGTATAGGTTCTATGCTACGCCTAGCTGGCGCAGCTTAGTTTTACTTATCTCCTTAGGCTTTGTTTACTCCGGTAGCGAGTACCAGATATTATATCTATATAAGATTGCCGGCCGGACTACGGCGGAGTATATTATCCGCGCCTTTTAAAAGGAGGCGCCCTATATAGAGGCCGTAAGCCGGGTTAGTGCGGCTATTTAGGTAATTACCTTTGTCTTAATAATGTTGACGTACAGTCCCTATTTAAGCTTTGAGTTAACTTATACCCCTAATATACATAGGTTACTAACTAGGCCTTCTGTAAAGCTATATATGTTAGCTATACCCTTTATATTAAACTTCTTATAGCTCCTTATAAAATGGATAAGGTAGTACTTTTTAGGGGCAAATACTACCCTATACTGGCGTGCCTACGCCGTGTATACTTTATGCGCCCTTTCTATAGTTCTGCAGTTTTCCTCCGTAGTCTTACTATATGTTAGTATATTAGAGTCGTTAATGAATCTAAATGCCGTAGTGGTTCCCCCTTATAGCTTTGGTAGGAGTATATAGGCAAAAAAGAGAAATAGGATTAGTAACAGCGCTAAGCCTTAAGGTATACCGGTGTTCGTTTGTATTATTTATGCTATATATCCTCTAATTAAGAGCCTTGTTATTTGATCCTTAAGAAAGGACTTTATAAACTATACTATCTAGTAGGGCACGGCTTAGGCCTTTATATTATAGATTATTCTTTTATAGGAGACTTAGTCGAAGGCCCCGGAAATGTCAAGGCTAAGTAATAAGGCTACTAGGTTTGGGTTACTCCTCTATATCGTATATACCTATTAGGTTAGTAGCTCCAGTGCTGTCTGCGTTAAATGCCCCGGCCTTACTCCTATTTGACTAGCCAGTAGCATACCTATCTCCTTCACAATTTTAGATAGTTGGCTAGCTACTATTCTTTTAAGTAGCTTCCTAATAGTGTTAAGTAGCGCGATTAGCCGGTAGGCCTTTGCTATAGTATAGGATGGCTTCTATAGTTTCCGAAGAACTACTGTAATAGAGTCTTTAAATAGTTTTAGGTGATGTCTAACTGCTATATAGCTGCTAAAGAGTTTAGCCAGTACTGGGGCTAGCTGCTCTCTACATATCTTAAGGAATTGGTTAGTGATCTTCTTTAGACCTAGGGCCTTATTAGGGGCAAGCCCCTTTAGGGCCGTAATAATGTCCTCCTCCTTAACTACTTTCTTTACTATTTATGGCTCTAGGTATGCAAACCCTAGTATGTTACTTAGGTCCGCTTTTACTGGCAGCGGGAAGAACTGCTCTATAAGGATAGTAGCCTTTTCCTTATTATTGTAGTGTAGGGTTTCCTCTCCTGGTCTACTAATAGGAGGAAACTATAGTAGGGCCTTCAGCTTCCCATCCGCTATACGCGCCCATTTTGCCATCCTCTATATCCCTTTAGGGTTGTTTATTAGCTTTTTAACGGTTCTCCTCTATAGCTTATTAGCCTCTTGTTAAATTGCCCTTTTTTTCTTATTCTATATAACTCTGTAGTTAATCTAGTTAGGCACTAATTGGGAGGCCTTCTACGCCCAAAAGGCCTATTAGGTTTCCTTTACTACCTCTATGCATTCCTCTAACTATACTTTAGAGGCTTGCGGCGAGGGCCGCGCGTTAGGTACTGTTTTTGCTATAGTGTTTTTAATCGCTTAGTATATAGCCTCCGCTAGTGTATTTAGTTTATCTCTTATATCGCACGGGAGTCTATATAGGGGCTAGAGTCGGCCCTCTAGCTTGCTTTGCACTACCTTCTAATTAGCCTTCTTCTATAGCGGTCTCCTAGGTAAGGGGGGCCCCTCTAGCGTCTTTACGTCCACCTCTATAATAATAGGAAAGTGGTTAGACCCTATATGCTAGCGGTCTTGTCTTTGACTCTATAGTAGCCTGTTAGTGATTTAGGGGGAGGTGAATACTAGGTCTAGCGTGCTCCTTGACGTGCCCTTTACCTACGTCTTTATGCCCGCCTTAGTGGCTAGGCTTAGGCCGGCTGCCTCTATAGCGCGGATAAGGTTGTCCGCCGCGTTGTTTGCGCATATTACTATTATACCCCCCTAGAAGGGGTAGTGTAGATTAAAATCTCCTAATAGTATATATTCTCCTTCGGCCCTTAGTAGCTCTGGTAGTATATAGATACTACTGTTTATCTGTTGGGGGTTATAAATATTATAAATCTAGATAGTCCTCTCGCAGCTCTCCAGCTTAATTGTATATACGTCCGCTGAGTGGTATATAGGCGCCTACTTATTTATATTAATAGCCTTGTTTATATAGAAGCAGACCCTTATATTGCCTACTCCTGCGTGCACTAGGTAGTAGGATTTTGTAATATATGTTGTATTTCCTTAGTCCCTCCGCTATAGCTCTTAGATGGCTAATATATCTAGCTAGAGGTCCGCCTGCTTTACCTCTTATAGAAAGTGGAGCAGTACGCCGTTCCTACTATTATTAGTGTTATACTATATAATTGTAAGTGTTTTCCGGTGTCCTAATATAAGAGGTCCATGCTGGCCTCTAAGTTAGCTAAGTTAGTGCCCTTTGGCGTCCGTTTACTTCCTTATAACGTAGTTTTAGAGCCTTTAGATGCCTCTCTCCGGATCTAGGCTTTTGCTTCTACCTCTATATTAAACTCTATATTTAGTAGAGGCTCCTAGGTTGCTAGGATTTGGATTAGGGCGTATATACTACCGTGTAGTGCTATTTGGAGTGTTAATTAGAGGGTTCTCTGGCCTATTTCCTTTCTGGAATAATCGAAAGTTTGCGGCCGGCTGACCTTTTAGGGGGCTTCCTCTGCCTATATAAAGCTCTCTTATATAGCTGTCTCCTTTAGCTTCCTTTTCTTAGCTTATTGTAAGACCTCCTTAGTGGTAATCTCGTACTATAATTGTGATTGCTGTCCGCTCGTAGGTGCCTTATGGGTGCCTGCGTAGTGTGTTGGCGTATAGGCCCTAATTGCTGCAGCCTTCTCCTGCTATGTCCGCTTAACACTATACGCCCCATTCCATACCTCGTAGTCTGCTTTATAGTTAGTACACTTTTTAGGTAGGTCTCCTATATATTCGCTAGTATTATATTGCCTAGCGTAGCGTCCGCATCTAGCTTCTCTTCTATAACTCTTAGCTATATGGTTAAAGCCTTGGCATTTAAAGCACTATATTACTAGAAACGTTGTCTTGTGCCTTATAACTAGGTAGTGGTCTCCTTTTAAGAAGAGGCCCTGATTAAATAGCGCATTTGCTAACTCTTTTAACTGTATACCTATAATAAGTAACGATTTGACCTTTTGTCCCGTTCGGACTCTTTCTAGCCTTTTCCACGCCAGCCTTTCTACTATAAGTCCCGCTATAGTACAGTTCTGCTCTATTATATCTTTTATTATCTGCTTAGCCTCTAGGCCTTAGATAGCGAGGCTTGTAGGTACCGCGTGGACCTTTACTAGTACTAGCGGAACAGCTAGTATAGTAGAGCGTCTAAGGGCCTTCATCTACTCTGTTTCTTATAGCAACCTATCTTTTATGTCTTTATCCGTAATATACGCCCTAACGTTACTACTTTATAACTTCTTTACGGCCTGTATCCTGTAGGTGTCTAGGGGTTCTATAGCCTGGAGTTTATGTACTAGGGCTTAGCTATTCTGCTTTAAGGTTTCCTTACGGTCGGCGGCGTCGCCTATGCGGATTGTAATCTTATGTACTTCTGTAGGTTTGTGGGCAACTTGTCTTATAGCTTGGGGTATTATAGGTATGGTGGCAGTGATGTATACGTATAACAGCGGGCCTATAGACGTTAGTCCGCTCTTTGTAGCCATTGTTGCGGCCTTCTTAAGGGCGCCAATATCTGTCCAGATTGCCTTTATGTCCTAGGCATATTGCTTCTGGGTTCCTTAGGTCCAGATAAGCTCCGCTAATATAGCGAAGGCTGTCCAAAGGGTTGTGATTGCGGTAGTAAGGAAGGAGAGCATAGTGGAGCGCTCCTTATCTACATTAAGAGATCGCTTCTGTAGTGCCTGCTAGGTTTATTCTGCGGTTTATATGGTCTGTAGAACGCGTTCTTAAAAGGCGCGCTGTTTAATTGGGGTGGTTAGGGTGGTTGGGGTTGGGGTTAGGGGTTTGTTTATTTGTTATGATCCGGTTTTAGGGGCTGTATATTGGAAAACACCATATATACCTCTACTGACGCCGAATTGGGGTGTGTGGTTTTGATAGGAAGGGTTTCTGTAGTCCTTTGGAGCTCGTGGGAGCTCTGTTAGGCTTGTTTCGCAGGTTTCTTTAGCGGGCGATTGCATTGTAATTGTTGTGTATGTTAAAGAAACTATAGTATAGCAGAGCAACATTATCATAAACCAGAATAGCATTATTAAGAGTATTGGAAATGACCTTATAGATATTAAATTGGAATAGCAAAGCCTTAAAAAGCAAAACGCTAAACTTTAAAAGGCTATTTAGTCCTTGTAAGCGCAACTAAACACTCCCTTAGCTCTAATATAATTATAGGTATTAGTAGCGGCTAGTAGAGGTATAGTAGGGTTAGAGATAACCTTGCTATAAATAATAAGCGCTAGGAACCCTAAGGAACCTAATTAGCAGCTAGTAATAGATATTAGTTAAGCGGGTTTAGAGGTAATAGAGAGGGTAGCTACTACTAAAGTAGTAAAGTAAACTATTATATAAGGTATAAAGAATATTAAGGGGCTTACGGGAGCTATACTTAAGGACTTCTATATATAGCGAATAAGCGACAGCGCAAGCATTAGATTCTTAGTGGAAAAAGATAAAGAAGCTACGTTTAGGTAGACGACTGCTTAATAGCTTAAACCGTATATCCCTAGGGCGAGGCTTATTAGACCTAAGTGGTATATAGTTAAGGCGGACTAGGTTAAAGTACCTTTAGCGATGGATATTAATAGTGGAAAAGTAAGTAAGTTAGCTATAGAGCGCTTTAGGGTAGAGAATAGTGTAGAGGTATGTATAATAAGATAGCTAGGATAACTAAGGCTATGCGGCTAGCACGCGTTAGTAATTATTAAAGTGGTAATAAAGGAGGATGTAGAGAAGCTGCTTACGTCGGATAACGTGTTATTTAGGGGAGGCGCAATTATTATATTACTATTTAAGGAGCGATGTACCCCTATAGTATGCTATAAATGTAAAAGGTTTAGATATAGGGCTAGAGACTATACGCGACCTAATATGTGCGAAATGTGTAGGCGGGAAGGCTATCTTTAGTGTAAGACGGTAAATCTATACTGCGTAAACTGCTAGGGTCCTTACTAAGCCTTATACTATAAATGCCTAGTATATAGGAAAGAGATAGATAGGATTCTTGCACGATAGCGCTATAAATAAAGAACTTTGGATTTTTTGGGCGAATATAAAGAAGTATAGGGAAGTGTAGCATGCGCTATATAATAACGAAGCGATGGCGGACTTCTACTTTATTCTAGGCCAGGAGCCCTACTACTTTCTCTTAGATAGGGAAGTGGTGCTAGCTAGCTTAAACCCCTAGTGGATAAAGTTTGTCCCAATAGGTAGGTAGTAGTGGTATTTCCTAGTTAGGTTATATATCTAGGCATTTAGAGAGCTAGCAGCTATATAGCTATAGGTAGATTTAGTAGACATTACGGCGGTAGTAGCGTATGTCGGCTAAAGGAGACTTATAATAGTGTCGGTATATATTCCAGATAGATATTTAAGGAAAACCAAGGAAGAAAACCTAGAGGAGCTCTTTAGTAGGCTAGAGATAATTAATGGTCTAATTTAGGGTGAACTATTACGCGACCTATATACTAAGGTAGTAATTATAGGTAACTTTAATCGGTATAATCCACTATAGGGAGGAAGTTATATTAGTACTATATTAACGCAGGAAGAAAGCGCGCTAATTATTAACTTTATAGCGGACTAGTTACTCTAGAGCCTATTTCTAGTAGGAGTACCTATATTTAAAAGCGACGTAGGGCGAACATTAACGATTAACCTTATACTTGCAACCCTAGGCCTAGTAAATAAACTAGTAAAGTGCGCCATCTAGGAGTATAAGTATGGGTTAGACTATAGAGCTATCTATATTAGCTTCTAGGTTAATATAGACACGTAGGAGAGCTAAGAGAGGTTACTTATTAAGAATACAAACTAGGATAAGATTTAAGAAGACGTGGAGTAATAAAAAGAGATAGGATTCCCTATAGAAGATGTAGATAAAATAGTTAACTACCTTAATAGGTGGGTTAATAAAGCCCTTAAAGCATACTGCTAGTGGGCTAAGCTATTATTATATATAAAAAGATAGTAGAATAAAGACCTTATAACGCTAAGGAAGTTATATATATACTAGAGGAATAGGAATAGTATAATATAGAGGCAAGAAAGGGATAACCCGGAACTATATAATGTTATAGTAAGAGTAAAAAAGCTCTTTTATAGGACTATTCGGCGATATAGGAAGCTCTATTAGGACGAATTCCTTAGTAATAGTAATAATATATAAAAAGCGTTAAAATACCTTAATCTGTAGGCTATATCTACGTTCGCTAAAATACCGCTAATTAAGAAGGCTAGAGGATAGGGAGAGGTTATTATAGAGAACTACAATATTATAAGAGAACTACTCCAGGCATTCTTTCTGGTCCCGCTACCGTGCGAATAAGAAGAGGAAGCTATAACTAGCTATAACTAATTGCTATAGGAGCCTATCGCCAAATATAAGGTTAAGGCAGCTGTGTTTAGGGCTAGCCTAGATAAGGCTCCTAAAAGGAACGGCCTACTAGCTAGGGTGTGGCGAGAGCTATGGCCCGTACTAAGTAGTAAGATTACCACTCTCTTTATTAAATTACTTAAGATAGGGAAAGTACTATAGGAATAAAAGGTAGTAAAGATTGTGCCGCTATAGAAGCCGAAATGGGGGGACTATATAATAGTAAACAACTATAGGCTAATCTCCCTCCTTCCGACGCTAGGAAAAGCACTTAAATTACTAGTGGCGGAGAGGATAGTATACCTAGTGGAGGAATATAGCCTACTACCTAAGATATACTTTAGAGCTAGGAAGTAAAGGTTAATAATATATACGCTATTATATCTTTATAAGGACGTATTTAGAGCATAGAGAGGAAAAAAAACGCTATCTCTAGTATTATTTAATATTAAGGGTGCGTATAATAATATAGCTATAGAGCTGGAAATTAGGAGATTATAGCAGCGTTAGATACCTTAGACGATTATATAATAGGTATAGGACTTTTATATAAACTATTAAGCCTATATCCTAGTTAATGGATATATATTAAAGGTATAGGCGCTCCTATAGGCGGGTCTTCTATAAGGATTAGCACTAGCCCTAATACTTTTTTTATTCTTTAATACGGATCTTATATAAAGCGTACCCAAAAAAGGCAGCTCTATGGCCTTTATTAACGACTACTTGGCATAGGTTATAGGCCCTATAGTAGAGGAAAATATATAAATTATCTAGGACGAGATTATACTAATGCTTAAGAAATAGGAGAGGACTAGTAGAGCCTAATTTAAAGCGAAGAAAACGTTATTTATCCACCTTACTAGATATAAAGAAGTAGGTAGGGATACTACTACGCCGCTCTAATTTAAAGGAAAAGGAATCCCCCTAATATAGGAAGTTAAAATTCTTAGGGTAATTCTTAATAAGGAGCTACGGTTTAAGGTATACCTAGCGGATAAAGCAGGTAAGGCCACTAAGGTGGCGCTAGCGTTGCGTAGATTAAAGGGACTATAGTCTAAAAGCGTTAAGCAGCTAGCTAAGAGCTTGGTCCTACTAGTAGCAAACTATACGTCGCTAATATGGTACCTGCTTACGATATAAGAGTTAAAGTAGCTTCTCTAGTAGGCGTAGAGGATTACAGTACAAGCTATTATTAGGGGGTTCTATACTGTCGCTTTGCTAATAGCGGAGGTAGAAGCTAGCTTGCTTTCTCTTAAGTAAAGGCTG
>Ga0307515_10009307_pt1 | contig 19006 bp, 21 predicted proteins | sample 17_EM_MG_FD_194513 | JGI IMG/M metagenome (GOLD analysis project Ga0307515, IMG submission 194513) | Populus trichocarpa ectomycorrhiza microbial communities from riparian zone in the Pacific Northwest, United States - 17_EM | ecosystem: Host-associated > Plants > Roots > Unclassified | place...
TGGTCTCGTTCAGTATGTCTAGCAAGCATATATGCGGCATCTCGGCTTCTCGGGGCCCATCTCGATACCTACCCTCCATTGGAAAGCTTTCAATCAATTCAATAGGGTAACAAGGTGCTGAAAATAGAGACCTTTATTCAATGACACCAATAGGTATAGAATCGATGATATAGAGATAATCCTCACCAATATGTGAAGCCTATACGGCCAATGACAGTAATGGAGTCGCTGATGAAGATCCCAAACGATATGTTCGAACTAATTCATTGTCTTTGGCAAATCCAGCACTGGCAAGACCGAAGTAGAAAGTGAAAAGATGTTGGAAAGGAAAGAGAGGTAGGCTGTATACAGCTCGGTATTAAAGCCTCAGGCATGATACTGGGCTAATACCGTTCACGCCTTTGACGTTTACTCCATCTCACTGCATTAGCTTGCAGAAAATGAAAGACTGGGGGCCTACGTACACACGGTAAGCTAATTGACAACGTTCTTATGACCGGAGTACGGATTCAATCCGCGGACCGAATTCAAAATTCGATGAGATGGAGATTATATCTAATGAATACCGTGACCGAGGCACGGTCACAGCTTCGACATATCGGCGAAACGACCTCAATGTAATGTGTCTGAAGAAAGTGGAGGCTACAGGACTTGAAAGGGTTTGCGACACTTCGGCCTTCTGGAAAGCAGTACATTGCATGTCATGGTAAAGCTTTCAAACACATCTGGACGCATATATCAAAAAACCCCTACACAGAGGAAGGCTGTGCGACATTGTACATATATGAGTCTCGAAGATGATGTGGCTGACGGAAGATGCTTTTTGCCTCGGCTGCATTGGCTCCCAACTGCCGACGAGCAGTTCTAAAAAAGCTCAGCGGGGGGGTGGGCTGCATCTGGGAGACAGAAAGCTTATTAGTGCAGAGGTGGATCATGACCGGCAGTTGAGATGCTCTCATCCTAGGACTAGTGCTAACGTCTCGCAGGTCTCTGCTGTGCAGATGTGCCGAGACTTTCGGTGGAATTGAAATCAATTTCTGAGTAACAAAACCGGTATGATCGGCTCAGACGGATCATATATGTGGAGAAGATGGAAATTAGACTCGAGAGTCTATGGGCGCGTTCTCCATTCTCCACGGCTCGCCAAATCCCCGCCAAATGGCCCACCATACTTCGGTCATGCATCCACAAACCGCGGTCTGGATTGAAGACGCCAATCGAGTCTCCACTCCACTGCTACCCTTTCCCAGATCCCTTGCAGCTCGACTTGGCAGTTCAGTCAAGCCCGACCCCAACTGCCGACTGACACTGCTTTCCTGGGAAACCCTGATTATGTTGCTAAGAACCACGCAACATTTGGATGACATAGACCAAGTACAACTATGTCAATCCTCGAGATCATATATATGATAGGCATACAAGAACCTGCACTGCCTAGATGCAGCAACTCCATCATCTCGTACCTTCCTCATGATAGCTACTCGTAACTATGCTCCTCCACGAAATCCTCCCGCTTCTCAGGAACTACTGGCTGATCGTCCTCACAGCTAGCCTTGTCGCCCACCTGCTTGGTAACAAATACCATAAAGGCTTAAATAGGTATCCTGGACATTGGTTAGCAACGTATACGGGTTGGTGGCGCTTCTTCGATGTGTTGGGAAGAAAGCATGAATGGACATCCCTCAGGCTTCACAGAGAACACGGAGATATCGTTAGGTTAGGTCCAAATGTGCTCTCATTTGGAGATCCGAAAGCTCTTAAGGTTATTTATGGCCTGAACAAGGGATTCATAAAGGTATAACTTAATCAGGACTTCCAATGTTGTACATGACTTACTCACTTATGTCAGTCCGATTTCTACCCCGTCCAGCAAGCCGTTTCCAAAGGCAAACGGTTACAATCGCTCTTCTCCACTGCTGATGAGGATTATCACGCCAAGTATCGAAGATGTGTTAACAATGCTTTCGCAATGAGCTCTCTTGTTTCATATGAACCTCTTGTGGACTCTACTATAGATGTTTTCTTGGACCAGACCCAGAGTCTTTTCGTTAATACAGGGGAAAGTTGTAATTTCAGTAGATGGCTACAGTTCTTCGCGGCCGACGTGATCGGAGATCTTACCTGGAGCCGAAGGTTGGGATTCGTAGAAAAGAATGAGGACGTAGATGGTATTATTGGGTTCCTAGGAGGTTTCCTCAGTTATGCTGGACCTGTAAGCCTTTGTCAACTTTGCACTTATCTTAAACCACCCCACCGTACCATTCCCTTAGCCCAATATCAAAATGACAAAACCCAACATTCGACAGATCGGCCAAATGCCCATTCTCGACCTCTTCTTGGAAAAGAACCCTATAAAGCTCCTTCTCCAACGCTGGGGTATAACCAAAAGCGTATTCCCTGTAACGCTCTTCGCCCAATCCCGCTCCGCCGAACGCGCCGACGAAATGGCCAAGATCAAAGCCTACGGCCTGCAAGCGCCTTCAAACAACGCTGCGGGGATCGACCTGCTCTCTAAATTCACTCAAGCACAACATGACCACCCGGACTTTATGACCGACACCCAAGTCCTGACCGCCTGCGTCAGTATGGTGTTCGCCGGGTCCGAAACCACCGCCGTCAGCCTGAGCTCCGTCTTCTACTTCCTCCTGAAACACCCACGATGCTACGAGAAGCTGATGGTGGAGCTGGACGAAAGTGTCCGCAACGGCACCATTGTCGACCGCGAAAACGGCTCCGTCTCGTGGTCCGAGTCCCAGAAACTGCCGTACCTTGACGCCGTAATCCAGGAGTCTTTCCGCCTGCACCCGGCCGCCGGTCTCATCCTCGAGCGCATCGTCCCGCAGTCTGGTATAGAGATATGTGGCCGCTATATCCCTGGCGGCACCATCGTCGGATGCAACGCCTGGGTGCTGCACCGTCGGCCAGAGGTTTTCGGGTTGGATGTCGACACGTTCAGGCCGGAGAGGTGGATCGAGGCGAGCCCTGAGAAGCTAAAGGAGATGAAGGCGACCATGTTTCAGTTTGGAGCGGGCGTGCGGACGTGTATCGGCAAGAACATCAGCTTGTTGGAAGTGTACAAGCTTGTGCCGAGCTTTTTGAGACGGTTCGAGGTGAGGCTATCTTCCCTTCTCTTCCCTTACCTTTTTCGGATGGAAGTGCATCCGCGAGTCTGGATGGGAAGTCCAATCACTGACTGAACTTATGCAGGTTGAGCTGGAGCGGCCAGGCCGCGAGTGGAAGACGCACAATGCGTGGTTTGTGCGCCAGTTGGAGTTCAATACCAGGTTCAAGCTTAGGCTGGTCCATGCAACTGTTTAAAGAAAGTATGAACGCGATTGGGAATATGAGATGAGGTTACGGCTGCCAATTTTGAATACGCGGACTTAAATATGGTTAGCAGATTTTCAAATACGTCGATAGTAATGGCCCACGGTTGCGCTTCTGGTAGTTTAGCTGAGCCCTATTCAATGGTGGTTACAGGGCGCTTGTGGATTAACACTTGTTAAATATGCTAGAGACTCCATAGGGTATTAATTAAACGGTTCTTCTGCACTCCGGTGCTCTCGTAAGGTTACTCAGCGGCGCAGGTTGTTAATCTGACTTCCGATACTATCTTCAGGATAGTGGGACGGCGTTATTACGATGGTACTGCACTCCTAGCGACGTCCTAGAGTCCTCCAAGCGGTTGAAAGAAGCGGCCGTGTTCCGATTGCCTAAGTATTGAATTATATTATCTTGTCTGCTATTCTGCTTACAACTAGCAAACATAGCCGCTCTGCCTTCCCGCTCTTGGAGGTGGATTCACACCTTCAAGCTATTGAGCATCATGGAATGATTCAGTGAGTCGTTATCCGCCATCCATCTAGGAGCTCTTCAGATGGGGAGTACGCTTGTAGTGTCTTTGAACGCGACTCGAGAAGCCTACTCTAGGTAAGTCTATGATCGTGCTTGTGTTGTACTGCTTAGCCCGCCATCTGCCCTGCAACCTAGTACATTATCCAACTCACCGTAACCCCATCTGCGGTATACTGTTAATGGATAACGGACAACAGGTAAATAGTGTGCCATCCCGCAGAATTATCAGAGGCCACCCTCACTTTAGCCAATGTTTATACCTACACTATTTGCGATTCAATGTAAGAGAACCAGCTATCCTATTGTTACGATATCCGTTCACCCGAGCTCCGATGCCCACGGGATAGACCTTCAATACAGGCTCGCGTCGTAGACATTGTTCCACAGTCTAGGCATGCTAGGTATGCGCTTGGGAGGCAGGTTCGATGTAACATCTATAGAAAACTAGGCTCCTGTTATTCCATAATCAGGTATAAGCCAGCTTTGTGGAATACATTGAATGTTCAATATAGACGAAGAAACCCGTTGCATTCAGAAAGCGTCTCTGGTTCCTTCCGCGTCTGGTATTGTTATTACGGGGCAGCAACACTAGAGACGCGGCTTTCTCATGATATTCTGCTCTACCATCAACTTAGGTCACGCTCGTGTATTCCTCTTGGTGGACGAAACGTAAACGTGCTGACTGAGTCGCTTTTGGCCGTGGTGAGGCAAACGTGGGAGATTGTATTATGTCTGAGGCTTCGATGCGTACTGTACTAGGATGGTGGATCTTGAGGGCGAGGCTGAGGATGGTTTGCGTAATTCGTAGTTTGTTTAGGTTGCTGGGTGGATAAGTGAATGTGAGGTAGGGCGATGGCAAAGTTTAGGAAAGGTGAAAATTGTATGTTTATTCGTTATATAGTGACTAGTGTTGGAGTAAATGCTTCCAATTATGACCTGTTAGCTGTGGATTGAGTGAAGTTCAATGATGGTGTCTGATGTACGAAGGCAGCGTAGGGAACGGTGCAAGAGTAGAGACTGGGAAGACTATGTTTGATATATAAGATGATGAATGGGAGGCTACGCGTCTCAGTCAAGAATTGCGATGGCAAGCTCAATGATAATGACATCGATAGAGTATCGTTCCAGGTAAAACGAAGAACTGATTTTATGAAATTGGCTGTACATGTTCCGATAGAAGAAGTTGGCTCTAAATGGGCGGGATAGCGAAGGTGTCGGTCGGGCGGTATGGGATAGGCTTTTGGGTGGGTATGATAGGCGGGGGATTATATGGACACAGAACAAGCATCATATACGCTCAATTATATCAGTCCAAAGCTGGACTTTCTTAAGGCCCAATTGGAGCTGCTACACTCACCCGGTCATGGCTACACAATAGTTCCTGGGTGGTGGATGGTAAGATCTGCGTCAGGGCAAGAGTGACCCAACGAGACCGAGAGCTGTGTGAAACAGGCAGGAAACAGGCAGGAAACAGGCAACCAATGTCGTCAGTTCCAAACGGACTCAAGGATGGTTATCACCACCCAAAAAATATGTCGTGAGACAGATTACAGAATACGTCCGATTGAAGTTCTTAGTCGCCCACTGAGAGAGAAGAAGAGAGACAAAGCATCGACTATTTTTGGCAACCACGCCTAGGCACTAGAGAAAACTGGATGGTGCTGATCTAGGAGTTAGAAAAGGAGAGAATGAGGAAACTAGTGAGGGTAGTATGCCTATAAGAATGAGGACGGTGGGGTTCGAGGCGAAGTGAATGATCAAATCGTCAACCTCAGGGGTCAATCTTGGAGCGTCCACTTTCGGTCAGGCGGACGACGAGTTATCAAGCAAGAGTGTGGATACACCGCAGATTTGAATAATTGAACAATAATTTATGTACAGCGGTGAATGCAGCGCCCAAACAAGTACCGACGGCTGAACTAACGAAAGTAGACGACGGATAACTTCGGGCCCTCGCGGGTGCTTTCTGGGCATGGGCGACGACATGGACAGATACAGGCATTGCACATCACACCCGAATCCTAAGGCAAAAATGATGCTTCCCATGAGGACACATATGAAGTTTTCAGAGTTGACTCTTTTAGTCGTTTTAGCGCTCATCCCTACCTTTCAACGGTTCCCTGCATGGAAAATTATCGACTCCAGTCGTTGCTCCCAGATGGGGGTGTCTCGGGGGCCGAATAAAGCAAGAAGAGCTGATGAAAGTCTGGGGAGCTGACGGTTTGACGGCTTGAAGAGTCTCCGTCCAACAAGTATCGACAGACTATTTTTAGTGTCAGAGGACGGAGGGTCTTCTCGACCAAGTGAACAAGAACGGGGCCAAGAAAAATCGCCACGGACGGGAGCACATTAGAGCTGTGAAAGGAGTAACTGGGTCGTTGATAGTAGTTCGACAACCGTCGCAGGCCTATTCTTCGAGGGCTAGATGTTGACTGTTCTTTCTCGGTCAAATGAGTCACCGCGCTCCACGTCGCGGTGCATGCAGAATGCAGGCCGGCGTGACTCCGATCAGCAGACTCTGAAACACCAGCTCTCAGATTTCCTGCATCTACACTGGTGACGGTGAAGAGATTTTGTTGAGCAATGAGGGAATATTCACTCGTCGTTAAGAGTCGCAGTGTTTTGGTCTGCTGCTTTGCGTTGCTCGCCGCTTTCCATCGGCGACCACATGACAATGATATCCTTCTCAGATCAACTATCCCTGCTCAGCTGAAGGGGGCTTCGAAATGGAGTAGCATCATGCACGATGACCTCAGCTCTTTCTTACCTTTTTTCTAATGGAGCGAAGCCGCCACGACCCGAGTCGGAGGGCTCTTGCGTCTTCGATGGACGACGGGCTCCCCATAACGCAGCTGCTTGGAACGAGGCGCAGTCAGTGCATACCCGCGTCGCAGGCTCGGAGTCGCCTTTTGGGCGTGCTGCAGGATGTGAAACGAAGACGCCATGGATAGCTATCGATAGCACTAGTGATATGGGACGTCGATAGGTAAATCCGGGGTCCTTTGGCACTCTGTTTTGAGATGGCGCATTCGCGTCAGTCGATTATGATGCTCGTCCACAGCTCCAATAAAGGCTGTCGCAAGAAGAGGAGAGCGAGATTATTGAAACGGCCGCCAATCCCGAGACCCCCTCTGCAGATCTGCCGCACCTAACGACGCGATGCAGCCTCACCTCGTCAGGGACATTCCGGCCGTCGCGATGGCGGTTTGTGCAGGTCAGAGGTGTTGCGAGGTTGCGGGCGCGGATGGGCCGGATGGGCACGGCGAGCTCGAGCACTCGGGCGCTCAAGCGGAGTTTTGGCAGCAGCCCCAGAAGCTCAACGGTTGCGGTGCGAGCGAGTGGGCCAAGAGGCGAGACCGAGATCTACGCGCCACTCAAGCAGCACAGCCTCAGGGCGATCCTCAAACGCCTCGGCTGCTGCCCAAAATCGCACGCATCGAAACGATGTTTGCGCAATTTGAACGTCGCTCTGCATCATGAGCATGAGGAAGCTCGACCGGCAGGGTCATGCGATGCTTCAGCAGCCGCTGGTGCTACTTGTATTCTGCTGGGAGGTGACATTGGAGCGTGTCGTTAGCATCGAGATCACATGTATGTATGCGAGATGGCGGGCGACGAGGCCGCCGCCCTCTGACCGCATCCTGGTCTTCGCTGGCTGATTGGCTCGACTGTTTCCTGCGCATTTTTAGCCTCAAGCAACGACAACCTGTCGTCCAGCTTTCACCGCGACCTGGCAGCCTCCCCCTTCACGTTTTGGCAAGATCAAGAGAGCTAAGATATCCCCCGTAAACTCACAGCATATTACCGGATGTCCCGAAGGAGCAACAGCGCCGCGGTGGTGGGATCTCCATTGGCAATCTGGAAGCTTTCTGGAATGCCCGTCCAGCGGGATGCGATGTCGCAACCATGAGCATGGCCAGGACTCACCAGAGACCAGAGACCTAGGACTGATGCTCGGCTGTCGTCGCATTGCGGCGTGTATCTGGTATTGTTGAGACTGCGGTCAAGGTCACGGCACGCATCTGCATGACGGGCGTGAGCAGCCTACCTCGAGGGGGGGCACTCAGCTCCTATCGCAAGTATCGAAAACAAGTCTCTCCAGCACGATGCTTTTGCGGCGAGCCAGTCTGATTACACGCCTCTTTTTCTTCATCTCCGTTAGTAGGGTCTAGGTGTATGCGTGCCGCCACGAGCAGCAGGTCGTAATTTCTTGCCTCGGTGTGCATCCGCGAACCACGCGACGGACAAGGCGTGCGGGACGCAATGAGAGGCGGCCTCCGGGTCGCTCAGCTTGGATTTTGCCTAGTCCTGCATGCTGCCTCTGGGCTATATGCACGATTTCGACAGGTCGGATCAGCAGTGCTGCACCCAGCCCCAAACGGCCTGCGCGACCCTTGCCAGGTGTAGTGCCACAGGACGGCCATCTCCACTCATTCCAGCTTTAAAGACTACCCACCCCACCGCTAGTCCACCTTGCCCTCACCTCTCACCCTCCCTCTCCTCCACCTCATTCGTCCGTACCTTTCTTCTCTCTCAAACAAGGTGTGTAAGACCGTAATTCCTGTATTGGGACCGCCTGAGACTTCGTTATTCTCCTTTGTATATTGTCTTCGTTGATACTCTCGTCCCATAATCATCGCATAGAATATCCACTTCACATCTCGTTGTCGCAATGCCTATATCATTACTACCCGCCTCTGCTGCCGCTTTTGCGCCGCGGTCAGCACCGACCATCGTTCTTAATTCCAAGGTGGAGCCGTGGCTAACACAGACATTGAAACGGATAAACCGAGTCAAGCGCCCGTTGAACAGTGTTCCTCAGCACTTCCGATGTCTTACAGAAACCCTTTCCGGCTCAGGCGCCATCTGGACGTTGTGTTCCATCATGCTCCCGAAGGCCCCAGACTCGGAACTGCGGAAGGACCAGAACCCATTGATTGAGGCCATGTTCAACTACCAGCTCATCCATATTGAGGCATACGTCGTACACGTCGATATGGTTTCACAGCATGAGGTTGCATTCAAGCTCACACCGGAAACCATTGAAGCATTAATCGAGTACCACAAGGACATCTACTCCGTGGACGTGTCGGCAAGCACCTGGAATTGGGCCGAGAAGGAGGTTCAGTTGAAGAAGTTGCAGGAGGAATTTGTGCAGGCCGTCAACCGCTATGTTTTCCGAACCGGTGTTAGAGCTTTAGAAGGACTGGAGGAGGATGGCGCGGGAGAACTACTCGAAGGGAGAGGTGAGGACGTCAAGAACGCCATCATGGGATTGTTCCTCCCGCTGCTTCCTCCTCCACCAAGGATCGTCGATGTCGTCCGACCGGCACCGCTTCTACCAAGCTCCCCCGGAGGCGTGAACTGGTGGCAACCGACTCAGCAAGTCGCGCCGCCTCATCCCGCTCCCGTCGAGGCCTGGAGAGTTGTGCCATCAACACCAAGCCCGACAATCGCAACCTGCGGCGAAACCCAACCGACTTTCTGGACCACCATGGGTTTGAATGACATTCAACTACCTTCTCCAACACCTTCATTCAGTCAGCCGTTCAATACAACGAACCAGTACTACAGCCCACCACAGGCGCCCGCTCCGATTCCCGCCCTTCCACTTCCCAGTGTCCTCGCCCAGCAATGTGGGTCGAGCGCTGTGAACACTGGATTCGGTGGCTTCGGATGGGGTAATGAGTTCGCACCACAGTACGCTGCCTTCACGTAGGAGCTACACAAGAGCTCCCCGATGTCGAAAGCCTAGGAAGCTGGTGATCTGGCCACGGCTCCACTTCTTCCCTCTTACAGCTACAAGGTTACAGCGCATAGCCTTGCAACGCCCGACACGAGACGATAAATGCGATGTTGCATGAAGTGATGTCTTCTCGAACATCCTACAATACTGCATGGGACGGAGTTATCATCGATTTAGCGATTTCCTTGAAATTTTTTTACTCCCTTCTCTCGTATAAATTTCCTTGGATATCCACCTTTAGTATTGTTGTCTTGTTGTTTTAGCGAGCGTGTTTTGGATTTCCTTTGTGGGTTTTGTTGCATACACCGGCCGGACCTGGCATTTCTTTCCATTTTTGCATCTCTGGGAGGCTTGCATGTCGAGCATTTTAAAGATAGGAAAGCCTCACGGCTACGGGGCGGGTACACTCGGTTCGTTTATTGTTTTTCTTGTCGTTTTGGACGGGTGGTGCGTGTGCAGGGAGCATGGCTTGCCACCCCTCACACTTGCACGCCAGTTCTTGTCTACTCCGACTGGCATTGAATGCCAGCAGCTTGCGGGACATGCTGGTAGACCGCGGCAGCAACATATACGCATCTGGGATGTTGGTATAATGTTTCCATGCGCAGTGGGGAAAAGGTGGATTAGATCGCAGTCAAAGGTCGAGCCGTGTTTTCGCCTGTGGCGGGCGGCTCTCGAAGGAATGTATCTTCTGCTTGCGGAAGAACACCTTTGAAGTACTATTGGTCTGTGACTCTCTTCCTCACGGATACCATGTGCAAAATAGTAGGGTCATCTCCTACTCTTCGAGACTGGTTCTCTGAAGATGCTCTCCATTGATTGAAGAGAACTGGATGCTGGAGCGTGCTTCTGCTATATATGATAAATCTAATAAAACAATTCGAGACCAATTGAGAACACCTGAGTGCCTTCCTTCGCAATGGTTAATTCTACCAATTAGAACAGGTGATGATATCTATCACATCTGGCGCATGGTAATGAATGCTCGGGTGGACGGCTGGCCCATGCCGCAAGTGCCTCTGGCTTGGGTGACTCGCAGCGATATGATAAGACAGCCAATGCCAACGTGCTCGATCTGGGGAACGTAGAGCCCCAGTGTACATGGTCACAGACAACTCGAGGCTCTATCCCTACTGCTAGAGTGCTCAGTTGCTGAAACGGGCCTTTCGCTGCGTGTTTTAAGTGCGGTGCGGAGACCTAGCCGTTCTTTGTCGCTGCCTTCTCTCCGACACCTGCTCGCTTTGTTTTGCTCCGCCGCCCAGAATCACCACATGCGACAGTCATCACCACCATGCTGCCTTATCTCCGTTCCCTAGACGCACCACCCACTCGTTTCCTCGTCGCATAAACAAAGTCAATGTTCTTTGATTCGAGCGATGCCGCCCGCCAATTCTCGAGCCACTAGCCCCCCAACTGTATGTATCTTTGCCGCTCCGGATGCGCCACGTCTGCGCCTGCCTGTTCACCGTCTCTCTACCCTATGGGTGTAATCTAGAGGGAATGCTAATCAATTATCTACTGCAAAGGACTCCGCACCTCGTTCTGGGACACCTCCGTCATATCTTTCGGCCTTACGTGAGTTGGAGAGCCCAGTCTCCAGCTCCGTCTTGAACCTCGCAGCAACACTAACGACCCAGGCTGAAGACGAGGCTGACGCCGAGAACCTTCGATTTCTGCGATCCCTAGTCGACCCACAGGACGAATGGCGGGCTGAAAATGCGAGGGAGCGATTACGGCGGACTTCGGAAGAGCGCGGCGACGACAGAGAGCGCCGAGAAAGACTACGCCGTGTTATGAACAGGCTGAGCCGTATTCACGATCCCCCGGCGTACGGAGATCGCATACCCACCCAGCAAAACCTTTACGACTGGTCCCCGGCCAATGAAGCAGATGACGAGGAAGAACTGGAGCAGATATTGCAGGAGCTTCGACAACAACAGCCGAATACACACCCTGAGATTTTGCGAGTTCTAGGAAGGTCCCAGTTGGATGCAGAGCGGGAGTCGAGGAATAGGGCATATTCGTCGAGGCTATTGAGCTCAAATCAACCCTCGCAAACGTCAGAAAGCTCGTTAAGGTCCGCAGCAATCTTGCAGTCTGTCAGAAGACATCCGAGGTTTTCCACTCGCTCAAGGGACTATATGCAGCGTTACATTTCTGACAGAGACTCTGCCTATAGGGCAACGCGTGACGCTGAATCACGAGATCGCCTTAGCCCCTCCCGCAGCGTAGGAGCGAATACGAGTTTTAGTGAACGAAGTCGGTATGAGACCAGTAGACAGGCCTGGCAAGCTCAGCAGCGCACATCTGAGCGTCAGAACAGCATGGATCGAGGTCTCGAGAGAGGACCGGAGAGAGATAGTCGAGCCCGGATAGATTCGTACCGACGTAACTACCTCGAAAATCCGTCGAGCAGCCCGTCTTCCACATCTCCATGGCTTGAGCGGACTATCAAGTACCTCTCCCGACTTCGATATTCGAATTCTTATGAGGATAGCCTCGCTTATGCGGTTGACGCTGGCTTCGTTACAAAGGAGTTTTTTGGTGATGACTATGAAGACTTTATCCTTGACACAAGCACACTCCCTCCACCTGCGGAGACGTCATGGCTGGCACCTGGAGCAGTTTTATCCGGATCCCAGCACGCAACCACAGTGACATCTCTAGTAAACCCCGCCGCCACCTCTAGCACAATCCTCTACCGTCTTCGCAACAATGACACTATGACATCAACCATACTTGACCCTGGCAGACCCTGGCTAAGCCATAGCTATGTACCACCCCATCGACGAACCGGCGACGCTGTGACATCCCAAACCCCACAACAAGACCGTTGGCCCGTCAAAGTAACTATTCACGCAGTCGACTACTCGACCATGAGCCTCTCTGCTACAATGGAAGCCTACGACGTACCTTCACATCCACACTCCTTCCTTGGCATGACCAACACCTCCCTTTCCTCGGATAACTCCAACCTACCCACAACCCGCACATCAAGCATAACAACCTACCTAGAAGGCGAAATCCTAGACTTCACCAATCACACCCTCCTGACCGAATCCTTCAAATCGACCCCTATGAACGACGCAACCTACTGGCGTAAGCTCCCGCCCTTCCACCGCTATACGGACGACGAGCTGGTCCGCAAGCTTGTCTCGCGGCGGTGGATGGAGGAGCTGAGCCAGGAATGGATCCTCATGCGGTGGAAAGAGCGCTGCTTCGTCAAGAACGCGCGCTCCTCGACCGCGCACTCCTCCGCACACTCCTCGCACTCATCCTTTACCTCGACGCACAGCGCCCGCGCCTGGCCCGATACCGAGGAGCGCGTGGCCTGGCGCGGCGCGGCGGACAACGCCAACGACGGCGAGATGGCGGAGGACGGGTGCGGGCTCACGATCAGCGGTTTCTATTATGTCTGCTTAAGGCGCAGCGATGGCGCGGTCGAGGGACTGTACTACGATCCGCAGAGCTCGCCGTACCAGCATCTCAAGCTGCTGCCGGAGGGCGGGGGGTCGTTTCCCGTGTGGCAGTTCAGGTAGCCCGAGCGGGGAGGCAGCCCTGTGGAGGACGAGAGCGAAGTTGAAAAGAGCCAGGAAATGACGGACACTCCTTTCGGCCGTGCGGGGCTCGGCAAGTCGAACGGGCTCATCACGAGCCCTGGACTATGCGGGAGCCTTCGGGCTCCTGGCGCGTGCGTTGTACTTAGCAGACTGGAGCGGAGAGGGGTGAAGCAGGGTGGATCAGAGCATCCTTCTTGCATTATTCCTAACGCTGGGTGAGGTGGAGGCTGGGGAAGTGCCGTGGCGAGGCACCCCGGAACTGATCTTACTTGCATTGGGCTGGGCTTCGGCGTTTAGGGTACCTGAGCTTTGGATTGAAGGTTACTTTCTGGGCATTGGTGGGCGGCATTTTGCATAGCTAGCTGGGCTATCGTGGATCCTTTCCTGCGCGGACATGCGCTGTGGAATTTATTTGAATGTAATGGCATTTTTATCTGATTATGTGCTCTGAGAATTTTCGCATGCGTGTGTTCAATGGTGCTGAAAAGAGAAAGTGCGAGGAAGGGGAGGAAGGGGAAGGAGAAGGAGAGATGTGGTAATGGCTTTACTGGAATGGGATATGTCAAGTTCGTTGGAAAGGGAAGTTCGTTTTTCCAAGTGAAGAGGTGCGTAATGCGAAGTGAGTGATTATTTTCTTGCTACTAATACCGTCCTGGAAACATTTCACTTCATTCATGCTCCTGTCTTCAAGGCACACTGGTTTCTCTCTTGGTCCGTCTTCCCTTAGGCAGAATCAACAAGATCATCGACGAACAGCTTATTCTGAAGGAGCCGATGCCGAATGAATCCGTGCAGGAAACGAGTATTCCAATGACGGGTTGGCACCTAATCTCAATAGCATAAACCTCGTGGCCGAGCCTGGAAAACCCTAGACCTGCAGACTTGATACTCCACAATGTAACATTGGATCATGGCCAGGAAAATACCTAAAGATGCATTATCTATGCCGAGTCCCTCAAGAGTTATCAAATGACCGTGCTTTCACAGTGAGGTTCGATTTAGCTTCTAGTAGTGTTCCGTAGTTGAAGGTGACCCGTGCTTGTCGAATAAGTCCTTCGAGGGCTTGGGGGTGTCCTGAGATGGGTTTCACGGGCGACGAAATATGTTTATAATCGGACATGGGATATAGTGGAGAGAATATAGAGAGTTGTATGTGTAGGATACGACGGAGTTGCATGAACGGCTTATTGAGTTGCAGTGGTACCTGTGTAATGTGAAGACTTGCAGGGAAGGTGGTAATAGAATATATTCCTTGAAAATCTAGGCATTGTAGGAATCATGTTGGTTTGATTACTATGTAGTTTAGAGTTCTTATTCTTTTATTGAAAAAAATCAGACAGGGCAACCAGTAGACCATGGACATTCCTGTCTTATGATGTGGCAGGAGCCCCTCAGCGCTGGTAAATTCGGATAGATAGAATATTTTAGCCGATGATCGACGGTGCTCTGCTTACGAGCAGGCGTGTCCGAGACGATGGCATTGGAATGCGAAATACTATCCATGTGGATAAAGCATCTTCTTGCTCTTTTCGTCGTACAAGCTCAACGAATTCGCTTTCATGACTTCCTTATTGTCATCTCAAAGTGTAGCCTTGGTCTGACTCGTCACTTTGGGTATTTTCCCTCCAGCGGAGTGCATTTTACCATCTTTGGTGGGATTAATGTCGACTCTTGATCCAGGGGAATCAGAGCAACTGAAATAGCCCTATCGAGGTTCAGGGGATCTAGGTATCACAAATGCGTTTTCTTCCGTTATCCGCTCAGTCATCGATTCTACCACCAGTGGACTCGACAACCCTCTTAACCTCGTTCCGGACCTCTGGCATTGCCGTCATGACCTCTTTAGCAAGAATATCCCGTAATTGCGCAAATGCTTCACTCTTTCCTTTCAGCCGCTGGTTTTGCGCTTGAGCCAGCTCAACGAACTCGCGAGTGTAGATATCTGGGTTGCGCGCTTGTTCAACATACCGGATAATGTCCGGTGGAATCTCGAGAGGGAGGGAGGGCGCTGTGCGAGTAAGGAGTACGAGATTCTGGATGAGGGACTGGCTAAAATGTGACGTTAACGAATTAATCTAAGATATGGTCTAGATAGCAGAGATGTATGTATCCACTAAGAGCTACGCACATTTCTCTTTTCATAGCATCTTCAGTAAGCGTCCCTTGGTGGTCAAGGCTCTGAACAATGAGGTTGTAAAGGTTTTGGACAATGAGTTTGAGTTGCTCTAGCTGAGCTGTTAGCTTGAAGTCGTGGATTTTGATTCATGCACCTTACCATCAATCTGCGCAAGCGTTGTGGGAGCCATTTTTGAATTGTTCTGTTCAATAAGGTAGCTTACTTCGACGATGAAAGACAAGAGCTCAAGGAAAGCGTAAAGATCAACGGCTGCCGATAAAGCCCCGCGGAACGCATGTTATTCCATCCCCGCAATCTCGGTTTGGCACTTTGGTGTTGAGCCTTTGGCGTTTTGTTGTCAGATCATTAAACACAGCTACACGGAACTCTCAGCAAAGGCAGCTTTCTGTTCGGGCACTCCTCCTACGGGCTTTGCACAGCGACAACATACGGAACGATGCTCATCAGTCGGCGATGACGCAAAATGTACCCCGGGACTCAAATATCCCTCAAACACAGCCACCAACACTTCCCAAGCCGATTTCACTAACCTCCACCGGCCCCAGTGGCCTCACTGCTGGGGCGAATTCGTCAAATGTCTCTCGTGCATCCCGTCTGCCTGAGACACAACGACCAGCCATCGATTCAGTCTCGGACAAAGCTACGGCTGCTTTCATTCGACGCACACTTTGTGCTCACAACGTTCTCTCTAGCAATCTAGGAAATGGCGAGAAGGGGCGGAGCACTCCACGGCCGATCGACGAGCTCTTACCACCTTTGACGAGCTCAAACGATGTGGATCTCCACTTATACGCCATCATTGCTGTAATTATCAAAGAATTCGTGTACACATGGTACTCTAAGATTACTCCGGATCATGTGTTTGTGAATGAAGTGATTCAGGTGATAGCACACTGTACGCGTGGGTTAGAGCAAAGACTGCGGAAAGTGGATCTGGAGGCTTTGCTGCTAGATGAAATCCCTGAGCTGCTCGAAGCTCATCTGAATGGTGGGTATTCTCCGGGGGTATCCACAAGTCAAAACCGCTAATTCCGTTACTCAAAGCCTACCGCATCTCCCAAAAAAGCTCATATCACAATCCACTAACTTCGAATCCTCGCTCCGTTTACCACACGCTACGCCCGCATCCTGCGCTATCGCCTGTACCGATCGAATCAGACCCCACAAGTGTACTTGAGCAGAGGCAAAATGAGGCAGCATGGCGTCAATTGCTCGTCCAAGGAGTATTGGTCGTATTGCTACCTACTGAAGACCTAGAGAATGGGTGCTTGCGGGCATTAGTGGCAGAGATCTTCGCCGAAATGATCCTCGGAAATGGAATTAGCGACAAGGCTTGTGAAGGCTGGTTGTTATGGGAGGGTATCACGAGGATTGCTGAAGTGTTGCAAGCCGATACCGAGAAGGAAGCTTCATCAAACCAGAGGAAGCCAGAGCAAACAAAGAGTCGTCTGGAGCGATACGGGCTGCTTTCGTCGTCTGTCGAGAAAGCAGCAGAGCCTGTGAAGCCTTCAGTGCCCAACGGTTGGCCTAGTAGTCATGAGGGACTCTCCGTGTCCGGGCTATTTTGGTTCATGGTCCAATACGCTTTTTTGGCGTGTAATGCGATGCGAGCCGTCATCATCGCTCTTGCGACATCCTCGTCGTTGCCTCCGAGATCCGTGACAGGAGTCAGTGTCCCGTCGCCGATGGACCAAGGACGCCAATCGCTTCCACAAAAAGTGGACTCCGCAGCGTTCAACAGTCATCTAGCATCCAAACGACCGATTGTCAGCATGAGACTGTGGTCCTGCACGTCTGGCCTTCTCGAGTTGGACGTACGCATGCCATGGCTTTCAGGCTTGGTATCGCTCCTCCATTGGGGGGCAGTGGCTGGACCGGGCAGGGTGGGTGATACTGACGGCGTATTGGATAAGTAAGTCGCAATTTCTTCTTCTCGTTGGACAAATGGAAAAACCCCCCAAGCCCTGTCTTCTAGCTGCATATAGCCCCGCATGGGCTTTCGATCACTTGACTTGGCCGCCAGCGAATGCCACGGCCCCTCGAGTTTCACACATACCCCTCTCTTACCGTCGTGCATGTGAGCTGGGGATCCCCTGCACCGGCATTTTGCCAGTGGCAACTCTACGCGTTCCGCCAACAACAGGCCGTCTTAGCCCCTTGTGGACCGGCATCCATCAACACCACCATAGAACCCGCGCCATCATCCATCGTGCTCTCACGGGACATGTCCCGTCCAGCTCATGGCCTCCCTGCACAGCAGGCACCCCACCGGATGCGAACACTAGGGATGCTGGCCTTATCGCCTTTCAGCCTGACAGATGGCCGGACTACGCGCCCGGCTGATCTGCCCACGCTACTCGCATAGCTCGGGACTGGCCGCGCTCGCATGCGCAATCCTCTGGCCCCGACTTGAGCGATAGAGGTCAGCCAAGAATTGAGCGCCTCATTTTTGTCAGCCATTGATTCGAGCGCAACTTTGCGATATCGCAGTGCAATGGCAATGCCTCTAATGCCTCTAATGCATCCAGGATTTACGAAATGCTACCGCTTTGGATTGGACGCGCAAACTCCCATCGCACACTCATGTCTCGCAGCGCCAACGCCAGCGACGTTGGCCCTCGCTTCATCTCTGGATTCCAATTCCCAATTCCAAAAAAATTTCCAATTCCCCGTTGCGAATTCCCGGATTTTGGCTTTACTTTTCGGAACTTTACTTTCTAATGGTCACCTTAGTCAAAATTACACACGCACTCTAACCTAACCCTATCGCATTACATCGTCTGACCACTACAATCCCATCTATCCAACCACTAACAGTCTCCTTGTAACTTCAGACTCCTTGCTCACACTATCCGCACCTACCTTCTCAATCCCTCCAACTTACCCCCCTTACTCCGTACCGTCCGCGTAACGCTCTTCCCTTCTAACACGTTGGCGCCCCCACGTGCCCCTCCCACTTCCGCCGAGGCCCAAGCCATCAAGCGCCGGTGCGCCGCTACCTTGCTGGCCGCCTTACCATCCTCCATAGCGTGTCGATTTTTTGCGACGAGGGATAGGGGCGCGATGCAGGCGCAGATTGAGACATTACTGGATTGTTTAGGGGATAGCTACCTCAACAAACATTTAGTATTCAGCGTTTTAGAACTGATAGTTGTGAGACTGGTCCCCGAGATGGCTGAGAAGGGGGTCGTGGATTTGATGGAGGAGCGATTGGGCTACAACCCCCTCTCCTGCACGGATTGCTAGTGGCTTGGCATAGAATATATGAGAACATTCACTCTTTCCATACAAATGTGCTTAGACGCTAGCAATCCGTACAGGGGAGGGGGCTGTAGTTCCATTAGTAAGTGAAGCCGCCAAAGCCGTCAGAATGATCGATCAAGCTCTTGCTAAGGCTTGGCTGCGTTGTAAGGCAAAGTGCGGAAAAAAGAGTTACGGGGGAGATTGTAGGGCAGTAATGAATAGGGGAGGCGGTTAGTGGGGCATTCTTGTTCGCAGATCCCGCGATCTGGGGTGCATGAAGAAAAGGGTGTAGACTCCGTAATCTGATAAATGTTCCATATGACGCTCGAAGGAAGTCTAAGACTCCCTATTCATAATCTGGCTGCGTTCGTGATATTCGAACGGGTCCAGGCACAGGCCGATCGCGATCGGCCGCCTGGGGCTGCCCAACGCAAAACCACCGGCATACTATTGTCTAGGTCGTCG
>Ga0307515_10009308_pt1 | contig 19005 bp, 22 predicted proteins | sample 17_EM_MG_FD_194513 | JGI IMG/M metagenome (GOLD analysis project Ga0307515, IMG submission 194513) | Populus trichocarpa ectomycorrhiza microbial communities from riparian zone in the Pacific Northwest, United States - 17_EM | ecosystem: Host-associated > Plants > Roots > Unclassified | place...
GAAGCGGCCAGTCCGGCCAGATTCACCGTTGATCTGGACCGGACTATAAAATGGGCGGCCAGTAGATTACTGACCCAGGCCGGTCACAGATATGGTGGACAAAGATCTGACCGGACTGCAGATATCTGGCGGCCGATGGTCATAAATCATGATATAAAAAACAAGGTGAAAGCCGCCAGATATCTGCCAGTTTATGCAGATTATATGCAGAGTGATGTAGGCTAGTCAAAAGCCGTCAGATATCTGCAGGTATATGCAGGTATATGCAGAGAAATGTAGGCCAGTCAAAAGCCGTCAGATATCTGCAGGTATATGGAGGTATCTGCAGGCATATGCGGGTCAGGTAAAAGCCGTCAGATATCTGCAGTCCGGTCAGGCTCCCTGCAGGTTGATCTTTATCTGCCCAGGCTTTGGGCGGCCTCCAGGATCAAGGACTGTATCTGGCCGGCCGGGCCGCTTCGGAACACTGGTGTGCTTGGTAACCAGCCTGGTAGGCAGTGGGGGCAAGGCAGATTGTGTTGTTACCGGTGTACATGGGCCGGAGACATGTTACAGATCTGATACACGGTGACTGCTACAGGGGCTGATGCCTCCTGTATATATCTCGAGTCTTTCTCCTTCTCTCTTTTCTCTGTACCATAGAATACACGCACACGGTTCTCCCCAACTTCCATATCGTAACAGGTTATGAGCCTGGTGGCCGCCTCTTTATAAAACTTGAGTCTATTGTTACACGAAACCTTCGTCCTCCTTGTACTCCGCCACAATGTTATCATCTGCTCTCCACCATCTCGTGCCAAAGCTTACTGGTACCAACTATGCAACATGAGCAACAAAGATGGAAATGGTTCTTATCAAAGACGACCATTGGCCGATTGTTTGTGAAGAGCGACCACGGCCAGCAAATATCCAATCCGGTAAATCCGGAAGTGCCAGCGCTGGCAGCAGTCGAACTTGTTCCAGTACTACCAGCGGTCTGGTCAATTCCAATGAAGAAGTCCAAAAGTGGATTGCCCATGCACGAAACGCAACTGTTAATATATTTTTCTGCCTAGGGGATGGAGCAGAACGACAAGTCAATAACAATCGAAATCCTGTGGACCTTTGGGAGAAGCTACAGCAAATCTATGAATAAAAGGGATTGTCTTCTGGTTTCTACCTTCACAAGAAATTCTTTGCATAGCGGTTTGCTGACTATCTCAAAACCAATGAAGAAAATTCGATGTCCCTCTACCTTGACAACCATCGATCTCTGTGTCAACAGCAATGAAGTACACGGACATCAATCGATAATGAAACAGAAGCATCTCTTCTGCTTGGCAGTCTTGCAGGTACCTACACAATTTGTGTTGTTCCAACTACTCAATCATTTCGCCAGAATGCTGAAGATGATGAAATCGATGTGAAATACCAGGTCAACCAGCTTTGGGATGAGGACCGCTGGCGACATGGTAAAAAAGTGAAATGGGAACATGTAGAAATTGGTGATGACAGTACTGGATTAGCACTTTACTCCAGCCACGATCAAAAAAGACAATGGCAATCTGATCAAGCTCCCCATACATTCGCCTATCACAACCAAGACGGTCATCGACAGCATGATTTATGGAACCTACACCTTTATCAGAAGCAGAATTAACAATATACTGCAGGCGTAGCACAAGCATCAGTAGCAATCGCAAATGCCACAGAACTCGTAGCAGCCGGGTTTGAAGAAGGTTCGGAAGGTATTTTCTAAAATGTGTAGTTGTTTGTTACAATACCGCTTGTGGTATCATGGGGATGAGAATATCTGTCTGTCTGTCTGTCTGTCTGTGTGTTGAGCCTGCCTGTGGTATAATGAGGCTAGCCTGTCTGTGGTATCCTGGGTGTGATCTGTCAGCGGTATTGTGGGATGTTTTTTGTCTGTTGTCAATTGTCATTGGTCTGTTGTGCTGATTGTGATATCTTAGTCCAGCAGAAGTGTTGTGCAGTTTTATCTTTGTTTCTTTTGTGTTTGTGGGGATGGTTCAGATTGCTGGGGAGTTTCCTGCACCACGGCTATTGGCCGGCCATATGGGTCCTTCATCCTTGGCTGCTTATTTGCTTAGTTGTTGGGCTGTTTTAATTTTTGGAGTTCTTGCTGCTTCTGGTTTTATGCAGTGCAGCAAGAGGGGGAAGTGTTACTGGTGTACAAAGGCCGGATACATGTTACAGATCTAATACATGGTGACTGCTATAGGGGCTAATACCATCTGTATATATCTCGAGTCTTTCTCTTTCTCTCTGTTCTCTGTATCACACACTACATGCACACAGTTCTCCTCAGCGTCCATATCGTAATATGTTTATTGCCTATATGGTGTTCCACTTCCCTGGTGTATAGCTTCAGTTGGTCTGATGCATAATCTCTCTGAGTTGATGGTCATTTCCTAAGATGATGGTCATTCCAGACTCAGCTGGAGATCCCTGCTGAATGCACCTGCAGGCGTCCAAGATATACCAGACAAAGTCTGAATACCATATAAATAAGGTCACAAATGTACCTGTTCTTGAGCATACTAGCTTGTAGCAATTAGTATTTCTACAGCTTGTGAGCCCGGTTATCACTACTATCTAAACTCCCACGAGCTTTCCTGTGAACTGTTTCACCATCTCCAAAAGAGCCTTAGGTACCCTAAAACTTGTCACCATAGCAACAGCCGCATATACAGAGTTAAACCTGAATACAATCAGGTACCATCTCCATGATCTCGGGATGAATTCCTCCGAATCTGTTGTCAACAAAATCAAGCACGGCAACATGCCTAAGCTTACTCATGCCATCTATGACAAATGGAACTATGACATACTACTCATGCTGACTCCCATGAAAGCATATGCAATCGTTACCGGAGATAATCCTAAACTGTAGTCCCATGATTTTGACCGCGATGACAACCAAGACGATTGGAATTGTATGGAAAACGAGGCTGTATCAATGATCAAACCTTCCTGTTCCCCCAAAATACAGCCCATTCACATTGGTATACGAAATTCTTATGAACTGTGGCATACACTAGAAATGTGTCTGGATACCGCGGGATCATTTATCACCAGACCGGACATTCTTGGCCAGTTCTGTGCTTGCCAATCGAAGGAGGACCAAACACATATACCATAATCCAGCATGCTTAGTAAATACCAAATACAACTGGAACATGCCGAAGATGCAATCACTACTTGAAATTTCGTCACACAAATATTAACTTCACTGACATCCCAGTATGCGATGATATGAATGGTCCTAAAGCATTGAAGGCCATTACTTACACCTGAAGAAGGCATGCATGACCCCCTGGAAGAAGAAACAACGAATAGCCTGACCTGAAAGGTTGAAGATGTATTGATGGGGGCTGCCCTGTGCTCTCAAAGATGCAGCTGCCATGTCCGAGGTTCAGGTTGAGATTGTTAGCATGGTGCACACGGAGGACACAGTGGACGCAGTGTACCTGCTTAACACAGCGGATATAGTGGGAGTAGTGGAACGGCACACAGCTACGAAAGTCAGTGCACATATTGCAAATTTGACAGCCATTGTACAAATGGATGCAGAAAGCTGTAATGCACTCAGGAGGGAGGAAACAACAATGAGTGCATTTGCATCCAGGACTGGCTACCTGGACACGTCAAAGTCGATTGAGTCTCCTACAAACATATGAAGGAGTCGTGGACAGTGAAGAAGCCCACTGCTATAGCAGCTCTTGCTATGATTGGAGACTGTGATTCCTTCTGACTAACTGCTAGTTCTTTCACTGCCACCGCCACCACCACCAGCGCTCTGAATTGGGTCCTTTATTCGGGATGATCACACCGCATGTGCAACGACCGCAGCAGCTTTTCGACATTCAAAAATCTCCCAGTTTCAATATTTATTGAACTCAGAGACAACACTTCCGTCACTCCCACGCATTATCGCTTTGTCAACATACCAAGCTGTCAAGTGGAAGTTCTATATACTCCTAATATTCCAGTTTCCATGCTATCGAACAATGCAATTGCTTTGGGCGAGTATACAACGATATTTAGTGATGGATAATGCTCCATAACTTTGCCATCTTCCTTCAATCTCACCAGAAAAACAATCCATGGCTTATATATGATACTCCCCATGACCACACTCCTATCATGGACTACCGGGACAGGGAGAAAGAGATACAGAGAATGTACAATGTCAACAGAGCTTATCACAAAACCTACAACCGAACCTACAATTGAGTCTTCAGAGATTCTTATGAATGCATCCACATATTCACCTGCGTCCACTTTTCTATGTGCACCTTCGACTACCAAGACTTAGGCCACTTGAAAATCTCTCAGAATCCTGGTATCAAGAATATGGCACTGACCACTAGCGCATACGAATTCAACTGCCGTGGAATCTCTGATAGACGGATATACACACCATGATTCTATGTGCACAGTCTGCATTCAAGCCAAGTACAAACACAGGGTCATGAGAGTGCCAGTCAAGCACACTACAAAGCTCTTTGAACTTGTACATTTCGATGTGTGTTGTCCCTTGTCTATACTGCCCTTCTGAGACAATCTGTTATATATATTATTCATTGACAACTACACAAGGTACATATCCATATGGCTGCTCCCAAATCAGAAATCCGTTTTCTGCACCTCCGCCTACTAGTCATTTCTGCTACAAGTCGATGCAATGGGATATGAGATCATTTGATTCTGGTGCAATAATGGATGAGGAGCATCTCACAATCTGACCTTTGGATATGTCCTCATGGCCCACAGTATAACATATGAGCCTGGCCGTCTATATGTCAGCCATATGAATGGTGTTGCCGGATGCATAATCAGTACAATCACCTCAAAGGCCTGGGCGAAGATTATTAACACCCAGGCTCCATTTCAGTTCTGGGGAGAAGCAGTGAATACCAAAGTCTATCTCCATCAGGGATCACCGAATCAAGGCCTGAAAAGAATCAATGACCGCAATCCCTATCAAGTGCCATTCAAAACACCATACCAAGTGGTAGATGGATATCAAACACCTACACACAGTGCCAACGGCCACGAAATATCATATCAAGCCACTTTCCCGGTCTTATGCCTATTCATAGGTTGTCCCACTTGACTAATTCCTGAAGTTTGATTCAAGCAAGTGATTTTCAGCCGGTTGTGGCGGGATTCCCGGAGCAGGAGATCGTGCTGCAGCGTCCATAGGAAGCTTCGAAAATGGACGTATTGTTTCGAGGAGGGTAGGGATGCAGTAGCCGAAGCGAGATAGTTGATTGGCTAGAACTAAGAAACAAAAGAGAGAAGAAGGAAAGAGATGAGATGATGATTGGTGAGGTCTCTCGGAATCGTGGTGTCCTCGGATGCCGTCCAGCGAAGGGTTTTCAACCTTGTTGATGGCGTGATGCAGAGCTGGGATAACCCTAACCCAGTCGCGTACCCACTCAAATGCATGGGTTTGTAGTGGTGGGAGCCGTTTTCCCACCACAACTCCTCCCCAGCCACCTGGTGCGAAGCACATGGTTCTCCTCTTCTGCCATCCTCCGCTTCTGCCATCCTCCTCCTCGTCCTTACCGTCATCTCCGTATCCCCAAGTTCCCACCCGTTATCCATAACATGCAGAATTAGCTCCGAAAGCAAACGCCAACCAGCAAAAGAAACATGCAACAAGAAAGGAATGAGAAATCACAAAGAAACGAGAAAACAAATGAAAACCCAGTGCAAAAACCCACACTATCCAACCTTCCACCGATGTCTCCTCCAGTCATATTCCGTCCCATTTGCAGTCGGTGCTGATCGTCCCGTTTATCGTCAATGCTGATCGTCCCATTTGCAGTCAGTGCTGATCGTCCTGTTTACAGTCGGTGCTGCTTCTCCCAAGTCACGTCCTTCGTGCTTATACCTTCGTCCCGGATTAACGAGACGGCCCTCGAGATCCTGTGCCCTCTGAGTGCAAATCCTCGTCCCGGTTTAACGAGACGGTGGTCACGATCCTCCACTGCGGCATCCACCCCTTATCCTCCGCTCCAGCCATCTCGTCCTGGTTCAAAGAGATGGTGCTCACTCCTCGAGCCTTATCCTCCACTGCCTGTCAGGTCCGCTTGACCTCCGTATCCTCCGGGTGCGCTTCTCACTGTCGTATCTTCCATGAGCGCTTCCTGTACCCTACAAATGCACCCTTGTCAAGGGCGCATCACTCCCGTGTCCTCCAGGTGTGTTTTTCTCTTCCGAGTGCATCCCCCGCCACCAAGTTCACATCCACGTCCCGAGTGCTGCCTTTCTCCTCCGAGTGCGCTACTATCGAGTGGTGGTGAAAAAAATGAAATTTCCCCTCCCTGGCCCATTGGGCGAAGCACAGTCTGCGTTCCCGTCTCTGCTCGCCGTCAGCAAGCCTATGCTCTACTGAGTAGATGGGGTTCAGAGCGTGACTGCTCCCGTATTCGTACAGCGAGTGGTGGGCAGGCAGTGTATCTCGGACTGGGTTGCACATCGACATCGACCTTCGGAGATCGTGCGAAATGCTCCATGACCTCTTGCATTAGCTGCGTCAATCGTTCCGTTGAGAGCAGCAGTGCGGAGGGACGGGTCGGTCGAGCTGGAGATGGCGCTGGTGAGACTGAGCGGCCAGGTGGCGATGGCGGGGACATGTGCGATGACGACGGTGGCAGCGGTGCTGAGTTCGAGTGAGCTTGTGATGGTGATGGCGGTGGCGGTGGTGGTGGTGTCAAAGGAACTGGACACCCTGCACGTGCATAGTCCCTCATCTTGCGGTCACCGTGGGCAGCCGCTGCCATCGGTATCTCCTGCCTAGTGTTAGCAATGGTTCCGGACCACCGCTTTGGGTCCGGGTCCGGGTTGGAACCGAACCGTCGCCAAATATGCGGTCCGGGTCGTCAATGAACTCGAACTGTCAATTCAGGTACGGTTCGATGGACAGCTCCAAACCCGTCCGGATTGGGCGGGTTGTCAGCGGGTTGTCCTGCGGGTCCCTCTGTACATTCATATAATGCTCTTGCTTTTGCTGTTTAATAACTGAATTTAACAAAATCGATCAACTGACATCCAAAAATCCGTTTTTAAACGCTTTACGGGTTGCGACATTGGCTATTTTGGAATCAATATTTTTCCTTTTGCGTGTTCTATTTAGGAGTATTAAGGCGGTCAATACTCCAGTCATGAGCTCATACATCCGCACGATGCCTTGATTACCCAATATACAAGGCCAAAAATTGTTGACGCTCAGTTGACGTTCATTGTCAGAATGGGGCAGTGACTATGCAGCCTGCTGTTTGACCTATAAAGACTACCAATGCAACGGTTATGCTAAACAGCGATCAAATCGCTGCACAATTACCATACTTACATGACCAAAAATTGCTGATGCTCTGTTGACGCTCATTTTCAGAATGGGGCAGTGACTATGCAGCCTGCTGTTTTGCCTATAAAGGCTGCCAATCCAGCGGTTATGCTAAAAAGAGATTCAATCACTAAACAATTACCATTTTTATAAGACCAAAAATTGTTGACGCTCCATTGACGCTCATTTCAGAATAGGGCAGTGACTATGCAGCATGCTGTTTTGCCTATAAAGGCGGCCAATCTAGCGGTTATGCTAAAAAGAGATCAAATCACTTAACAATTACCATTCTTACATGACGAAAAATTGTTAACGCTCTGTTGACGCTCATTTTCAGAATGAGGCAGTGACTTTGTCACTTGCTGTTTTGCCAATAAAGGCTGCCAGTACCACTGTTATGCTAGATAGCGATGGAATCACTTCACAATTACCATACTTACAAGACCAAGAATCGTTGATGCTGCGTTGATGCTCATTTTGCAATGGGTGTATCTGCAATATTCAATCAATTGATTTTGCATATTCTATCATTCACAGTGTTTTGGCAGCCTTTTAAGTGTTTTCATTAACTTTCATCTTGATCACAACATTGTCCTTTAATAATACATATAAATATATCCTTTAAAATATACTTTACAGTGTCCACTAATTGAAGATAACAATACACTCCAAAATCCCGTTCCTATCGATCAATGCTAATCATCACTGCCAGGATCACTCAATAGGCTGCGGTCATCTTTAAAATTAATGTTAGCTGCATTACGACTCAACAGATGATGTACTAACCAGTGGCTGTTCCTTCATCAGTCACCATATCAGGAGCAGAATCGTTATCGTTCTGGTTATCCTGGTCAGATGCATCGAGAGTAAACGATTCAGCACAGGGACACGCAGTATGTAAATAGGTATATCCTGCCGGCACATTGATGATTTGGGAATGTTGAGCTCCAGCGTTGCTACCAGGTGGCGCAGGTGGCGTTCTAGGCAGAGATGGCATCGGCTCAGAAGTTGGCTCTGGAGTTGGCTCCGGAGACGGCCGTGGAGTCAGCGGTCTCCGTCTGTTGGGCCGAGGTGCACCTGTACCTTTGCGTCTCCAGTCTGTCTCAAGATGTTTTGAGCTGCCATTTTGACAAGGAAGGCATCCGTCCATTTGATGTTGACAAAGCATCACCGGGTGTCCTACTATTGCAGCCTTCACCTGGTTATGCCCTGGAAACTCAACACCCCGCTGCATTTCAGCTCGGACTTCGGCGCGAGGTTTCTTGATTCGGTACTGCGTTTCTTCTACTGCGGCGCACGAAAACCCGCCTTTGGCCATTTTGGCCATATTCAATGCCAGGCGCATGTCGGACTGTTCCAGCTGCACCCGACCTCCTTGCCTTGCCATAGTATCAGACATGTTGAAAACCTACACAAAATTAGTTGCAGCTTGTAACAACGAGATTTGGCTAGTACCTTAACCATATATGCTTCTGTGGCCTCCTCTAAGATGATTAAAGCCTGCTTCGTCCACTCCCGCGTATACTTATCATGAAAATATTCCGCGAAGATGCCCGAGCTGACAACAACATGATGTTCGATTTCACGAACTGTACGCACCAATACGTTCATCAACCATGGGGGTTTCCCGTTCCGGGCGGCGATGAATTGATCGCGTAGCTCTCTACAGACATCCGCTGTACATTATACGGTTATTTGACAACCGTTCACCATGGTATAGATATACTCACATCCCATTGCATGCTGCATCTTATCCTTGCTGCTACCGGTGTTACGGACGATTTTGAAATGTGCATCTTTGGTCATATGCTTGGTGGCTGCATTGGCAGTGTTGCGGTGAACTAACTGGTGTCTGCGTTCTTGCTGGGTCCCATTGTGTAAAGGCATACGCCCGTGTATGGCCTCGTAGGAAGGTATATCAGTAGATACGGTTGCACACGTGGATGTCAATATTGTAGAGTAGTATAAAGGTAAGTTAAGGTAAGAGTATCGCTAGAGATCTAAGGCTCATGGCAAGCCGACTATATGAAGCGGGTATTACCCGGCCCTGGACACGTCACGTGCAGCTGTGCCATTACATTATCCCCCTCTCTAGGTGCAGACCCCCTGGGCTGCATAAACCCGCACAAGAGTAGGAAAGGAAAGGAAACAACCAAACACCCGTTCAATATATGGAAACGTACGAACCCATCAGTCCCACAACCGATCAGTACCGTATGGTAGCCATTCGGCGGATCCGGCGCACGGGGAAACTCCACCTCCACTTGACTTATCTCCGGAGGTGGTAAAAACCCGTGCCGACGCCATTTGTACTGGGCCGAGATCCAAAGAAGTAAGCAGTAAAGATAAGAGAAAGAAGAGAAAGAAAAGAAAGAAGGAACATCCAAAGTGACACCGTCCTCCATATCTCCACTTCCGGAATATCCGGCATCCAACCATCCAATCTCGCACACGGAACTGGTACCAAGTGTAAGTCATTGTCGGAATTGGACACAGTAATCTTGGTGAAATCGCCGATCATACTATGAGCCTCGTCTTGACTCGGCGGCATTGATGGTGGCTTCCGCTCCCTGATCATCATCCTCATCGCCATCTCCATCACCATCGCCATCGCCATCGCCATCGGCAATTGCATCAGTATATCTAACTTGTAAGCATCCCAATAACGGGTCATACTCACCATACTTTCAAGTGCGCTAGCACTCGAGCTCTCCCAATTCCTCGTGAACTCCGCAGGCCCTGCCCATCAGTGATCATTGTTGCTGCTTTGGAAGTTCTCGGCATGGATTGGAGCTTCTGCTCTCAGTATCATAGCCGTCGGTGACGGTCAATCATATATGACCCCGTATCTATCTCGTAAGCTTCTCATACAATGGTCATTCATACCATGTATATTCAAGCGCATTTGCGCTCTCCCGACCCTCGCGCATAGCTCTGTAGGCCAGCCTCGATATCTGACATCCTCTCTTGCAGCCGGTGGCTCTCACACGGTGCCCGTCAGTAGTTATATTCATCCTCCTTCAACATCAGCCAAGCAGGCTTATAGGCCACCAGTATGGTCGTTCGGCATTCATTTCGGTAAGCCGTTTGGTAAACATCCCAGTCGGTGCCTTCGGTAGAGGGCTCCCAATGATCCTCTTATTAAATCCCAATTTGCAGTCCTTCGACCGTGATCTTGGTCGCTGCAAAATCTCAGTGATCATCTTTTGGTAGTTGTCTCAACTGTCTCTCATGATGCCATTCGGTGACTGTCTCTTGCGATGCCGTTCAGTAGACTATTTGGTACGTTCAGAGATCATTTTCGGTCCCGTTCGGAACTGCTTCGGTAGACATCATTGCACTCGCTCAGTAAAGATCAAACTCGCTTGGTCTTCTCATCATTTCTCGGGTGCTCTTGCAGTCGCACTGATCCTCCTCCTAGTCGGTGCACTTGTAGGTACACTTGACATCCGCCCTGTGCTAGGTGCACTTATCATCTCCAATTGCTCGCCGGCTTTCCTCCGGGTATGCTTTCCGCTCCTTCTCCAGGTGTGCTTGCTGTCACTTGTCTGGGTATCCATATCATCATTTTCTGAATTCACTGGTCGTTTCATCTCCAGGTGCATTGGTTGACTCTTCTCCACGTAAGCTTGGTGACTACTGTCCAGCTGCGATTCACTGCCGGTAAGTGCGCTCCAAGGTGCTTCCTCCCAGCACTTCCGGTACGGTGATTGCTTGAAGTAGGGGTTGATTTCGATTCCGGTACAGTCATCCCCCTTTTGTACGTCGTAGCTCCGCCGACGACTAATCCATTACGGCTTCTTCGGGTGCCCTATGGCTTGGCTAGGATTGATTCTGAAGTTGATTTACCAGTAGCAGCTGTGTATCGCGGGATTGTCGAGACTGAATCGGAATCGCCGAGACTCAGTCGGGATCTCATTCGGGATTGTAACTTGGACGTGTGGCTTCTTGATTCATCTGAAGGTGCGTTTGCCATCAAATCTCTGGGTGCACTTGTCGCCATTGCTAGCCTTCTCTATTGGTGAATGCGTTTTATGGTGCTTCGTTCCGGCACTTCCGATACGGTAATTGTTCGCGTTAATGGTTGTTGCGAATCTGGCACTGTCATCCCCCTCGTTGAAGATCGTTGCTCCGCCAAAGATTTATCTCGTACGGCTTGTGCGGTATCGGCATTGAAGCTGCACAATTTGGTATCTTTGAATGGTCCTCTGAATAGTTCTCAGTATCGAGCCATGCCGCCGGTACATCGTACACATGCATATCTGTGTTCCATTGAAACTTCGTAGTTTGAAATCAAAGTCGTGATCTCGAGAATGGTATAACTTCGCATATCCTCAATATCTTCATATAGCAAGGAGACCGATCGTCATCTGTCTCCCGTGATCCATCTCCTGTCAACCATCTCCTGTTAACCATCTCCGGCCGCAATCCATTTCCAGCCGCGATCTCTCTAGGGCTGTGATCCGGTTGGTTCCAGCCATTCGTTTGCACCATGTGCATAATTGCGCTCGTATAGGCCGCATTCCGTGACTTCTCCTATAGCTCTGTAAGCTCTCTAAACGTCATTGTTACTGACCTCCATAATAACCGTCTTCCATTGACTCTTCATCGCAGTCCCATAATCCGGTGACATATCGTCCATCATAAGATAATACCCACTGATCGATCCGTCCATATGGCATGGGATGTTTAAGTCCAAATCGATGATCCGGCCTCGTGAGCACGTGATCTTAATCCACGCAATTGCGTGAATATCGCTCCACCCAACTCTGGGAAGTTGTAAATCCACCCATATGGCAAATTGTAGCCGGGTTCCAAATTGATTGCAATTGACCGATGCGGCGGGAGTGTCTCCACCTTGGCTTTGCTGAACCTCCACGAAATCTCCGTATATCGCTGGATAAGTCCTCCATCATCTGTAGGCACCATCTTTGTCGTGGTACCGGCTCCATCTGCAAACGTTAGTTCTCAATTCGTAATATATATATGGAGCGGTAAGGAGGAATATCCAGGAGTCCGGATGTAAAACGGTTCGCCCATGGAAGAGCCAAGCCCCGCCGTCCAGCACTCCCTGTGTGTCTCGGCATGCCGGTAGCAGTCATTCAAGGTCCGCATTGTTGGGACATCCATCTGCCGCAACTACCGCCGCTGCTCCCTGCTCGCCCGTCCAGTGCCTGGTGCCTATCTCACGACTAGGGATGCTTTCCACGGTCACTCCCAGCAGCCCTATACGAACTCCCACTCGTAGGACGAACGTCCAAACGATCTCCTCACTGGCCAGTTGATTGTCAAAGGCATTGGCTCCAAGTATTTAAATATCCGAAACACCGCCACCTCCTTCAGAACACGCCTCCTCCCTAGCCGTGATCCAGGTACATTCCTGGGCCATATCTGATGGCCTGCCCAGTCCACTGCCACCTCTTCCGCTCACCCTGGGGTTGCAGAGCCAAAAGTCCAATGCTTTGCAAGTCGACGCTAATTCTCCAGCCAACACAGTGCGTCCACCCCGGCTGCCACCATGTGTACGAATAAGCTCACTGAGTGAATCACATACTTGTCACACCCAATTGGGACTGTCTGACAACCAAATACTGTCCATTCCCACGTGGGGATACGACACATCAATTGAACCTCCGCGCATGTTAAATATATACGGAATCCACTGGTCTCCTGAGAGTGCCCAGACGGTCCATCCTCCAGTAGCCCCGTGGATCCTTAGAATCCCGGCTACAAAATAAAAATCATCTCCATTGTATCCCTGAAAAACCTCCTCGTATGCCATCGTATGGGCACATATCGGTATTCGCTCATTGGCGATTGATCAACTTTCGTTGACTTGTTTGACGAAATAGAATAGAGTTGGCGCAGATGCCTCTCTCCTCACAACGATCCTACTCGGTCATCCAAACAGGTGCCAAGTGTGATAATTGACAATGGTAATCGCGAATTGTATCTGCTAGCCACTTAAGAACCTTCGGGGGTTATTGTACTTCCCATTCAGAGCTGCCACACGATCTGCGATCGCTGGTCCACTATCTTGAACTCTGCCTGTCGAAAGACCAATGATACCGGTAATCATATCGGTAATCATAGTTGTATCATTGCATTGCCGCTGCTGGAATTCCTCGCAGCATCCGTAAGGTAGATGACTCCATCGAGTCGTGTAGAAGGTGATCGCGATTTCAACTGCCGTCGGCAATGTGGATCGACGTGAATCGCGCGTTATTTGTAAACTGCCTCTGGAGAATGACCAACTTCGGCATTGCCGGTGACGCGACTCTTATGGACGTATGGGCTCTGGCATTGTCCCTGTAATCGTCAATTGACTCAATTGGAAGGTAACTTATCCAATATCATTGATGCCGCAATTGGTAGCCTTCCCATTCTCGTATGATGCATCTGTTGCAATTGACTTTGACCGACTTGGTCGCTGACGCGATTCTTTGCTCATTGGCCTCTGGAATCAACTCGGATTGTATCTGCAATCGTGAACCTCAATTGGGTGTACTTATCAAGCATGTTTGCTTCTGCAATCGGTCGCTGTCAAATCTGGATGATTTCTTGTTCTTAGGTGTCGCGACGCGTCTCTGGCCAATTGGCCTTTCGCTTCTGCGATCAGTGCACCCAAATCTGTATGATATCTCGCGTGTAGACTGCGTGTTATGATGCGGTGGAAAGGGGTAATTCATGAAATCCCGTATGCGAAACGTATCTGAAATTAAAGAACGATAATAGTGTAAAGGCATACGCCCTTGTATGGCCTCGTAGGAAGATATATCAGTAGATACGGTTGCACACGTGGATGTCAATATCGTAGAGTAGTATAAAGGTAAGTTAATGTAAGATTATCGCTAGAGATCTAAGGCTCGTGGCGAGCCGACTATATACAGCGGGTATTACCCGGCCCTGGACACATCACGTGCAGCCGTGCCATTACACATGGTGTCAAGTATTGGCTGAAACGCCCGTCGTTGAGCTCGATTCTGATCCGGTCACTCCTGGCTGAGGTGTTTGTGAATCCATGAGTTGGTGGTGTGGAATAGGAAAGGAAGATGATAACGAAAAGAAGTGGGAGGTCCTGAGGAATATATAGTTAGCTACATGTCAGAATGGCATAAGTAGCAGCCAAGTCGTACGTTATACTCATGTTGATTGCTGCTGCATATGGCTGTAAGTTACAGGGGTTTCCCATTGTCCCACGACTCACAATAAGTCGGTTCGATGATATTAGTTTGTTAACAGGGATAAATTGCGGTGTGTGACTGCCGAAATCGCATAATTGTTAGATATAAATAGGACCTTCTTCAAGGAAAAGGACACCTGCTGATGTTTGTCTCAAAAAATCTCCGGGATAATACATGAAACTGGCACTAACAATCATGTGATGTTGTACAGTTAGCCTAACTATTCCCGCTGTATTGACAGTCACAAGCCAGATTAGGTTGCGTTCAATATGATTTAACTTACCAACCTTGACATAAAAGACGCAGCTTGCCTCCATACTGTCCATATCTTGCAACATCCGACATCACACCCAACAACAAAGTCAACACAAACTACAATGGTCAATGCTCTGAAAACAAAATCTTCGCCACTCCCATCTGGCAAATACGGCAAATCGACAAAGTGTTCCACACGGCGACGTCATCAAGCGATTGAGTGCAAGGGCAGCTTGGTGGCAGAAACAGTCCGAGCCCTTGGGGCATTGCGCAGCTTGCGATCCAAAAAGAAGATTGCGGCAGAGAAACGACGAGAAACGCACTTCTTAAGCAGTCAAGAGAAAGAGAAATGGTTTGAGGATTATGTTGAGAGAGAGACCGCTGGGGCAAGACAGCAAGTTGAAGCCGCAGAGGCAGCAATTAGACAGGAGCAGGATGTTACAGAGTCGCCTGAAAACTGGGGATTGACGACCAGAGAGCCCGAAAGGTCTTTTCACGAGATGATCGTTGCTATCGGAGACGGTGTGAGCGATATTGCAAGTCTGACGATGGAGAGGATGCGGAAGATGAGAATGATGAAGAGACTGAGCATGGCAAGCTAAGCAAAGATGACGAACCCGGCTGGGTGATGGGCACAATATTCAGAACAGTCCAGCATCCCATGGAGAGGTTTCCGCAGAAGCAGATGAAGCTTGACAAATTGACACAACCGGGATGGGGGGATGCAGCTGTTCACTTCTGTGAAAGAGATAAGAAGTACGGCACAGCTGAATTGAGGGTTCCAGCAGTCGTGAAACCGCAAACGCATCACGATGTTGCTGCACCTGCTCTCCCAACATTTGGAGAGCTTATGGAGAGTGTTGACATTGTCCCCGCAAGATCCCAAAAACTGCAAGGGACTTCTCGACCAGGAAGTAGTCATATGAGGCTAGGTTCTGGGAAGCCCAAGTCGGACACCAGTATACCCAGTCTTGCGCCAGCCACGGAGGTGGATTCATTACCTATGTTGAATGCAAAGCCTATTGAGCCCGTAAGCATTTACCCCTGCATAAAGCCTCCTCAGCTAATCACCATATAGATATCGGATTCGGACGTAGAGATGGTGACGGCTTCTGCGTAAGCGGAGGAATTGATACGCAAATTGACATTATTGACGTCATATCACGGTGAATAGTAATCTGTGTGCCAATTTTGCTACGGGTCATGTTGTTCTTCATTTTAGTGACCAAACTTTGAGACATGATAATTCGGTTATACATGTGCAAGGGTCAAATGCACCATGCGAAAGTTCCAGGATCCAAATCATGTTCCAAGACGGCCAATCAGCTGGATTTTGGTATGCCGATTAGTGTTAAGTGAGAAAGCAAAAGCAAAATTAGTGACGAAATATACTACCACAATTTAACTTAGTGATGTCATACGAGTCATAGAAGGAGAGCTCAGTGCTCAATACGAATCTGTCTGCATGACGACTGTTATGTGTTATTTATGAACGGGTACAACTGCTTAATGCTCCGCACAGAACTGGTGCACATGGTTCAGATAGTTGATAAGTGCTTATGGTACGTCTTGGAAATCGAGGAGAAGGAGCTGGATGAGGAACGGTGAGGAAGTCGAGCTATATTAATCAAAAATTGGTGAAATGATCTACATGCCGTCAATTGCCGGCCGAATGCGCAGGAACGCGATGGGGCCATGTCATCTGTCACTAAGATATCGCGCATGGAGATAGATCAGAAATTGAGAGGACACAAAGCTTCTGGATGCAAATGAAAATAATTAGAATCGCAATACCAGATGTCAATAACATGTTTACACTTGGTCGCATGCAATCATTGAGCATAGGAAGGCTGTTTGTTGTTTCCCCATCCAAAAATAAACGTCAATGAAGCGTCAACGATTTTCAGTCTTTCACATTGGACAATCAAAGCGCTGCATTGTTACCTCACTCCATAGTATATGTATTGGCCGGCGTTATAGCCAAAACGGCAATGGACACGCTCGTTGCACCTTCCAACAACTGAGAGTCAACAGAGCATCAACGATTGTTGGCTTTGCATCTCGGAAAATCCAATGGCTATGCGGTGCTAATAACCTATAATCGAACTATCAGGCGCCTGTCTAGGGAAAAAGGCTGATGAAAATATGACTGCCATGTCCTAAAAATGAGCATCAACAGAGCATCAATGATTGTTGGCTTTGCATCTCGGAAAATGCTATGGTTGAGTGGCGATATTCATCCATAATCATACTATAGACTGTCTTTCGACTCAAAAACTGCTTGCGATAACATAGTTACCGTGTACTAAAAATGAGCGTCAACGGAGTGTCAACGATTGTTGGCCTTGCATCATGGAAAATGCAACGGCTGTGTGGTGACATGAAGCCATAATCATATCATCGGCCGCCTTTTTAGGCAGAAACGCTTGCAACAACATCATGACTATGTCCTAAAAATGAGCATCAACGGAGCGTCAACGATTATTGGCCTTGCATCTCCGATAATGCTGGGGCTGTACGGTGACATTAACCCATAATCGAACGATCGGCCGCCTTTCTTGGCAACAACGCTTACCACAACGTCGCTACTATGTGCTGAAAATGAGCGTCAACGGAGTGTCAACGATCACTGGCCTTGCATCTCGGAAAATGCTGGGGCTGTATGGTGACATTGACCCATAATCCAACGATCTGCTGCCTCTCTTGGCAAAAACGCTTGCGACAACATGGCGACTATGTCCTAAAACTGAGCATTACCGGAGCGTCAATGATTATTGGCCTTGCATCTCGGAAAATGCCGGGACAGTATGGTGACATTAACCCATAATCGAACGATCTGCCGCCTCTCTTGGCAAAAATGCTTGCGACAAGATCGCGACTATGTCCTAAAACTGAGCATCAAAGGAGCATCAAGGATTATTGGCCTTGCATCTCGGAAAATGCTGGGGCTGTATGGTGACATTAACCCATAATCGAATGATCGGCCACTTTTCTTGGGAAAAATGCTTCCAACAGCATCGCTACTTTGTCCTAAAAGCGAGCATCAACGGAGCATCTACGGAGTGTCAACGATGCGTCAACTGAGCGTCAATGATTTATGGTCATGCAACTTGCATAATCCGATGGCTGTGCATCAACAGATCCTCAGAATGACCGTATTGGCAGCCTTTGTTGACAAACTTCCCACCAACAATTCCGCTACCGCCTCGTAAAAATATGCCTTTGGAGTGGCAAAAGGTTTTGTGGGGCTCACTAAGCTTCACAGTGACGAAATGCCTTGAGTCGTTCCTCAATGCCGTTCCCAACGGTCACTCTATCTAGTATGATCCTGTATTCAACTTAACAACTATGCATGCAGTATCTCACCGGTCTTACTATTGTCTTGCAAGTAACTCAAGAGTCAATACTTAAGCACCAGTGTTCTACTCAATAATAATGTCAGCTTTAACAGTCTCTTAAGCAGAATAACACAGTCTCCAACTTGCTACAGCCATGTCGGATTCCCAATCTATAAATACCTCATTGCTAGAGGTTATGATAGCTTCCAAAAACGAATGAGTCTTGATTCACGATTTGACCTACCTTACTTTACAAATCATACTTGATGCTTTGTGGGCATCAATGAATGAGGGCTCGAAACGTCCTATTGTGTGGAAATGTTCTAGACATGCGCCTTCATGGCGTTTCAATTTGCACTGCAGAATTGTGAAGACCAGCAGTCCTGGCATCATATGTATCGTTTGTCATCAAGTTCTTCGGCATCCATCAGAGCATGGGACCAGCTCCATGGGGAAGCCTTTGCTGCATCAGCAATGACCCTAATTTCCGTCTGAAACACGCGGGTGTTCGGGACGGCTCTGACGGCTCTGACGGAACCTCGTACGCTCTGACGGAGAATTACACGCTACGCGTCGCCCAGGCGACGGCTCGCGTTGCATACGTACCTCCTTCACTTTGTGGTGACGTATACGCATCATCCGAACGACACGTGTGTTACACTCTTCGCAGGGGCTGCAGTTATGCTGAAGCCGTTTACACAACGCCTGGCGATCGACGACAAGCCTGGGAGCACCTGGGAGCACCGGCGACATGTCTGGGAGCACCGCGAATCACAGTCATGTATTCAGTTTGTATTCTCATCTATGTATCTATGTATCTATATAGCTACCCATCTACACACGCTATATCTGGACTGGCTGCGGTCTGCCG
>Ga0307515_10009309_pt1 | contig 19003 bp, 13 predicted proteins | sample 17_EM_MG_FD_194513 | JGI IMG/M metagenome (GOLD analysis project Ga0307515, IMG submission 194513) | Populus trichocarpa ectomycorrhiza microbial communities from riparian zone in the Pacific Northwest, United States - 17_EM | ecosystem: Host-associated > Plants > Roots > Unclassified | place...
GTTTTTAGACTCTTTTTTTTTTTTTTGCTTGGCCATAATGCAAATTTTTCAATGGTTAAAATTTTTTGGAATTTTTTTTGTTCTTCATTTTAACACTTGCTAAAAATAAAACTATGCATCATACACACACACAAACACACAAACCATCCTTTTCACTAATTCACTCACACACACTTACAATTACCTATATACAATTTGCACAATAACAAGTACAAAATCATCCAGAGTTCATATAACACCTTCAAGAAAGGTCTGAATGGTCAAGATGAGCTACTAGAATTCAATGAGAATGTTGAAATAGTAGTGGTGCATGAAGATCACGTGTCGTCATGGCGGGGCGCATGAACCAATGCTCCAGCGACTAGAGAAGATGATGGTTGACTAGATTGGGCTGCTCTCATTCTCCTCATCACTCTTATACCAACAGTGAGTGTTACCACATTCAAATAAAATAAATCCCCAAACATAATCGATTTATTTTCCCCTATTTAGATCTGATTCTATTTCACCATGGTTGGGCCAATTTTGTTTCTTCTTTTTCAACTATTATAAAGAGGGGGTAACTGTCATAACCTAATTTTAAAAGTGGTTAAAATTAGGTTATGACAGTTGCCCCCTTTTAATTACAAATAGTTCCTTTTTTAAAAGTGGTCTAATTGTTCTAGGTGACTTGCCTATTATGTGAAAAATACAAAGATTTTTCAAAACTTGTCTAATTGTTCCACACAACCTGCTCATTGTGAAATACATGAAAGTGATTTCAACAATGGTCTTATTTTCCAGGTGACTTACTCGTTTATGAAATACACGAAAGTGATTTCAGCATTCAACATTGGGCTTATTGTAATGGGTGATCTACTCCATTATGAAATATATGAAAGTGATTTCAATAATGGTCTTATTTTCCAGGTGATCTACTCGTTTGTGAAAAAAACATGAAAGTTTTTCAACATTGATCTCGTTGTAAAGGGTGACCTACCCAACTGTGAAAAATATGGGGATTTTTTAAGTGGTCTCATTTTCGTAGGCGACTTGCCTAGGTGAAAAAATAAAATATTGTTCATGATTGGTCTCATTTTTCCAAGTGACCTACCCGTTTGTGAAAAAACATTAAAGTTTTTTTAATATTGGTATCATTGTAATGATTGACCTACCCACAGATGAAAAACACAAAGATTTTTCAGTTTGGTCTAATTCCTATGGGCGATTTGTCTAGGTGAAAAATATAAAAAAATCTCAAAAGTGAAAAAATTTCAGAAGTATTTTTAAATTTTGCCATTTCAAGGTAGCTTGCCTTTTGATGGATCCTATCGAGAATTTCTTTTGTAAATTTTGCAAAACACATTGTTCAATGCTTTGGAGTTATATGATATGCATGTATCTTTACCTAATTTGAGATATATGCCCTCATTTCTTCCCAATCTCTTTGTTGATTGATTGGTGAGGTCTTGTTATTTCTGATTTGAGTCCTCTTAATAGTTTGGCTTTTAGCCTATTCGAGTTGACCCATGTAAGTCTTTTCTAGAATATTTATAATTTTACACAACTCAACCTTTATGGTACCCATCGCGGCCTATTTACTTGTAGGAAATTATCTGTCTTATTGATCAATTTGAGAGGATCATTCATTACTTTCTTGTCTCACTGCTAAAAACATTCAGTGTCACTTATTGTCTTGAATGATTCAAATTGTCTCTTGTAAACAACAATGCCTTCTTGTCTCATTGTTGGAATTGTTCTCTTCCTTGCTGCTTTGAAGATATCAAACCACTTTTTTAAATACTACATTGCCTCCTTGTCTTGACCATTGCCCCTTGATTGTATTTTGTTAATGACTCAAACAAATAATGGTTTTGACTAACCCTTCTCTCTATTTTTTTTTTTTGCTTGGTTTCATTGAAGAAATCTTTATCCAGAATGAATTTAGAAATCATTTGTTTGAGTCATGAAAATTGTTTCGATGTGAGTTTAAAACAATTTGCTTTTGAAATCTTACAACTCCCTAAGAATTATTTTGAAAATGAATGACTTGTTCTTTTGTCAACGAGAATGAAATTGGTGCAGGTACATGATAAGATGACCTTCTATTTTTATGGGTTTCAAAGCAAAAGCCTTGAGTAAAAGCTTGAGGTTTTGTTTGAGGCAAATTATCTCCTTTTTTTTATCACTCATTTTATTAATAGAAATAATAAGGGGTAGCTTGTTCGCAATGTCATGACCATTATGAAAAAGTTTTTTGCATTTTGATAGCGTTGTTTATTGGTCAAGGTTGTTTGCTTACTTGATTAGAAAGGATTTTTAAAGGTATGTTATGTAGGTTATGGCTCTTAGCTATGAAAGAAAGGGATTTATAAGGCTCACAATTTTTCAAGGTTTTAAAGACTCAGGATCATTATCATTTTCTTGACTCATTGTGTCTTTCAATCTTTTTTTCTTTTGCCATTTTTCTTTGATATGCCCTTTTTTATTATTTTGGTAGGGCATCCTCATTTTATTTTGACTATCACTTTTGCTTTTGATATAGGCATGCACCCCCTAGCATTTAAGTCTTTTAGGCTCGTTTTCCTTTTGGTTTTCTCACAACTTTTCATCAATTATTGATTATTAAAATTTCACTTTTCTCTAGTGAAGAGTGTGATCTTAGTCAGGATTTTTCATCAAAGAAAATTTATTCAGTTGCAAAAGGAAACCACAAGGGATGTATTCATTTTAGAATGTGAAAAGGTTAACAAAGATGGTCTTTTCTTTTTTAGATTAACTTGGGTGTTCAGGCCAGCTTGCGCGCACCTCGACTAATCCCACAGGCCCTGAAGTTAACAACCATGTAAGCCTCCAGTTGCCCTGAGGTTTGTGAGACTCGAACTGGTGACCTCTAGGAAGCAAACACAGGGCCTAACCAGTTGAGCTACACCCCTTAGGATTAATATAATCTTTTCTTATTTCAAGCACAAGTAGTTAAAACCAATAAACTTTGACCTTGTTTAGTGTAATGGTTTGAACTTTGCAAAGATATGTGTTTCACAAGTCTATGAACAACGAATCTACTACATATCATTATATATACATTTAAAACATAACTCAAAAGACATAGTGTGAAGGTGATTGTTTGTTTTACAATTCATATATTCTAGTTTAGAATTTGGTCACCTCAATGAGAGAGTTCTTTGATTTATCTGTCATCTTATAAATAAAATGTCAAATGTTATTTTAAACAAACATTGAATTATTTCTAAAGTCAAAAGCAAGTTTAAATTTTTAAAATTCCACTAAGAAAAGATTTTTGGTAAAAGAAATGAGCTGGGTCTATAAGATCATGTAAGACTGCAAAGGTGTATTTGCAGGTTCTTTGGTATCGACAAGCATAAAAGAAATGAAAGATATGGAAAGAGAATTTCTTAGTTAGAACTTTGTTTTATTGATTTGATGAAAACTTACACATGATGGATAATATTTCTTTACAAAATTAGAGTTTACATGCCTAATCAAATCTTCCTCGTCCATTTTTATCATTAATAATGCTCCTCTTGAGAATGTCTTTTTCACTATATACGGACCTTCATAATTTAGAGCCCATTTACTATGGTCTTCGCCAGGTAGTTGTAGAATGTTTCTTAACATGTGATCTCCTTCCTTGAACCCCCTTGGTTGGACTTTTTTGTCATATGCTTTAGCCATCTTTCTTTGGCAAATTTCAGTTAATCTCTTCTTACTAATCATGTTTAGTTGCTCATATCATATTTTAGCTTATTCAACCTCCTTAAGCTTAGATTCTATGAGGACCCTTAAAGAGCGAATCTCCACTTCTAAAGGCATCATTGCCTCCATCCCATAAACTAGTGAATAAGGTGTAGCCCCAGTTGATGTCCTTACAACTATTCGGTATGCATAGAGAGCATAAGGAAGCCATTCATGCAAGTCTTTCTAGGTAACCATCATTTTCTAAACAATCGTCTTGATGTTCTTATTAGCAGCTTCAACAACGCCATTCATCTTTGGTCTGTAAAGGGGTGAATTAGAATGCTTGATTTTACACTTAGCACATAATTTTACGATCATCTTTCCACTAAAGTATTGGGCAGTATCGGTCACTATTTTTTTAGGTAAATCATACCTACAAATTAGATCTCTCTCAATGAATCACTTGACCACCTTTTGAGTCACATGGGCACAGGAGCAGGCTTTTACCTATTTTGTGAAGTAATCAATTACTACAAGGATAAACCGATGTTCATTGCTAGCTTATAGATTAATCAACCTAATCACATCTACTCCTCACATTATGAATGGCGAGGGTGATACCATGTTGAATAAAGTTGTTGGAGGTGCATTGATCTTGTCACTATACACCTGACATTTATAATATTTTTAGACAAATTATATGCAATCTTTCTCTATAGTCATCCAAAAATACTTGGCTCTTTGCATTTGCCTAGTCATCACATGTCCATTCACATATGTGGTGTAGATTCCTCTATGTACTTCTCGCAAGGCTTTATTAACTTTTGACTCATTCATACATCTTAGTAAAGTCTCATCCAATGACCTTTTGTATAAGATTTCCCCATCTATATAGTACTATATTGCCATTCTCCTCATGGTTTTCTTATCCACATTTGATGCTCCCAAGAGATATTCTTGATATTGGATGAATCTTTTTATATCCGTATACCAAAGGTTTTCATCTATTTCCTCTTATACTAAACAACAATAAGTATGAGAGCTCTTAATCTCAATGCATAATCCTTAATGGTATTATTAGCTAAATGATCAGCAATTGCACTTCCTTTCATATATTTTCTTGTCATGTAGATGATATAATATTCAACTAACAATATTTTTCACTTGCTATTCTATTTGACATGTAAGACTTTTCAAATATATCTTTTAGAAGATCCATATTTGAGATCAACCAAGTGGTGTAGTACAACAAGTATTGTTAAAGCCTCTTTGCATTTTATACCAAATTACAACACAACTTCTCTATCATATTATAGCGAGATTCACACTCAGTGAATTTCTTACAAAGGTAATATATAGCCTGCTCCTTCCTTCCAAACTCATCATGTTGTCCAAACACGCAACCTATAGCTGATTCAGTCATTGTTAAATCAAGATAAGAGCTTTTCCACGCACAGTTTGTACCAATAAATATAGCTTTTGGAAATACTATTTAATCTTATCAAAGACATCCTGACAGTCTTAATCCCATACCCTAAGATTTTTTTTTTCAGTGTAATCAGAAGATTGGTTCACAAATAGCTGTAAGTTGTGAAATGAATCGAGCAATATAGTTTAAGCCCCCCCAAAAAGCTTTGAACTTCCTTTTCAGACTTAGGAGCTAAAATAGCTTGTATGGCCTTTACTTTATCAGGGTTTACTTCTATACCATTATTACTTACCACAAACCCTAGTAGCTTCCTCGATTTCACCCTAAATGTGCATTTTATAAGGATTAACTTCAACAAGTATTTCCTTAACCTTTTGAACAATTTCTTCAGAGTTTGGATATGATTTTCTTCTTCTTTAGTCTTAGTGATCATATCATCCATGTACACCTCAATTTCTTTATGCATCATGTCATAAAAAATGTCACCATTACTCTTTGATAAGTTGCTCTAGCATTCTTTAACCTAAATGACATCACTTCATAGTAAAAAAGTTCTCCATATAGTGATAAATGTAGTCTTCTCCTTATCCTGCTCGACCATTTTAATCTGATTATACCCGTAGAAACCATATATGAAAGAGTAGGTAGAACTTTTAGCAGTATTATCCACAAGAACATCCATATGGGGTAAAGAAAAATCACCTTTCGGGCTTGCTTTATTCAAATCTTTAAAGTCCACATATATCCTGATCTTATTGTCCTTTTAAGTATTGTTATAATGTTGGACACTAATTAAAGGTATTTGACTACTTCAAGGAATCTAACATCCCACTGTTTTTTTACTTATTCCTTAACCTTGATCAATATATTAGGTCCTGTCCTCCATAACTTTCATTTGATTGGCTCACAACCTTCTATCAACGGTAACTTATGTACTATAATCTCAGTATCTAAATTAGGTATATCAACATATGACCAGGTAAAAACATCAATATATTCTTGTAAAAAAGCAACCAACTCATTTCTCATATTAGCAGTGATTAACATCCTAATTTTCAATTCTCTTTTATCTTGCTTAGTGCCTACATTTATCAATTCTAGCTCTTCTTCTGCAAGCTCCCATGTATACTCAAATTGTTCTACTAGCTTTGTAAACTCTTTGATGTCTTCCTTCTCACATCCTTTCTCATATATTGCAATTATAGTTTTTCAAAGTTAGGTCAATTATTGTCAATGTAGTGGGTTTATGAGTTTATCAACGATCCGCTTTCAGATTTCCTGAAAGCGAAAAGTGTTTTGGTTATGAGTGTATGGTTTATATTTAGGAAAATAAATAGGCAAAGTAAAACGGCATAATTGAAAGAAAAATGCATGATCCCATTAAAATTTTAAAAGAGAAAAGGCTTAACAACAAAGCCTTATTGCCAATATCTTGAAGCATGATTATTGGTAAGGTATATTATTCAATCAAAACAAAAGCATATAGATAAAGCATATTATTACTTTTTGAAAACAATCTGGACTTCCTGGATCTCTCAATTGTTTAACTCTTCCCCATTAGCCAACTTTACTTCCTGGATCTCCTAATTTTTCAACTCTTCCTAATAAGCAAACTTTCTCACAAATTCAAATGGGACATCTTCTAAAGTGTCGATGGTCAGTTGAGGCAACAGTTCATGAGGATTTTTTCTAGTCTCAAGGTCTCTTTTATGGTCTTCTTCTTTAAATCCTTCAAGATAGTTGATAGTAGCACCATTGAGTTCCTTTCTCAAACTTTCCAACTCATCTTCAACCCTTATTACATGTGAAAATCATGGAAATGTTATGTGAATAGGTGGGATCTCTTTCCCGTCTTTATTGGGCCTATTTCCTTCAATTTAGGTTAATCTCCTTTCTTTTTTAATATTGACTGCTCTTTTGTAATCTATCCTTCTTGGCTTAAAACCTAAGCTAAACCTCTGATCAACACACTTCATTTTCATCATATTAATCCTTTCAGGAATTCCTTTGGTCGAGTTATATTGGAATGGCAACCCATGTTTCAAAAAGCATTTAGCAACTATTTTTGTTTCCTCGGAAATTTATGGCTTTCTTCATACCTTATTTTCAGGTGCCCATTAGGCATTTACAACCTCAAATGCATGGAGATTTTCATCCGCACTTTTTTCAACTTCAATGTAAGGGACTGACACATTTTTTATTATAAACAAAGCCTCTTCAGCTTTTATGGTCACTAAATTCCCATTGATGATAAACTTGGGCTGCATATATCCAAGGTCTTCCTAACAACATGTTATATGAGGGATGGATATCCATCACCTGTAATGTCACTTAGAATGGTTGAGGACTAATGACCAGTTCAACATCAATATTCCTAATAATTGGTCAATATTCCCAATAATTGGCCTAGGTGACCCATCATATGCTCTGGCAGTCATGGTACTCGATTTTATATAAGAGTCATCAATAAGCATCTTATCAAGCACATGTCTTAATAGTATATTTAGAGCAGAACCATTGCCTATGAGCACCTTAACAATCACACAATCCTTGCTCTTTATCGTGATACACAGTGGTTTGTTATGATTGGTCCTTTCAGGATCAAGCTCATCATTAGTAAAGTAAAGGTAGTTGATGGCCTAAATCTTTTCCACCAAATGTTATATAAAATCTTGTATGATGTCTTGAGGAATATATGCCTCATTAAGAACTTTCTGAAGAGCGTTCCTATACAATTCTGAACTTAGAACTAATAATAACAAAGAAATCATAACGAGTGTTTTCTTCAATTGATCCACCATGCCATATTCATTATGCTTCACTAACTTCAAAAACTCACTAGCCTTTTCATCGCTTACTAGCTTATTAACCTCATCCATCTTTGCCAACTTTACCGCATTCTTTCCTTTGGCTTTCTTATGATTTTCAGCTTTTCAGTAGTAAAACATCTCCCACTTCGAGTTAGCCCTTTTATTTCAGCATGAAAAATAGAGGCAGGATTTTTACTATGAAAGGAATACCTATAATTATGAGGTAGGGCATTATAGCTTCCGCTAGTTGTACTTGTAGGTTTAGTCAGAATCATTTTCGGGGGTCCCATTTAATTAGCTGATACCTTCAAACTTCAACCTTCTTATTATATCCAATCATTGTCCCTAATATATCATTTTTTTTTGGACCACCCATTCTCAACATTCCCAACATCATCATGCTTTCTACCTTAGAATGAAATTCTTCAGAAGAATCAATATCATGTCCAAAGTGCTGGTGATACTTATAATATTCATTCATATCTCTTAGAGCCTATGTTTTTTATGGTATTTTGAGATATCTAGCTTGTTTCAACATCTCATACATCCTCTCCATTGTTACTTCAAGGTATTAACTCCTCCATTTCTAAAAGCATGGTTTGGTAGTGGGTTAGAATTCATATTCGAGGATTCATCAAAGGTAATCCACCCGGCCTTGATGGGTTGAAGGATCTTTTATTAAATGCAACACAACCATCAATGTTGTGACCAGTGATACTAGCATGACATTACATGTTTGGTTAGGTTTATACCAATAAAGGAATGAAGGTTGCAAAGGTGTTAAAGAAAGAGGTGCAACTTGGCCAATACTAAGTAGCCTTTGGTACATTTCACGGAGAGGTATAGGAAGTGGTGGAAGTTGTTCATGGTTTCCTTTGAAATTTTTTCATGTGCGAGAGGTATTGTTTGTCTAGTTATTTGTTAGCTTATAAACTTGATCTATCAGGGGCTACATCCATATTTAACTTATATTGCCCAATGAAGGTATCAACCAAGTCCTTCCACTTTTTTAACTTGGTATTGTCTAATTGCATATACCAAGTGAAAGCAGCATCACTCAAACTATCTTGAAAAAAATGAATCAATAATTTCTCACCATGTACCACCTCGACTATTTTATTTCAATATATTTTAAGGTGGGTTATCGGGCATTGAGTTCCAGTATATTTAACAAATTGTGGCACTCTAAATGTTTTAGGAATGACAACATTGGGCACCAAACATCTCATACAAGTTATTTTCCTCAATTGCCCTCATCCTTTCCTCTAGGGCAGCTAATTTTTCTGGTTGTCTTCCTCCACTTCCTTGTCCTTTTGAGATTCATTTATTGTCAAGTCAACAGTAAAGGGTATCCTTATCAGATATGCTGGTTGAGCAGATAGAAAATGTGTAGCATGTTGAGATGGAGGTGACATCCTATTTGCCCCTATATTTTATGGATTGAAAGGAGTTATGGGCATATATGGAGGTTGAGCTGTAAATACTAACTAGGTGGATGTTCCTTCTCCAGATCTAAACCTTAAAGCTTGTTCGAGTAGACTAGTAAGTCTTGCTACATCTTTCTTAAAACTTTCCAACTCCTTTTGGTGTTGGACTTCTAACTGAGATCTTTCTTCGTTTTCTATCTGTCTTTTTCGCAGTTGAGTGTTATAGGTGCGTCTTAATGGAGAACTTATATTTCACCTGTATATATAGAATATGACAATTTATAAGCATTTGTAAAAGATGCATGAGTATGAATATATAAGAAAAGCATATTGGATATGGATTCACTCTTCGAGGGGTGACATATGGTCGCTATTCTTCGGATATGCAGTCAAACTAGAATCTGATATCCTTGCTACAATGCCGAGAGGATATTTGCCTAATCTTTTGTGATTTGGATTTTTAGCCATACAAAAAGACATCCAAACACATTTTTTGAAGCAAATGTGGGTCTCATCCCTTTTATTAATCATCAAGAATTTTTTATTACAAAAGAAATTGCTCTAGCTAGCTATTACATAAGATTAAAGGCATTGCCTTTATTAGCTATAGATTTTAAAAAAAAACATCGATAGTATCCATGGTTCTTCGATACTTCATGATGTCTCCTCCAACTTGGTAAACCTTCACTCATAGCCTATGAACCTCCACAGAAGCTCGATCAATTTGCTCTTGCAACTTTCTTATCCTTTTAGCAATGATCAAATTGTTTCTAAATAAAAAGTTATTAGTAGTATCTAGTATTTGATTGTGGTTTTCTATCATCATTTAGCTCTCTAACAGTTGTTTAGTCTTTATATTTTTCTTGGTTATCAAATCTTCATAAATTTTAGTTGTCTTCTTAGCACTAGTTAATTCAACCTCAGCTTTTTCTAATTGGGCATTAAGCTTGTCTAGATCCTTTAGACGAATGTTTAGTGTGGTTTGAGGCTTGGTAACTAATTCTTCCTAATACTTAGCTTTTTCTACATAATTTACCATGTCTTGATCGGATGCTTTTCGTGTCTCTAACTCATTCATTGCCTTCATCTAGTCTTAACCCACAGAGACCCTTTCTTCCTCAACTATTTTTCTTGCAGCCCTTTCTTTTACTAACTGTTGCTCTAAAGACATTCTTAGTTCTTCATTTGTTTTGAGTTCAGTTTGTAACACCTTTACTTGTTCTCTTCATTACTCCTCACTATCCATTCTCTTCTTTCAGTTGCCCCTAGCTTCAGAAGTTCTTACTGTGTTAATGACTTCTTCATTATGCCATCTAGGGTATTTTTCACTAATTGTAGGATTCCTTACTCTAATTTCCCTTTTTTATTAGCACCAAGGATTTCCAATCTTGTCTAATGCTCTCTACCATCTCTATAGTAGCTCCTTTGTATGCTCTAGAAAATTGAGCTATACTAACTGTCCTAGGAATGCTTTGTATGCCCCCAAGCTGTCTTGTAACCAAAACAAGTTCATAGTTTATGTATCCAGTGATTCCAATTAATGGCACTCAAGGTTTCTTTCCATAGCCCATTAAACATTTCTTATCTCTCATCCAAGGAGCTCTCCAATTAAAATTGCTTTGTGAAAGTTCTTTCAACTTTATCCTTCAGTTCTCTTCAAAAAAGTTATCCCACTCTTTCAATACAAATAACTAGAGTTGTTTTTTGTTAAACCACCAAAAACTTCTAAATATTGGAGTCTCAGCGTCAATATGAATTACCATCAAGATAAATAGCAATGAGACACAACATCTCATAGAACCTTTCCCAATCTTTTTAAAATGGTTAAGAGATAGGATTGTCTCATCTAAAATTACAGTAGAGGGATTAATCTTGGTATTCTCATACTCAACAAACAAATTTGCTGCTTCCAAACTGACAATTTCAACAGTATAGAGAGACAGTACCAGTCCAAATACTCGTAAAGCCAATATTCTACACTTCTTTATTCTAGCATCCGGATTAGACTTTTTTACAACTAGCAGCTCCTCTAGTCATTTCTATCTTAAACCCGTAGAGTTATTCTTTTCTCTATATTGGTTCATTTGATGGATTCCTAATAGCTTAGCAAACTTTTCCATAGTATTCTCAATTCTTTGGTTAAAGTATAGCTTATGGACATCTTCAGGGAAATATGTCAAGACATCATATTTCTTAATAGTTAGCACCATATTGATATCTCCAAATGTAAAGCACCGATAATCAGGGTCCCAAAAATGTATCAAAGCTTTTATGGCTAATGGTAGCACTGACACTTTTAAAAGGTGCAAAATCTTCCTATAGATCTTGGTAAATTCTATCTCATCTTTTAGATACTTGGTAAGTTGAACCAACTTGTTGGCATCATTTATTACACATCTTACATCCCTAAGCAGCGATATCCCACTAATATCTATTCTAGGGCAATCTTTCTTAGTCAACTGCAGTGATTTAAATTTAAACCTATACTCAACAGTTATGATCTCATGATTAGTGGTCATTATGTCACCCACAAGTCATGTAATCAAGATGCTATAGGTTAAGCTTGCCTTGGTGAAATTTATACAGGGCATAACCTAATAGGTAGGTTCTAGCCATTAAGTGCATGGGGTAGGTTACTATCTAGTTTCAAAGGGTCTTTCACATGCTTAGTGATCATTAAAGGACAATATAAGACTTACAAGAAGTGTGAAGATAGAGTCCCTAAATAATATCAGATTGATGTATCAACCAATATCGAGTAAACAATCAAGCAAGAGTTGGATAGTTTCACGAGTCTTACCCGGGTTAAAACCATTAGGGTGCCACTACTTCTCCACCTAACCTAAAGTTGATATTGTGTATATTCAATGCCTAGTGAGTAATGTGTGAAGACACAAATCCATATCCAATACATACAAAATAACATGAATAAATATTCATGCAAAAGCTATATATAAAAAAAAAACCAAATGAACACAACATAACAAACATTATAGCAATTAACAAACAGAAAGAAAAGCTTAGTCCAAAAAAAATCCCCAGTAGAGTAGTCATTCTGTAAAACCCGACATCACGGTGACCATTAATTTTCTTTAAAAAAAACATAATAGATATATGACATCTTGTTCTTATAGGAGAAATGTCTTGTTTATGGAGTCGCCACCTAGCACTATGGTCACTGGGAACCCTAACTGGTCTTCAAAGATTCTATGGTACGAGATTGGTTATGCTAAAGAAAAGATATTATCACCCTTAAAACATCCTACCTAAGGTAAGCTGCATTAATGATTTTGTCTTAACTTGCTAATGGTTTGTTGTGTTATGCTATCATGGTTTGTCTATAGTATTTATAACTTTGATGTTAGTAAATTTCATGTTAATATTCTCAACTCTAGCGTCAGTAAATATTGGAATCAATATTTTTTACTCTGACATCAGTAAATACTGAGATTGATATTTCTGACTCTAGTGTTATAAATATCAGGGTTGATATTTTTAACTCTAGTGCTAGTAAATACCGAAAGTCAATGCTCGTCATCAATCCACTTACATCAAACAATCTTGGGTTGAATTTTAAAATGGGCATTGGATCTAAAAATGACAAAAATAAACATTAGGCTCACATGAAAAGGATTTGGCTCTTTTATTCGAAGATCTTATCAATGTTTATTGAAAAAGGGTTTTTTATATATATGTTGTCCAATGAGCCATTTTATTTGGGCCAAATTTTTAATGGGCTTGATAAACTTGTTATGAAGCTCAAAAATACATGCAAATACAAAACATAGTTTTTTTTTTATTCCAATGCCAAAAACACAAATATATATATATATATATATATATATATATATATATATATATATATATATGTGTGTGTGTGTGTGTGTGTGTGTGTGTGTGTGTGTTAAAACACATAAAATGATTTTTTTTATGCTAAACATAATATTTAACAAAAAAAAAATTAAATTATGCAAAAGACACAGTTTTTAGGCTTTTTGTTTTTTGCTTGGCCATAATTTTTCTAGTATTTTTTTCGTTCTTTATTTTAAGACTTGTAAAAATAAAACCATACACCCCACACACACACACACACACACCATCATTTTCACTAATTCACTCACACATACACTTACAATTACCTATACATAATTTGCACAATAACAAATACAAAATCATCCAAAATTCAAATAACACCTTCTAGAAAGGTCTCAATGGTCAAGATGAGCTACTGGAATTTAGTGAGATTGTTGAACACTACTAATGTATGGAGATCACGCGCCGCCATAGATGGGGGCATGTGAACTGATGCTCAAGCAGCTAGAGAAGATAAATGATTGGCTAGATTGGGTTGCTCTCCTTCCCAATTTCATTATTCAACACTGGATTAGTTGGGAATTGAGCTTCATAATCTGTTTTGATTTGCTTTCTATGGGGATATATGGTCTCATGATCAAAGTCGCTATTTTTAGCATTTTAACCTCAATTAAATTGGGTCTTTTTTTTTTTATCTTATCTCTAAAAGGTTATCTTGGACTCATGACCCGAGTCATGGGTCCTTCAAAATTAGATTTTCTTTTTATTAGATTGTCCCCATCTCATAACCTAGGTCGCGAATTAACCCAATTGACTCAATTCTTTTAATTGATTTTTTTCTCAAATTTCATCATTTAATATTATGTTTCATTGAGCCTTATGTTTCATGATTTTTTTTTATTTGCTTTTTTTTAGGTTATCTCAGCCTTATGACTTTGGAATAGTGCTTAACGGGTTAACCCGGGTTCACTTGGCTTATTTTTTGTGTAATTTTTATAATTAAGATTTTTAAAATTTTCATCATTTAACATTAGATTCGACAGGAGCGATTGGGTACTGGGCTTCATAATTTGTTTTGATTTGCTCTCCATGGAGTTATCTCTCAGTCTCGTGATCAAAATTTAGGAGGTTAACCCGGGTTAAATTTGATCATTTTTTTTCTATGAGGTTATCTCAATCTAATGACCAGGGTCATGAGTTTTTTTATATTATTTTTTATTGATTTTTTAATCGATTTTCTTTTCATTGGGTTATCTTGGTTTTATTACTCGGGTTACAGGTTTGACTGGTTAGCTCGGATCATTTTTTTAAGTTTTTTTTTATTAATTATTTTTTTCAATTTCATCATTCAACATTAGTTTTACTGAGAATTAGACTTCATAATTTATTTTGATTTGTTTTCTATGGGGTTATCATAGTCTCATAACCCGGGTCGTGGATTTGACATGTTAACCCGAGTTGACCCAAGTCAATCCAATATGTTGTTATTTTAATATTTAAAAAAAAGATGTCATCTTGAATTGTTTTTAGTCAAATTATATTTTTATGAGTTGTATGGATTGCTTTTAGACCCGCATATTCAACTAGGTTACATCGAACCAACTCTCACATGATTAAAACAAAAAATCCGCTAGAATAAAAACATTACCAAATCCGAACATTTCTTTTACATCCAAGAAAACACCACAAGGTCAATAATCTAATGTGTGTGTGTGTGTGTGTGTATATATAAGAACACTAGTATGTAATGTTGTTTTCTAGCTCAAATGATAATATTATTGTCCTCAATTAATTCCTTCTATGAAAAAAAAATTTAAATTTGAGCATCTTCCATGTAACAAAACAAATAAACAAAAGGTCCAAGGGGAGTTGAGCTACCTAATGAAGTTAATTTGTTGGTCAAATCTATCTATCCTAAAATAATTAGAGATGGAAAAATAAATCCAATCGGAAGTCTTATGCAAAAATATATGAAGTTTAAAAACCCTAAAGCTATTGGTGTCATAAATAAAAGTGTCACTTTTAAGTCCTTTCCCTTCTCAGTTATTATTGATGAAATTAATAAGTAATTAAATGTTTATTTCTCTTCGTTTGCATTCTGAGTATGGATGGTTTGACTAAAAAGGAGTTGTTTTTGTAACAATTAGTTGGATGACTCATATGAAGACATATGCTTAAACGCATTATTGCATCATGTGTTTTCACTAATTCCTTAAAAAACTTCTTCTATTATCATCAATTTGTCAGGACCAAGGGGTTTGCTTCCCCTGTGATCTCAAGTTCGAGCTCTATGGTTGCTAATATGATGGCCACTGGAGGCTTACATGGTCGTTAACTTCAGGGCCCGTGGGATTAATCGAGGTGCGCGCAAGCTGGTCCGGACACCAACGTTAATAAAAAAAATATCTTTTTTTTAATTTCAATTTGATAAGTTATACTCAATTAATATTGAAATTAACCACAATAAGGATTAATCAATTCAATTGATAGCATAAGACTTGTTTTGATGAATTGGTGAAAATATAGGGTTTGTTCCGAGACAAATAATTAATATTTTCCCATAACGATCATCTAATCCCTTATTATTATGAGAAGGTTTATGTATATAATTAAAGAGCTTATTCCATGTAAAAAATCCGATGTAATCTTTTTTTCTCTCAAGAGAATCACATTGTTCTTTAAAACTAATTAATTTATCTCATATCCACGCACATAAAATAATCTCCTAGAGAAGTTTTCTTCTTCTACAGCTGGTGCGTGTGTGTATATATATATATATATATATATATTCCTTGAACCCTACAACATACCTCAATAATTCACTCGAGATATTTTCTTGGAGCTCTTCCAAATTATATAGAGGCAAATGAAAGCAGGTGGATAATTAGGGCCATGCATGCATGACATTTAAAAGTTTTTTTGGGAGAGATTTTTATGGATTAACCAATAACGTGCAATTTGTCTACATAAAGCTAGGAGAAAAATAGGGCAATGTCCGTGGAGAAGCAAGCAACAACTTGGAATTCTGTAAAAGTAATGTAAGATTCTAGCACCCAATTCAACCAACAAAATGAAAGATGATTCATATAATGTAGGGCTTTTTAAGACAAATCCTTTCTTTATCAAGCACCTTGGTCGTAAGCATGTCCTAATTCGCAACCTCCTCCTCGTGGCAAATGGTCCTTCAGACGGAGACCTAACATCAACAAAGCCAACACTTCCCTTCTCTTGAAAAGGATTTCTGCTAGCTAGCTTGGATAAATTATTTATCTTCTTCACTGTTATTCCCCCCCATACTGGACCAATTAATCTTGGTTTCTTCCAAGCATCTGTCCCTTTTCTACTGGTCTTCAAATTATGATCTTAAAGCTAGCTAGCTAGGGTGCTCGAAGATGATATTGTTGTTTTTTTTCCGGAGAATGACTCGTACAGCTTGCAGAACCTTAGAGAATAGGATCCTGGAGACACTCAGATTCCAAGATTACAATTAAAACTATATGTTAATTTAAGACGAAGCTTGAATGCCTGTATATGAATCCAAATTCCCATGAATCGCATATTTTTTTTGGGATTGAATGATAGGAACTCAATCTTTTTCTTAATTTCTTTGGAGAGCATGATTTAGGTGATAGTGAGACGGCATCAAGGAATACTTTCCACCCCATATGCCATTGAGTCCACCTAGGATAACGATGATTCGTCAAACCCACCAAAACCTACTATGAGGTTCGTCGACATGCCAAATCACAAATTCTAGCAATTTTTTGAGACTCTTTGTATTTCTTGCTATAAAGCTAATAAAGCAACATTTTGTACCCCCAAATCCCTAAACATACTCAATATGCTTTGCTTTAATCCCATATAAGAATCATATATTCTAGGCTCCACATGATTGAGAGCTCCATCCCACACTCATAATCAATAATACTACAAGCCCATGTGAACATTGTCCCTTAGAAAGGCCAAATTTTAAGTTCTACAAGGTACTTGTTAACTTGTACCCTATTCTCTTAAGGGTACGTGCCTTTCCATCTTAACCTCTTCTTTTTTGAAGAAAAGCAACGACCCATCTTAATCACTAAAGCAAATTGTTGGGTTCCTCTTGAGATTTATGGTAAGCTTTAGTTAGGGTTTGTGCCATGGCGTGATTCTCTAGTTTTTAACCATAAATATATAATGTTCTTGTGATATACGTACGTGAATGCTAAGGATTTTGAATCAACAATATGGAGCATCGTTTGCCTTTCACAAGAAAATATTAGAATATATGTGGAGAATTTTTCTAAGGCACGAATACAATTTATAAGCACTTCGTGCGTGTATGGATATTTCCTGGATTCCCATGTGTCACATATTATAACAATTCTCAAAAAATGTATATATATACATCACAATCACAAGAAGGTAGTTATTAATTTAAATATTTGATAAAATTGTTTTTTTTTAATATCATGGACACACTCTTGAACGTGATAATTCACGATCAAGACATTACTTTCAAAAGTTAATTCATGAGAAAAAAAAAACCTATAAACTTGATATACATAATTAATCATGATATATTTATATGCAAATTAAAAAATAAAAATGATAAGTTAATTCTAGTCCTCTCCTCTAGATTTTGTAATCATTGTAACGAGGTTATTCATGATAATATTATTCTTTAATTCTTTATAATTGTGATGAGACTCCAATACTTAGGTCTTCATTAAAGTTCATTGGACAAGTTTGTTGATTAGTTTTTTAATTCTGCTCAGCAGAATCTTTTATTTTCTTTGAATGGACTTAGGGAATTTATTAATTAATTAAAGTGGCTAACATTTTAACTTATCTAAACTATTCCCATATTCATGAGGACGATATATGAAATATATAAATATTGTGCAATTAAGACTATTGGCAAATGATGCACTCAAACACTCCTAAGTCCATAAGTCTACTTTGGTCCTCAAGTATTGTAATTATGAAAATAAGTCCTCAAATGGAGAAGAAATGTTACCATCTTCTTATTACGTTTTTGTCCATGCAACCTACAAAGAACTACATAAATACACTTTGATCCTTTAATTTAAAAAATGTAAAATCACATCATTTTTTTATCCAAATTGGAATATATATATATATATATATATATATAAAGAAGAGAATTTAGTGCCTTTTTCGTGCAACTTCAAATATCTGGGGACTATTTAGAAATTATAAATTAGATCATGATTAGCATGCAATGGACACAAATTTTAGAGGTTGTTTTAGATTTAGTATAGAGTTTAGGGCTAAAGTTGCAAAGAAGATATATGTGTGTGTATATATAAAAGAAAGCTTGAATAAAGATAGAATAAGATGAGAGGGCAAAAACAAGATTCCAATCATGTGGTTAAAATCTAAGGTGTTAGGAGATTGGATGACAAAATTGTGTTATACTAATCACATGAGAGTTGAGTAATTCTTTTTTCAATGGGAACTTCTAGAAATTAAAAAGAAAGGGGGAATTGATTAATTGTTGGCTATAAAGGGAATAAATTTAAAGGTAAAGAAGAATTATTAGCTTATCTGATTTTATGTAATAAATGGGCTAATTTATGCCTAACTTTGATTAAAGGAGAAAGAATGAGGCCATTCACAATGATATGGAGAATAAAGTACTAAAGAAATAAAAACATTGAGAATGTAGGATCAATTCAATTCCTGCTTAAGAACAAATTAGGGGGGCTGCTTTGTTTCCTGTTTATATTCCATAATCCCTTGATAATGACAGGATTATTGTATTTTAATCAAAGCTAGCTAAAGGTACGTCCAAAGAAGAAGAAGAAGAAGAAGAGAATTGGCTTTGACAAGCTTACAGGCCT